>Ga0315268_10002123_pt1 | contig 22631 bp, 17 predicted proteins | sample C1_top_MG_FD_204535 | JGI IMG/M metagenome (GOLD analysis project Ga0315268, IMG submission 204535) | Sediment microbial communities from Yellowstone Lake, YNP, Wyoming, USA - C1_top | ecosystem: Environmental > Aquatic > Freshwater > Lake > Sediment | place: USA: Wyoming | collected 2017-08-01 | reverse complement strand
CTCTTCGACCCGCGCAGGCGACGGCAAATCGACAGGCCATCCTCGCCTGGCAGCATCAGGTCGAGCACCATGAGGTCGTAGCGCTCATGGGCGAGCGCCTTCTCCATCATCGCGGAATTCTCTACCGCCTTGACGGCGAAGCCCTGCTCGGTGAGATAGCGGTTGAGCAGATCGCGCAGGCGCTGGTCGTCATCGACGACCAGAATCTTGTGTGTGGAATCATTCATGGCGCGATCGTAACCGTATCCGGGACGCCGCGCCAGAGCCGGCGCGGTCGTTACAGCTTGTTACAAAATGTCGGTGTGGTCTAACAGTATCCTTACAAACACCGCCTAGGATTCGCCCGGGATACAATCATGTACGCGATCAGAAGCGGGGCCCCGCCAGTAATGCGCGCAGCTCTTCCGGGATCCGGTCAGGCGCCGTCCGATTCGCTTCCGATGGCCGCAGAAATTTTCGTCAAACTTATCACCTAAGTTATCACCTAACCTTGATCACCAAACGCCTGCATATGCAAAGGAGCCCCCGATGAGAACGCCTGTCTGGATCGTCGGATCTTTGCTGATTCTGGCCGTTGTCCAGCCGGCGGTGGCGCAGCAGGCACCCTCATCACCCTCACCCTCGCCGCAGGCGCGCTCCGTTCCGGAGCAGTTGATCAGGCTGCCGGAGCACCTAATCGGACTAATCGGCAAGTGGCTGCCGCACAATACCCGCGGCGAGGATGCCCAGTCCTCGTCCGACAAGGCGCAGCAGGCCAGGCAGGGAGGCCTGTCAGCGGCGGAGCGACTGCAGTTGCGCCAGGACGTCAATGAAGCCGGGCGCGACATCTACCGGCACGAGCCACCCGCGCGCCGCTGACGCAGACCCGCCGTTCTTCCTTGTCCGCCGTGTTTCTCCGCTCTTCGGCGTACGGATAAGGCGGAGGGCGAGGGTGGGGATCGGGTAAAATCCCCGCGTGAATCTCATCGCCCTCGAATCCTCCAGTCGCCGCCTGTCCGTCGCCCTCTGGCAAGACGGCAAGCTATCCGAGCGTGCCGCGGACGTCCCCAACGGCGGCTCGGAGCGACTCTTGCCCTGGCTCATCGAACTGATCTCGGACGCGAAGCTGTCGCTGTCCGACCTTGACGGGGTCGCTTTCAGCGCCGGTCCCGGCGGATTCACCGGCTTGCGCCTCTCCTGCGGCCTGGCCCAGGGACTGGCCATGGGTCTCGACCTGCCGGTGCTTGCCGTGTCGACCCTGGAGGCATTGGCGCTGGCATCCGGCGCCGGGAAAGTTTTCGCCTGCCTCGATGCGCGCATGAACGAAGTCTATGGTGCCGCCTACGTCGTCCACGGCAATGCGCTGGAGACCGTGACGGCGCCGTTTTGTGCGCCGCCGGCCACCGTGGCGGCACCGGTCGGTGCCGGCTGGCAGGGCTGCGGCGACGGCTTTGCGGCCCATCCGGAACTCCTGCGCGGCCGCCTCCTCGGCGTTCGCCCCGACCTCTGGCCGACCGCTGCCGCCGTGGCGCAACTCGCCGCGCCACGTCTGGCACGCGGCGAGGGTGTCGATGCGGCGCTGGCCGCGCCGCTCTATGTGCGCGACAAGGTGGCGCTGACCACCGCCGAGCGCCTCGCGCGCGGCGGCCTGAAATGAACGCGGTGCTCGCTCCCGGAATCCAGTTCACGCCGATGCGGGATACTGATCTCGACCAGGTCATGGCGCTGGAGCGCCGCATCTATGCCTTCCCCTGGACGCGGGGCAATTTCTCCGACTCGATCGCGTCCGGCTACAGCGCCTGGCTGATGAAGGAGGGCGGGGTGCTGATCGGTTATGCGGTGATGCTGCTGGTGCATGACGAGGTGCAGTTGCTCAACATCAGCGTCGCGCCGGAGTGCCGCCGCGTCGGTTTCGGCACGACGCTGTTACGGCATCTCGCAGCGATGGCGCAAGCGCGCGGGGCGAAACGGATGTTCCTCGAAGTTCGCCCCTCGAATGCCGCCGGGCTCGCCCTCTACCGCCGCCAGGGTTTCGCACGGATCGGCGAACGGCGCGCTTATTACCCTGCGGCACAAGGCCGTGAGGATGCGTTGGTGCTGGCGAAGGATCTGGCCCTGGCGCGGTCGTCATGAACCGGCGCCGCGACGGCGTGCTGCGCGAAATGGGCCTGGCACCGCTGTGGAAGCTGCGCGCGCCGGCGCAACTGACGCCGGCAGCGGCGCCGGCCAGCGAGAATGCCAGCGAGTCGGCGCCGCTGGATCGTGCCGCCGCGATCGCCGTCATGGGCTGGGACGAACTGCAACAGAGCGTTGCCGGCTGCCGCGCCTGCGGACTGTGCCGGGCGCGCAAGCAGGCGGTTTTCGGCGTCGGCGACGTGCACCCGGGCTGGTTGTTCGTCGGCGAGGGGCCGGGCGCGGAAGAGGACGCGAGGGGCGAGCCCTTCGTCGGGCCGGCCGGCCGGCTGCTCGACGCCATGCTCGCGGCGATCGGTTTGCGGCGCGGCGAGGGCGTCTATATCGCCAACGCGGTGAAGTGTCGCCCACCTGACAACCGCACGCCGGAGCCGGACGAGATCACCGCCTGCCGTCCCTATTTAGAGCGACAGATCGAACTGCTCGGCCCCAGGCTGATCGTCGCGCTGGGCCGGCCGGCGGCCCAGACGCTACTCAACCAGGAAGTGAAGATCGCCGCCCTGCGCGGCAAGCGGCTCGACTACCGCGGGACACCGCTCGTCGTCACCTACCATCCGGCCTACCTGCTGCGCAACCTGACCGACAAGGCCCGCGCCTGGGAAGATCTCTGTTTCGCCCGTGCCGTCTTTGTTCGCGGCGCGTACCCGCCGGAAGCGCCGGTTCCTCCGGTCTAGCCGACAGGCTCAGTTCCGGTCATCGAGCAGGGCGACGGCATCGAACTGGCGCTGATTCAGCTCGTGCCGATGCTTGATCAGCAGCATCAGGCTCGCGACGCAGAGACCGAAGATCACCACGATGGCGTAGATCGACAGCTGCGCCCAGATCATCAGCGAATAGACCCCGGTCATGACGATGATCGACAGGTTCTCGCTGAAGTTCTGCACCGCAATCGAGTGGCCGGCGCCCATCAGAATATGGCCGCGGTGTTGCAACAGGGCGTTCATCGGTACCACGAAAAAGCCCGAGAGGATGCCGATCAGGATCAAGAGCGGCACCGCCAGTCGCAGGTCGCGAACGAAGACCATGCCGATCACGACGATGCCCATCATGATGCCCATCGGTATCACCCTGACCGACTTCCTCAGGGTGATCAGCCTGGCCGCCAGGACTGCGCCCGCTGCGACGCCGAGCGCGACCACCCCCTGCATCAGGCTCGCCTTGGAAAGATCCAGGCCCATGGTCACCTTGGCCCACTTGATGACGATGAACTGCAGCGTCGCCCCCGCCCCCCAGAACAGCGTGGTTACCGCGAGCGATATCTGGCCGAGCTTGTCGCGCCAGAGCAGCTTCAGGCTGTGATTGAAGTCGTGCAGCAGGTAGAGCGGATTTTTCTTCAATATCTTGTGATCGACGCCGGTGTCCGGGATGTACAGATTGAAAATCGCCGCGACCAGGTAGATCGCGCCGATCACGATCAGATTCATTTCGGCGATGGTGTTGATGCCGGTGTCGATGACGGGGAAATCGAAGGCCAGCAGGGAATGGGCGATGTCCGGCCTGACCAGCATGCCGCCCAGCGCAGTGCCCAAGATGATGGCGATCACCGTCAGTCCCTCGATCCAGCCGTTGGCGACGACCAGGAGCCGGTGCGGCAGGTATTCGGTGAGGATGCCGTACTTGGCCGGCGAATAGGCGGCGGCACCGAGGCCGACGACGGCGTAAGAGAGCAGCGGATGCAGGCCGAAGATCATCAGGGCGCAGCCGAAAATTTTGATGCCGTTGCTGATGAACATCACCCGCCACTTCGGCATCGAGTCGGCGAAGGCGCCGACGAAGGCCGCCAGCGCCACGTAGGAGACCGTGAAGCAGGTTTTCAGGAGCGGCTCGTAACTGGTCGGCGCATGCATGTCGCGCAGCATGGCGATGGCGGCGATCAGCAAGGCGTTGTCGGCGAGCGCCGAGAAGAATTGCGCCGCCATGATGATGTAAAAACCGAAATTCATCCGGTCGGAGAGGTGAGGCTTGATCAGGATCGGCTCGATAAGGACAACGCGCTGGCGCGAGGGTGACGGTTTATACCATGAAGGGCTCAGGACTGTCCTCATCAGGCTATCTTATGTTGCAAAGTTGTGATTGAATGACGGGTCTTACAACGATAAACGATACTGGGGATGGGCAATGGCTGACCGTAGGCTGCAGGTTTTTCACGCCGTCGCGAAGCAGCTGTCGTTTACCAAGGCGGCTGACGTGCTGTTCATGACCCAGCCGGCCGTCACCTTCCAGATCAAGCAGTTGGAGGAGCACTTCAACACCCGTCTGTTCGACCGCGGGCACGGCAAGATCACCCTGACGCCGGCCGGAGAACTGGTTCTCGACTACGCCAAGAAGATCCTCGGGCTGTCGGCGGAAATGGATGTCCGGCTGTCCGAGATGACCGGCGAGATCAGCGGCTCGCTACTGGTCGGTGCCAGTACCACCATCGCGGAGTTCATGCTGCCGCGCATCCTGGGCGAGTTCAAGTCGCTTCATCCCAAGGTCAAACCGCGTCTGATCGTCGCCAATTCGGAGGCCATCGAGAATCGCGTCTCAGAGCACACTCTCGACATCGGCCTGATCGAGTCGCCATCGCATCAGCCGGACCTGGAGACCGAGAACTGCTGCGACGACGAATTGCAGGTGATCTGCAGCCCCAAGTTTCCTCTGGCGAAATTCAAGGAGCTGACCCCGAAGCAACTGGTCGATCAGCCCTACATCAGCCGCGAGCCGGGTTCGGGCACGCGCGAGAATACCGACGCCTACTTGCTGGCGGCGGGGGTGGACCCGGATTCGCTGCAACTGGTGATGGAGCTTGGCAGCCCGGAGGCCCTGAACGGCGTGGTCGAGACTGGCCTGGGCTTCGCCATCGTCTCGCGGGTCGCGGTGGTCAAGGCGCAGCGGCTCGGCGATCTCGTGGCCATTCCGCTCAAGCCGCGGCTGGTCCGTCATCTCTCGATGGTCTATCCGAAAGAAAAATTTCGCTCGCGGCTGGTGGTCGCCTTCGTCGACTTTGCTTCGGCCAAGCTCAAGCAATTCTCGCTGAAATAGGCCGTCCACGCGCCTGCCTGGCGAGCGAGAGCCCGTGAGTCCCCGTGAGTTTCGCATGACCCGCACCGCATGACCCGTCCGATCAAGGCCGCCATCGATCTGTCCGCGCTGCGCCACAACCACGCCGTGGCGCGCCGGCATGCGGGCGGCGCGCGCATCTGGAGCGTGGTCAAGGCCAACGCCTACGGGCACGGTCTGCTGCGTGTGGCGCGCGCACTCGATGCGCTCGCCGACGGCTTCGCCCTGATCGAGCTCGAAGGCGCCGTTGCCCTGCGCCAGGCCGGCTTGCGCCAGCCGATCCTGATGCTCGAGGGCTTCTATTCGGCCGAGGAATTGCCGCTGTTCGCTGAACATCAGCTGACTCCGACCCTGCATTCGCTGGAACAGGTGATGATCTTCACTTCGACCTCGCTGCCGCTGCGACTGCCGGTCTATCTCAAGCTCAATACCGGCATGAACCGGCTCGGCGTGAACGAGGACGAGTTGCCCGCCGCGCTGGAGCGACTGACGAATTCGCCGCGGGTCGCCGGCATCACCCTGATGACGCATTTCGCCGATGCCGACACTGAACGGGGCGTCGCCGCGCAGCAGGCGAGCTTCGAGTCCATGCGCCGGGCGCTAGGCGAGCGCTTGCCGGCAAGCCCGGCCAATTCGGCCGCCTTACTGGGCTACCCGGAATGCCGCGGCGACTGGGCGCGTCCGGGCATCATGCTCTATGGCGGCTCGCCTTTCCCGGACAGGCAAAGCGCCGCAGCGCTCGGTTTGAGAGCCGTGATGACGCTCACGAGCGAACTGATCGCGGTGCGCGATCTCGAACCCGGCGACCGTGTCGGCTACGGCGGCCTGTTCACGGCCGCGACCCCGATGAAGATCGGCGTGGTCGCCTGCGGCTACGCCGATGGCTATCCGCGCCTGGCCCCGACCGGCACGCCGGTGATGGTCTGTGGCCGGCGCACCCGGACGCTGGGCCGGGTCTCGATGGACAAGCTCTGCGTCGATCTGAGCGGCATTGCCGGGGCGGGCGTCGGCTCGCCGGTGCTGCTCTGGGGAGGGGGCGACGCCTCGGGACTGTCCGCCGACGAGGTGGCCGGCGCCGCGGGCACCGTCAGCTATGAACTGTTCTGCGCCCTGGCGGCGCGGGTGCCGGTGGTGGAGGTCTGAATGGCCAAGGGTAAATCCATTTATTCCTGCAGCGAATGCGGGGCCACCTCGCCCAAGTGGCAGGGACAATGCCCCGGCTGCGGCGGCTGGAACACCCTGGTCGAGACTATCGCCGAGGCATCGACTTCAGCCGGCAATCGCTACGCAGGAGTCGGCGGCGCCGCGAAACTGCAGCAACTCTCGGACATCCGTCCGCGCGAGGAGCCGCGCACGCCCACCGGCCTTGAGGAATTCGACCGCGTACTCGGTGGAGGATTGGTGGCAGGCGGCGTAGTGCTGATCGGCGGCGATCCGGGCATCGGCAAGTCGACCCTGCTGCTCCAGGCACTGTCGCGGATGGCGGCGGCACGACAGGCGGTGCTCTACGTCACGGGTGAGGAGTCAGCCGAGCAGGTGGCGCTGCGCGCCAGGCGCCTGCAGGTGCCGACCGAGGGCCTGGCCTTGTTGGCCGAGATCAGCCTGGAGCGGGTGCTCTCGACGCTGACGGGTCAGAAGCCGGCGGTCGCAGTGGCGGTGATCGACTCGATCCAGACGATGTATTCGGAAGCGCTGCAATCGGCGCCGGGCTCGGTCGCCCAGGTGCGCGAATGCGCGGCCCAGCTCACCCGTTACGCCAAGCAGACCGGCACCGTGATCATCCTGGTCGGCCACGTCACCAAGGAGGGGGCCCTGGCCGGCCCGCGTGTCCTCGAACATATCGTCGATACCGTGCTCTACTTCGAGGGCGATCCGCATTCCAGCTTCCGCCTGGTGCGCGCCGTCAAGAACCGCTTCGGCGCGGTCAATGAGCTGGGCGTGTTCGCCATGACCGAACGCGGCCTGCGCGGCGTCTCCAATCCTTCGGCGCTGTTCCTGTCCCAGCACGAGCAGGCGGTCTCGGGCAGTTGCGTGATGGTCACCCAGGAAGGCACGCGGCCGCTGCTGGTGGAGATCCAGGCGCTGGTCGATTCCAGCCACAGTCCCAACCCGCGCAGGCTCACCGTCGGCCTGGAGCAGAACCGCCTGGCGATGCTGCTGGCGGTGCTGCACCGCCACGCCGGCATCGTCTGCTTCGACCAGGACGTGTTCGTCAATGCCGTCGGCGGCGTCCGCATCGCCGAGCCCGCAGCCGATCTCGCGGTGCTGGCTGCGATCGTATCATCATTTAAAAACAAGCCATTGCAAGCTAAACTTATAGCATTTGGTGAGGTTGGGTTGGCCGGCGAAATCCGCCCCGCGCCGCGCGGTCAGGAGCGCCTCAGGGAGGCCGCCAAGCTGGGCTTCAGCCACGCGCTTATCCCCAAGGCCAACGCGCCGAAACACGCCATCGACGGCCTCACCGTGGTCGCGGTGGATCGCGTCGGTCAGGCCATCGATCGCCTGTTCGAACTGTGAAATTCAGCCTGCGTCCGAGGTTTCGTCCGATTTTGCGTTTGATGCTGCGCTTGCTCTTGCGCGATGCCCGCGCCGGCGAGCTGACGGTGCTGGGTCTCGCTCTGGTGGTGGCGGTGGGGAGCTTGACCAGCGTCAGCTTCCTCGCCGATCGCGTCGCAGGCGCCCTGGTCCTGCAATCGCACCAGTTGCTGGGTGGCGATCTGCTGCTCAGTTCGGACCATCCCTGGGCTGCCGCCATCCGGGACCAGGCCAGGCACGACGGCTTGGCGCTGGTCGATAGCGTCAGTTTCCCGAGCATGGTCAGTACCGCCGCCGGCAGCCAGTTGGCGGAAATCAAGGCTGTGGCGGGGGGCTACCCGCTGCGCGGGGCGCTGCGCGTTGCGCCCGCCCTGAACGCCCCGGACGCCGAAACCCACCAGATCCCGGCGCCGGGCACGGTGTGGCCCGACGATCGCTTGAGCGCCGCCCTGGGGGCCCGGCCGGGAGAGGCGATCAGCCTGGGCAATCGCCAGTTGAGCGTGGCTGGGGTGCTGACGCTGGAGCCCGATCGCGGCGTCAATATTTTCGCCATCGCTCCGCGTCTGCTGATGAATCTCGACGATCTGGCGTCCACCGGCCTGATCCAGCCGGGTAGCCGCGTCGCCTACCGCCTCCATCTGGCCGGCGAGGCCAGGGCAGTGGCGGCCTTCAAGCGCTGGATGGCGCGGCACATGAAGCGCGGCGAGCATCTCGACGACCTCTCCAATGCCCGGCCGGAGATCCGCAGCATGCTCGACCGCGCCCAGCGCTTCCTCTCTCTCGCCGCGCTCCTGGCGGTGGTGCTCGCGGCGGTGGCGGTGGCCTTTTCCGCGGACCGCTACATGCGCCGCCATCTCGATGGTTGCGCCGTGATGCGCTGTCTGGGCGCCAGCCAAGCCCAGGTGCTGACGATCCATGGGGGCGAATTCCTGCTCTTCGGTTTGATTGCCACGTCCCTCGGCTGCGCTACTGGCTACCTCGTCCAGGAGGGACTGCAAGGTCTGCTCGCAGGCATCCTGGTGGTCGCGCTGCCGCCGCCCTCCTGGCAGCCGCTGGGCCTCGGCCTGTTGGTCGGCCTCACGCTGGTGGCCGGTTTCGCCTTGCCGCCGCTGTTGCGTCTGCGCGCGGTATCGACATTGCGCGTGTTGCGGCGCGAATGGGCACCGTCGGAGACGCTGTCCTGGGCGGCCTACGCCCTGGGTGGCGCGGTGCTGGCGGCTCTGATGCTTTGGATCGCCGGCGATCTGCGCCTGTTCGCGATCGTGCTCGGCGGCTTCTTAATGGCCCTGATCCTCTATGCGTTGCTGGCGCGGCTGCTGCTCGCCGCTGTCAGTCGGCCGGATGCTCAGGTCGGCGCCGGCTGGCGCCTGGGAGTGGCCAATCTGCGCCGCCACGGGCGCGCCAGCGTGCTCCAGGCCACGGCGCTGGGCCTGGGGCTGACCGCCTTGCTGCTGCTCACCGTGGCACGCCAGGATCTGCTGGACAGTTGGCGCCGCAATATTCCGCCCGATGCCGCCAACCGCTTCGTCATCAATATCCAACCCGGGCAGCGCTCGCCGCTTACCGCCTATTTCGCGGCACGCGGCCTGGCCAAACCGGAATTGGCGCCGATGGTGCGGGCACGCCTGGTGAGGGTCAATGGCCGAACCATCACCGCCACCAGCTTCGAGGACCCGCGTGCGCAGCACCTGGTCGAGCGCGAGTTCAATCTTTCCTGGAGCGCCGCGCTACCCGAGGGCAACCAGATCAGCGACGGGCGCTGGCCGGTGAGCATTGCGAAGAAGGGAGTGGGGGGGCTGGGCCAGTTCTCGGTCGAGCAGGGACTGGCCGATACCCTGCATCTTGCCCTGGGGGACAGCCTCACCTACGACATCGCCGGCGTCAGGCTCTCCGGCCGAGTCACCTCGCTGCGCCGGCTCGACTGGAACTCGATGCGCGTCAATTTCTTCGTCATCGCGCAGCCGGGCATGCTCGACGGCTACCCGACCAGTTACATCACCAGCTTTCATCTGGCGGAAAACCAGGCCGGCTTCGTCAATGACCTGGTGCGCCACTTCCCCAACCTCACCGTGATCGACGTCGGCAGCTTGCTGCACCAGCTCCAATCAACGCTCGACCAGCTCGCCGACGCGGTCCAGGTGGTGTTCGGCTTCGCCCTTTTGGCGGGGCTCACGGTGCTCTACGCCGCCTTGCAGGCGAGCCACGACGAGCGCCGGCTCGAACTGGCGCTATTGCGCGCCCTGGGCGCCCGCAGCCGTCAGCTGCGGGGCGCGCTGCTGGCCGAGTTTGCGCTGCTGGGCGGGATCGCCGGCCTGCTCGGCGGGATGGGTGCTACGGGGCTCGCCTGGGCGCTGGCGCACCTGGTGTTCCACCTCGACTACCGTCCCGATCCCTGGCTGCTGCTCCTGGGTCTGGTCTCGGGCAGTATCGGCGTGGCGCTGGCCGGCTGGGCGGGCACCGCTGGCGTGCTGCGGCGGCCGGCGCTGGGGGCGCTGCGCGGCGAGTAGCGCGTGATGAACCCATGAGCAGTGAAGCCTCGAACGCAACATTCAGTTGTGTGCTCAATGCCTGGCAAGCGCACGAAAAGGAATTGCGTGGCTATCTCATGCACCGCCTGGGTGACGGGCATCTGGCCGACGATCTGTTGCAGGAAATCCTGCTCAAGGCGATGCGCCAGGAAAAAGGCTTTTGCGATATCGCCCAGAAACGCGCCTGGCTCTTCCAGGTGGCGCGCAATCTGCTGGTGGATCGCGCCCGCCTGCAAAAACCCGAAGTCGAGGTGGACGATGACCTCCCCCAGCAGGAAGATGAGCGCGCCCCCGTGGAAGCCCTGGATACCTGCCTGGCGCGCAATCTTGCCGAGATCTCTCCCGAGGACCGCGAAATCATCGAACAGTGCGATCTGCTGGGTATCAAACAGCAGGCCTTTGCCGATGCCCGTGACTTGAGCCTGGCTGCAGTAAAATCACGCCTGCTGCGCGCCAGACAGCGCCTGCGCGACAACCTGGTGCGCAATTGTCAGGTGGGCTTTGACGACACCGGCCAAGTATGCTGCCACGTTCCGCGCGACACGCCACCGCGTTGAGCGCGCAGAATCGATCGCCACGCTCCTTTGGCGCTCGCGCTGACGGACTTTTCATAGCTTCGTTTTGCATCCTTTGGACGACTCATTCGTCTCCTTGGTGAGCGAATGTTTTTTCGAGGTCACAGATGAATAGCCAAGTACAAACCCAGGGCGGCACCCCTGCCGCCACTCCTGAAACTCCGGCCTGGCGCGCCTGGATCGTGCCGGTGCTGTTCGTCGTGGGCTGGACGCTGCTCTACAGCCAGCTCGAAGCCGCCACCGACGCCTTCATGCGCCTGCTGCCGATAGCGCCGCAGAGCCATCTGTACAGCGCGGTGAGCTTTTTCGCCTTCGAAGTGCCCAAGGTGCTGATGCTGCTGGCGCTCATCGTGTTCGTCGTCGGCGTCATCCAGACCTTTTTCACGCCCGAGCATACCCGCGCCATCCTGGCCGGCAAGCGTCAGGGCGTGGGCAATGTGTTGGCGGCGGCGCTGGGCATCGTCACGCCGTTTTGTTCCTGTTCGGCCGTGCCCTTGTTCATCGGATTTCTCACCGCCGGCGTGCCGTTGGGCGTGACCTTCTCGTTTCTCGTCTCCGCACCGATGGTCAATGAGGTGGCGCTGGCGCTGCTGTTCGGCATGTTCGGCGGGAAGATCGCGCTGATCTACCTGGGCCTGGGGCTCACCGTCGCCATCCTCGCGGGCATGGTGATCGGGCGCATGAATCCAGTGCAACTGGTCGAACCCTGGGTGTTCGACATCCCGGCTGTCAGCGGCGTCGAAGCCCGGCTGGGCTGGAACGAGCGCTTCACCCAGGGCTGGAAGCATGTGCGTGAGATCGTGCTGAAAGTTGCGCCCTACATCGTCGCCGGCGTGGGTGTCGGGGCGTGGATCCACGGTTATGTGCCTCAGGACTTCATGGCGCACCTGATGGGCAAGAGCGCCTGGTGGTCGGTACCGCTGGCGGTGGTGATCGGCGTACCGATGTATTCCAACGCCGCCGGCATCATCCCGGTGGTGCAGGCCCTCCTGGGCAAGGGCGCCGCTCTCGGCACCACGCTGGCCTTCATGATGTCGGTCACCGCCTTGTCCCTGCCTGAATTCATGATTCTCAAGAAGGTGATGAAACCTAAGCTCATCGCCTTGTTCGCCGGGGTGGTGACGGTGGGCATCGTCATCGTCGGTTATGTGTTCAACGCGGTGATGTGAGCCGCAACCCTCGTCCTGGAGACTTGCCACTCAGCTTGCACGTGGTCAACCGGGTCAACCGCGAACACGGCGGGCCCGTGGATTTCGGCCAGCGCTGACTCCTTCTTCGTCATCCCATGAAAACAACATCCGTTTTGCACTTGCTGATTGCTCTGACTTGGTTGACCGGGCCGGCGCTGCCCGCGGCGATGGCGCAGTCTGTCCCGGCCCCGGCCATGTCCGCAGCAGCAGCCGACCTCGCCCAGGTGCTGCAAACCATCGCCACGCGTTCCCCCGATGTGCTGGCCGCGCAGGCCGCGCAGCGCCAGACGCAGGCGCAGGTGGGGCAAGCCCGGGCAGCCTGGTTCGGCAAGCTGGATGCCTACGCGCTGAGCCAGCATTTCAACGATCCGCGCTTGGTCCGCCCGATCACCGAACCGCCGAATGTGGCGCTGTATCCCTTTGCCAGCAATCAGTTCGGCTATGGACTGGACTTTCAACTGCCCATCGACGTCAGCCGGCAAATCGCCGCCGAGGTGGATGCCGCGCGAAGCCGTGCCTCGGGAGCGCAATGGAGTGCCGAAGATGTGCGCCTGCGCGCGCTGCTGCAAGGTGCCACGCTCTACCGCAACCTGCAGGCCCTGGCTGGACAGCGCGCGGCGCTCGACAAGCAGCTGGGCGCGCTGCAAACCAGCGAACGCGTGGCCAGAACAGGGCTGAAGGTGGGCAATATCGCGCGCCTCAATCTGCTGCGGGTGCAGGCGGCGGTCGCTGAAGTGCAGGCGTCGATCGCCAATGTTCAGGGGCAGGAGCGCAGGCTGCGCGCGCAATTGGCGGCGCTGATGGGTGTCGTCGATTTTTCCGCGCCGATTGAACCGCCCGTGGCAGGACCCGACGCGTTACCCGCGGATCCCAACACCGTTCCACCCAGCATGCAGGCCGCGCAAAGCGCCGTGCTGTCCAGCCAGGCCAAGGTGACAGCGGCGCAGCGCGCGCAATATCCGCAATTGGCGGTGAATGGTGGCTGGAATCACAATGCCATTCAATGGGACAGCCGTGCAGTGGACACCTGGCAGGTCAATCTGGTCGTGCGTTTGAATCTTTGGTCTGGCGGCGCTCAGCGCAGTGCCATCGATGCGGCGCAGGCGGCGCAGAACGAAGCCCACCAACGCCTGCAAGGCGCACAAGACAGCCTGCGCGCCACGCGTGAAGGCGCGGCGGCGCAATGGCATGCGCAAGATCAGGCCTGCCGCGCGGCGCAGTCCGGGTTGCTCTCGGCCGAAGAGAGCGCGCGCATCGAACAGGACCGCTTTCGCATCGGCCTGGGTTCGGCCACCGATCTGATCGATGCCGAAGCGGCGCTGGCGCGCGCCCGCGCTTCGGTAGCCGGCGCCTTGTCCGGCTGGTGGCAGGCCGACGACGCGCTGCGCTACGCCTACGGCGAAGCGCCGCTGGCGCTGCGCAGCGCACTGCAGATATCCCCACTTTCACATCCCCTGCAACCATGAATACGACCCTATCCGCCTCCCCCGCGCGCAAGCGCAAGCCCTGGTATTGGCTGCTCATTCCCATGGGGCTGATCGCAGGCGGCTTATGGCTGCACTTTTATCGCCTGCATCAGGCTGACGCCAGCCCGCCGGCAGAGCATGCGCCCTGGGCGCTGCAAACCGCCACCGTCGAACGCGGCAGCGTGGCCGGCAGCATCCAGTCGGTCGCGGTGGTCGAGGCACCACAGGACATCGTACTGTCGCCACAGGTGCAAGGCACGGTACTGACCATCGGTCCGCGCGCCGGCGTCGCGGTCAAGCGCGGCGAACTTCTGGTTCGCATCGATGGGCGCACCCTTGCCAGCAATCTGTCGGCGCTGGAGCAGCAACGCAGCGCCGCGCTGGCCGATGCCGACTATGCCGCCAAGCAGCAGGCGCGCATCGACGCGGTGCTGGCCGAAGGCGGCGTCAGCCAGGCGCAGGCCGATCAGGCACGCAGCGTCGCGCAGGGAGCGCATGCCAAGGCCCGGGCGCTGGCCGACCAGATCGACGCGCTACGGGTCACGCTCGGCTATGCCGAAATCCGCGCACCGCAAGACGCGGTGGTGGCCGAACGCATGGCCGAGCAAGGGGATACCGTAGGGCCGGGCAAGCCCGTATACCGACTCACCGCCGGCAAGGGCGCGGTGGTGCGGGTGAGCCTGCCGTCGGCCGAGCTAACGCATGTGCATGTCGGCGACAGGCTGCAATTGCAGCAGGGTGTTGCGACCATGAGCCTGTCCATTACCCGGGTGGCGCCGGCGGTGAACGCTGCCGGCCTGGGCACGGTGGAAGCCGACGCTCCGGCAGCGCCCTTCAGTTTGCCCAGCGGCAGCACGGTAGCGGCCACGCTGCGCACCGCGGCGAGCGGCGAAGCCCTGACGGTGCCGGTGGCAGCCCTGGTGGGCAGCGGCGCACAGGCGCATGTGGTGGTGTTCGCGCCGGGCAAGCTGCCCGGTGAGCCGGGCAGCTTGCGCCTGGTGCCCGTCAAGGTGACTCAGGCGGGTAGCGCGCGTGCCGCGGTGCAAGGCACGTTGACGCCGGGTGAACAATTGGTAATCGGGCAGACCGCGATACTGGCGCAACTGCGCGAAGGCGATGCCGCGGTGACCGCGGCCAGCGTGGGAGCCGCGCAATGAGCTTCATGCAACGCTTGCTGGGCCGGCCACACGCCATTCTGGCGCTGGCAGTGCTGGTAGTGGTGGCAGGCGGCGCGGCCTACTTCACCATGCCGATGAATCTGTTCCCGGATTCCAACCGGCCGATGATCAGTGTGGTCACGCAATGGCCGGGCGCCGAGGCCAGCGACGTTGAGCAGGAGCTTACCCATCCGGTCGAAACCCAGCTCTCGGCCATCGACGGCGTGCGCCGCGTCACCTCGGTGTCGCGCGACCAGGTGTCGGCGGTGACGGTCGAGTTCGAGTACGGCAACGACATCGACATCGCCGCCACCAAGGTGCTGACCGAACTCAAGCGCGTGGAGTCCAGCCTGCCGGCGGGCACACACGCGCCGGTGATTTTCCGCATCACCAACGCCACGCAGCCGGTGACGGTGCTGGCGTTGACGCCGGACACGGGCTCCGGCCTGAGCTTGAGCGAAGTGCGCCGCATCGCCGAGAACCAGTTGCGCGACCGGCTGTTGCGCATCGCCGGAGTGTCCGAGGTGGAGGTGTTCGGCGGACACGTGCGCCAGGCTCAGATCGACCTCGACCGCAGCGCGCTGGCCGCGCATCATCTGACGGTAGCGGCAGTGGCCACGGCGCTGGCGGCCAGCAACATCACCGCGCCCGAGGGCCTGGTGCACCGCGACGGCTACCGCTTCCTGCTGACGCTCAACAGCCTGGCGCACAACCCGCAGCAGCTCGCCGACGTGCAGGTGCCGATTGCCGGCGGCGGCTTCGTGCGCGTGGGCGAACTGGGTCAGGTCGGCTGGGGCGATACCGATCCCACCTCGCTGTACCGCGGTGCCGGGCATGAAGCCATCGCCGTGTCGTTGTTGCGCGGCGAAAATGGCCATGCCGCCAGCAGCGCGCGCAACATCGACGCACAGTTGCCCGAGATCCGCGCCCAGTTCCCGATGCTGCACATCGTCCAGGCCGACGGGCAGTTGCGCTTGATCGACCTGACCGTGGACAACATGCTGGGCGCGCTGCGCGATGCGCTGATCATGACCGTGTTGGTGATCCTGCTGTTCCTGGCCGATACCCGCGCCGCCTTCATCACCGCACTATCCCTGCCGTTTACCTATCTGCTCACCTTTCTGGCGATGAAGCTGATTGGCTACGAGTTCGACATGATCACGCTGACTGCGGTGATCATCGCCGTCGGCCTGCTCGCCGATGACGCCATCGTGGTGATCGAGAACATCGAACGGCGCATGCGCGAGCATGGCGAATCGGGCTTGGCCGTGGCCGCCAACGGCACGCAGGAGGTGATGCTGGCGGTCCTTTCCGGCACCATCGCCAACGCCGTGGTGCTGTTGCCCATCGTGTTCATCGGCGGCTTCGTGCAGACTGTGCTGCGGCCGCTGTCAGTCACGCTGATGGTGGCGCTGACGGCCTCGTTCATCGTCGCCGTCACCCTCATCCCGCTGCTCACACCCTGGCTGCTCAAGCCCGGCGCGCGTGATCCGCTGCGCCGGCCACTGGGCTATTTCGACACCTATGTCATCCGCCCGCTCAAGCGCTTTTACGCAACGGTGGTGAGTTGGGCGCTGGATCATCCCAAGCGCGTGCTGTTCGTCGCCCTCTTGCTGACCCTGGTTTCGCTGCGCCAGTTGCCGGTGGTCGGACGCGAGTTGATGCCGCTGATGGATTCGGGCATCACTCAGGTGACGTTCGAGGCGCAGCCCGATACCGGCGCCGCCGGCATGCAGCGCATCGCTCGTGAAGTGGACGCGGCGATCCGCGCCTCGATCAAGCCCGACTGGCTGATCTCCACCTCCACCGTGGTGGGTGCCGAAGCGCAGGACAAATCCTTCGGCGCCGCGCGCACCTTCCAGCAGGGCATGGCTACCGTGAATCTGGTTGATCGTTTCCATCGCGGCGAGACGATCTACCAGCTCAATCAGGACATCCAGCGTCGCGTGCGTGCCATCCCCGGCTTGATCGACGCGAATGCGGTGGTGTATGGCGCCACGCCCTTGTCGTCCATCCGCGGCACGGTGGACCTGATGATCACCGGGCCCGATTGGCAGGTGCTCGACCAGATCGCCGCCAGACTCGAAGAACGCTTGCAGAAGGTCGGCGGCCTCACCGGCTTGGAGCGCAGTTGGCAGGGCGACTCCCAGCGCCTGCAGCTCGACGTGGATGCCGCCAAGGCCGCGAGCTATGGGCTGACGCCTGCGACGATTGCGCAGCAGGTGGCAGCGCAAGTCAACGGCATTCCGGGTGGCAGTCTGCGCGTGTCCGGCGAGAACAGCATCCCGGTGTGGGTGCGGTTGCGCAGCGACCAGCGTTCCAGCCCCGCCACCATCGCCGCGCTGAACGTCACCGCGCCCAATGGCACCACCGTGCCGCTGGCGCAGGTCGCCGCAGTCAACACCGTCTTTGCGCCCACCGCATTCACCCACCAGAACCTGGAACGCACCGTCGATGTGATCGGCTATCGGCGCGACATCGCGGTGACTGCGCTGGATGCCCACGTGGCCGATGCGCTCAAGGGACTGCAGTTGCCGCGCGGTTACACTCTGAGCGACGAGGGCGAGATGAAGGAGATGAACGCCTCGTTCGTCCGCCTCGGTCAATCGCTGACGCTGGGCATCGTGCTGCTGGCGGTGGTGCTGGTCATCGCCTTCCGCTCCTTCGTCACGCCCATCGCCATCCTGGCCACGCTGCCGCTGTCGGTGATCGGTGCGGCCTGGGCCATGCTGATCGCCGACAAGCACGGCTGCATGCCGTCGTTCATGGGGCTGATCTTGCTGATGGGCATCGTGGTCAAGAACGGTATCCTGCTGGTGGACTTCGCCCAGGAACAGTTGGCGCAAGGCGTGCCATTGAAGGAAGCCATTCTGCGCGCGGTCGATCTGCGCACCCGGCCGATTCTGATGACCGCGGCGGCGGCGGCCGTGGGCATGATGCCAGTAGCCTTCGAGTGGGCGGTCGGCCTGGAGCGGCTGTCGCCGCTGGCGGTGGTGGCCATTGGCGGGCTGATCGCCGGCACCTTCCTGACGCTCTTGATCGTGCCGGTGTTGCTGTTCCTGCTGCTCAAGCGGCGCTACCCCGAGGCGCCGCCGACCACGGCGGCGCCAGCTTCCTGAACAATGAACCAAGGAGAAACCAGCATGATTCTAGAACTCGCGGACATCCGCATCAAACCCGGCACCCAGACCGAATTCGATGCCGCGATCAAGCATGGACTGGAAACGGTGATCGCCGCCGCCAAGGGCTTCAGGGGCTACAAGGTGAACAAGGGGATCGAATCGCCCGAGCGCTACGTCCTGACGATCTTCTGGGAAACCCTGGAGCATCACACCGTGGACTTCCGCCAGTCGGCGGCGTTTGCGCAATGGCGGGCGATCGTCGGGCCGTACTTCGCCGAACCGCCCGTGGTCGAGCACTTCACCCTGCTCGACAAGTCTGCCTGAGCAAGCCCGTCATCGCGAGCCCCGAAGGGGCGTGGCGATCTAAGATTGCCGCGCTACGCTCGCAATGACGGTGCTTGATGGTTCTGCGCGCTGATTGGATTGCTTCGCTGCTGCGAGGCCCGCAGGGCCGTGGCAATCGCAATGACGACGCTTTCCTTAGCGCAACGAGGCGTTGAGCGCTGCCAGGGCCTTGCTGCCCGGGCACAGGTAGGCGTCGCCCAGCTTGTTGAGCGGCTTTTCCACGGTGTTGAGATGGCGGTGCAGGTCTTCCGCACTGCTATCCACATAGAGCAGGCCGGTGACGATCTCGCCCAGCGAGTGGCGCTCGTGCAGATGGTTCATGGCGCCGATGCGGTCGGTTGGGTCGTAGTCCTCGGCCAGCTTGCGCAGATGCAGCACCGAACCGTCGTGCTGCACCACACGGCGCAACGAGCCCGGCTCGTAGGCGGCGGTGATCGGGTCGCGCGGCAGGATGACGTCCACGCGATTGACCGCCTCGTTGTGCTCGCGCACGTAGTCGTAGCTCTTGGTCGAGCCGCTGTGGTTGTTGAAGGTGACGCAGGGGCTGATGACGTCGATGAAGGCCGGGCCGCGATGGCACAGGGCGCCCTTGATCAACGGGATCAACTGTTCCTTGTCGCCGGAGAAGCTGCGCGCGACATAGCTGGCACCGAGTTGCAGCGCCAGTCCGACCAGGTCGATCGGGTTGTCGGTGTTGACCACACCGCGCTTGTTCTTCGAGCCCTTGTCGGTGGTGGCCGAGAACTGGCCCTTGGTCAGGCCATAGACGCCGTTGTTCTCGACGATGTAGGTCATGTTCACGCCGCGGCGCATGACGTGGGCGAACTGGCCGATGCCGATCGAGGCGGAGTCGCCGTCGCCGGAGACGCCCAGATAGATCAGGTCGCGGTTGGCCAGCGCGGCGCCGGTTAGCACCGAGGGCATGCGCCCGTGCACGCTGTTGAAGCCGTGCGAATTGCCGAGGAAATAGTCGGGCGTCTTCGACGAGCAGCCGATGCCCGAGAGCTTGGCGACGCGGTGCGGCTCGATGTCGAGATCGAAGGCGGCCTGGACGATGGCGGCGGAAATCGAATCGTGGCCGCAGCCGGCACACAAGGTCGAGATCGCTCCCTCGTAGTCGCGGCGGGTGTAGCCCAGCGCGTTTTTCGGCGTGTCCGGACGGAACAGCCTGGGTTTGGCGAGATAGGTCATGAGGCCGCCTGTTTGCGTAGGGGACTGATCTTGCGCTCGGACAGCGCCGCGGCGATCTTGCCGCTGATGAAGCGCGCGGTGATCGGCGTGCCGTCGTAGTGGAGGACGCGGATCAGCTTCTTCGGGTTGATCTCGCCCTCGTTGATCAACAGCGTGCGCAATTGCGCGCTCTCGTTTTGCTCGACCACGAACACCTGTTCGTGCGCGGCGACGAAATCCAGCACCGCATCCGAGAACGGGAAGCCGCGCACCCGCAGGCAGTCGGCGTGGATGCCCTGGGCTTCGAGCAGTGCGCTGGCCTCGTTCATGGCGGCGCTGGTGGAGCCGTAGTGGATCACCCCGATGGTCGTCGGCTCCTTGGCGGCGGCCAGGACCGGCGCGGGCACCAGGCTCCGCGCGGTGTCGAACTTGCGGCGCAGCCGCTCCATGTTGTAGACGTAGTCGGCGCCGGTCTCGCTGTACTTGGCGTAGGCATTGCGCGTGGTGCCGCGGGTGAAATAGGCGCCGCGCGTCGGATGGGTGCCGGGGATGGTGCGGTAGGGGATGCCGTCGCCATCGACGTCGAGGTAGCGGCCGAAGTCGCGGCCCGCTTCGAGCGCTTCCTCGGTCATCAGCTTGCCGCGGTCGTAGCGGTGGTTGTCGTCCCAGGCGAAGGGCTGGCAGAGGCGGTCGTTCATGCCGATGTCGAGATCGAGCAGGACGAACACCGGCGTCTGCAGGCGCTCGGCGAGGTCGAAGGCCTGGGCGCCCAGTTCGAAGCACTCATAGGGATCCTCGGGGAAGATCAGCACGTGCTTGGTGTCGCCGTGCGAGGCGTAGGCGCAGGAGAGCAGGTCGGACTGCTGGGTGCGCGTGGGCATGCCGGTGGACGGGCCGCCGCGCTGGACGTCGAAAATCACCGCAGGGATCTCGGCGAAATAGGCCAGGCCGAAGAACTCCTGCATCAGGGAAATGCCCGGGCCGGAGGTGGCGGTGAAGGCGCGCGCGCCGTTCCAGCCGGCACCGATCACCATGCCGATCGAGGCCAGTTCGTCCTCCGCCTGGACGATGGCGTAGCGGCTGGCGCCGTTGTCAGGGTCGGTCCGGAATTTGCGGCAATAACTGGTGAAGGCTTCGACCACCGAGGTCGACGGCGTGATCGGATACCAGGCCGCCACCGTGGCGCCGCCATACACCGCGCCCAGCCCGGCGGCGCTATTGCCGTCGATGAAGATGCGCTCGCCGATCATGTCGGCGCGTTCCACCCGCAGCCCGATCGGGCAGGGCAGGTGGGTCTTGGCATAGTCCCAGCCCAACCGCAGGGCCTGGACGTTGGCGCTGATCAGCTTGTCCTTGCCGCGGTACTGCTCGTCGATCAGCTTCTCCACCTCGGCGAAGTCGATGTCGAGCAGCGCGGTCAGGGCCCCAACGTACATGATGTTCTTGAACAGTTGGCGCTGGCGCGCGTCGGTGTACTGGCGGTTGCACATCTCGGTCAGCGGGATGCCCAGTACCGTCAGATCGTCGCGGAACTTGGAGCGCGGCAGTTCCTTGGTCGAGTCATAGACCAGGTAGCCGCCGGGATCGACCTCGGCGACGTCCTTGTCCCAGGTTTGCGGATTCATCGCCACCATCAGGTCGCAACCGCCGCGGCGGCCGAGCCAGCCGTCTGCACTGACGCGCATCTCGTACCAGGTCGGCATGCCCTGGATGTTCGAGGGGAAGATATTGCGCGGTGCCACCGGCACGCCCATGCGGATGACCGCGCGGGCGAACAGGTCGTTGGCCGAAGCCGAGCCCGAGCCATTGACGTTGGCGAACTTGATGACGAAATCGTTGCAGCTCTGGATAGCCTGGGTCGTGCTCATGGCGCTCATGTCTTTCTAATCTCGGCCCCGGCGTGGGCCATTTCCAGGAGAAATTTCTGCATGTCCCAGGCGCCGGTCGGGCAGCGCTCGGCGCACATGCCGCAATGCAGGCAGATGTTCTCGTCCTTGACCATGACCCGCCCGGTCTTCAGCGTGTCGGAGAGGTACAGGGCCTGATCGGCGTTATGCGCCGGCGCCTTCAGGCGGCCGCGCAGATCTGGCTCCTCGCCGTTACCGGTGAAGGTGATGCACTCGGTCGGGCAGATGTCGACGCAGGCGTCGCACTCGATGCAGATCTTGGGCGAGAACACCGTCTCGATATCGCAATTGAGGCAGCGCTCGGCCTCCGCATAGGCCAGCCGGGGATCGAAGCCGAGCTCCAGTTCCAGCTTGATGTCGAGCAAAGCGCTGTCCAGCGCGTTCATCGGCACTTTCTTGCGCGCTTCCTCGGAAATCTGGTTGTCGTAGCTCCACTCGTGGATGCCCATCTTCTGGCTGACCAGATTGACCATCGGCGGCAACCGCAGCGCCACGTCCTTGCCGCGGCAGAAGTGGTCGATGGAAATCGCCGCCTCGTGCCCCTGGGCCACGGCGGTGATGATGTTCTTCGGCCCGAGCGCCGCGTCGCCGCCGAAGAACACCCTGGGCAGCGTCGATTGCAGCGTCTTCGGATCGAGCAGCGGCATGCCCCACTTGTCGAATTCGAGACCGATGTCGCGCTCGATCCAGGTGAAGCTGTTTTCCTGGCCGATGGCCACCAGCACCTCGTCGCATTCGATGCGCTCGTCCGCTTCGCCGGTCGGCACCAGGTTGCGCCGGCCCTTGGCGTCGTACTCGGCGCGCACCTTCTCGAACAGCACGCCGGTCAGGCGGCCGCTGTCGTGGATGAATTCCTTGGGCACCAGGAAGTTGCGGATGGGGATGCCTTCGTGCAGGGCATCCTCCTTCTCCCAGGGCGATGCCTTCATTTCCTCGAAGCCGCTTCTCACCACCACCTGGACGTCCTCGCCGCCCAGGCGGCGCGCCGAGCGGCAGCAGTCCATCGCGGTGTTGCCGCCGCCCAGGACGACGACGTGCTTGGCGATCTTGGTGACGTGGCCGAAGGCGACGTTGGATAGCCAGTCGATGCCGATGTGGATGTGGGCCGCCGCCTCCTGCCGGCCAGGAACCTCGGCATCGCGGCCGCGCGGGGCGCCGGTGCCGACGAATACCGCGTCCCAGTTCTCGGCCAGAAGTTCGCGCAGGCTCCCGACCCAATGGTTGAAGCGGGTCTCGACGCCCAGGTTGAGGATGTAGTCGCATTCCTCGTCGATGACGCTGTCGGGCAGGCGGAACTTCGGGATCTGACTGCGCATCATGCCGCCGGCGCTCATGCCGCTGTCGAACACGGTGACCTGGTAGCCCTGCACCGCCAGATCGCGCGCCACCGTCAGCGAGGCCGGGCCGCCGCCGACGCAGGCG
>Ga0315268_10002122_pt1 | contig 22631 bp, 28 predicted proteins | sample C1_top_MG_FD_204535 | JGI IMG/M metagenome (GOLD analysis project Ga0315268, IMG submission 204535) | Sediment microbial communities from Yellowstone Lake, YNP, Wyoming, USA - C1_top | ecosystem: Environmental > Aquatic > Freshwater > Lake > Sediment | place: USA: Wyoming | collected 2017-08-01 | reverse complement strand
GGTATCATTTCGCGGGCGATGTCCAGGCCGTGCTCCAGACAGTAGTGATAAATCTGGGGGAAACGTGCGGCGGTGATACGGGCCGGCAGGTGCGTGACGTCCAGATAAACATGGTCGGCAGCAGTCTTGGCCATCTCGCTGACGATGCTGCGCGCCACCACGTCCCGCGGAGCCAGCTCGGCCTTAGGCGTGTAAGCGGACATAAATGCCTCGCCGCTGGCATTGCGTAGGATGCCCCCCTCGCCGCGTACCGCTTCCGAGATGAGGAACGGCTCGACGCCGGGGAGGTGCAGGGCGGTGGGGTGGAACTGGAAGAATTCCATGTCGGCTATCTCGGCTCCCGCTTTGAAGGCCAGGGCTATGCCGTCTCCCGTAGCCACCTCAGGGTTGGTGGTGAACTTGAAAAGCTGTCCGGCGCCTCCGGTAGCCAGAATGAGAAAGCGACAGCCGAATTCCTGGGTGCTGCCGGTCAGGCCGTCGAAGGTCTCCAGCCCACAAACCGTACCATTCTCCAACAGGATTTGTGTCGCCAGGCAGTGTTCCAGCACAGGTAACTGGGCCAGCCGCGCCTGATGGCTCAGCGTGGTCTCAATCTGGACACCGGTGGCATCGCCTCCGGCGTGCAATATACGCGGCACGCTGTGAGCGGCTTCTCGGGTGAGAGCTATCTCTCCGTTAAGGGTGTCGAATGGCACCCCGAAGTTGACTAGGTCGGCAATGCGGTCGGGAGCTTCGCGGGTCAGGATACGCACGGCTTTTTCATAGCACAGGCTGGCGCCGGCGGCGATGGTGTCCTTGAAGTGCAGCTCCGCCGAGTCGTTCTCGCCGATAGCGGCGGCAATGCCCCCCTGGGCATGGCGGGTGTTGCAGTCATCGATGCTGCCCTTGGTGACCAGCAGTACGCTGCCGTGTTCCCTGGCCAGCAGGGCACAGTAGAGGCCGGCGATGCCGCTGCCGACTATGATATAATCGTAGCCCTTTATGAAAAGCCTCCTTGAAGCAGGATGCGACCGTGGAGCTATTTGACGGTGTTGCCCTGCCGGTAAGCCACGGCGTTGCGGGCTATGCGCAGGAGAGTACCCGACTCCACCCTGATGACGAAACTGTTCTCGTCCTGGCTCTCAATCTGGCCGTAGATGCCGCCGATGGTGATGATACGGTCGCCTGGTTTGAGGGCCGAGATGGTGGCCTCATGCTCCTGCTGCCGCTTGCGCTGAGGGCGGATGATAAGGAAGTAGAAGAGGGCGAACATGAGCACCAGGAAACCCAGCATTATCCAGGTGCTGCTGCTATCGGTTGTCATTATTCCTCCTTAGACTTCTGAAAACTGCCCTGGAGCGACCAGGGGCTGGCTTTTTCGATGTGCACCAGCGCCAGCCTGCCCGTCAGGTCCGCTCCGCCGATGAAGAATACCAGTTTATCACTTCGGGTGCGCCCCTGCCACTTGCCCTTGTTTTTGCCCTCTACCAGCACCTCGAGCGTCTGTCCCGGCAGAGCGGCATTTATCTCCCCGGCGATGCCTTCCTGAAGCTTCTCGATGGCGTCCAGCCAGGCTTTTTTAACCGCTGCCGGCACATCGTCGGCGTATTTCTTGGCGGCCAGGGTGCCGGGGCGGGGGGAGTAGGCGGCTGCGTGCACGGCGTCGAATTTCAGCTCGGAGAGCAGGCTGTAGGTGTTCCGGAATTGCACCTCTGTCTCGCCCGGAAAGCCCACGATGACATCGGTGGTGAGCGCTATATCAGGCATGCGCGAGCGCAACTCTGAAACCAGGCCTCGGTATTGTTCAACCGTGTAGCCCCGGTGCATGGCCTCCAGCACGGCATTATCACCCGCCTGCACCGGCAGATTTATCTGCTGGCATACCTTATCCAGCCGGGCCATGGCCTCAATCAGGCGCCGGCTCATGTCCTTGGGGTGGTTGGTCAGGAAGCGCAGGCGCGCTATACCCTCTACTTTGTTTAGCTCAGTCAGGAGTTCGGCCAGGTCGGGTTTTCCCGCTAGGTCATGGCCGTAGGAATCCACATTCTGCCCCACCAGCGTCACCTCTCTGGTGCCGCGCCGTGCCAGTTCGCGTACCTCGCAGACGATTTCGGATAGGGGACGGCTCTTTTCCCGCCCGCGGCGGTAAGGCACGATGCAGTAGCTGCAGAAATTGTCGCAGCCCTGTATGATGGGCACGAAGGCAGTGATGCCTGGCTGCTCGGGCACAGCCGCGCACCCCTGCTCGACAGCCAGCCAGTCCGGGATTTCACCCGGTTTGAAAAAATAGTCCACGTAGGGGAAGCGCTTACGGAGCTCTTCGGTATCTGGGCCGACAAAGCAGCCGGTGAGGGCGATGCGCAAGTCCGGGCGGTCTCTTTTGAGCGTCTTGAGATTGTAGAGCTTGTTGACCACCTTGTCTTCGGCATGTTTGCGCACCACGCAGGAGTTGAGCACGATGACGTCGGCATCCTCGGTACGCCGGGATGGCGTGTAGCCGTTGCGTGCCAAACGGGCCTCCAATCGCTCCGATTCGGCGCGGTTCATCTGACAGCCGATAGTCCAGATATAATATGCGGGCATTTCAGATTGCTCCGGCGCTGAGGGAAGTAATGCGGATGGCGGAGGGAGTGGGATTCGAACCCACGACCCTGCTTTCGCAGGGCAAGCGCTTAGCAGGCGCCCGCACTAGGCCACTATGCGATCCCTCCAGTTTTGGCATCCATTACTATAGCATAAGAAACTGCTTAGCTCAAAGGATTTTTGATTGTCGTAGGCCGTCAGCTTTCGGCTGTCAGCTATCAGCTTTCAGCTATTAGCTGATTGCTGACAGCCGACTGCTAATTGCTGACCGCCGACTGCTCTCTGTGTTATCATAACTAAGATGGAGATTAATGTTCTTTTCGACGCGGACTTCGAGAAATCAATCAATGAAGCCTGGCTGCGCAGTGTTGCCACAGTCGCGCTAACTGCCGAGCATCAGGCCGATGTCGAAATGGGCATTCTCATCACCGGTCAGGAAAAGGTACAGCGGCTCAACAAGAAATACCTTGGTGAAGATGAGCCCACCGATGTGCTCTCCTTCGCTATGGGAGATAGTGACGAAGACGGCACTCCCGACTTTGTTTTTCCCGAAGGAGACGCGCTTCACCTGGGTGAAGTCATTATCTCATACCCGCAGGCGCAGAAGCAGGCCCATGAGCACAAACACTCGACCCGACAAGAAGTGGCTATCCTGCTCATCCACGGCGTACTGCACCTGCTGGGTTACGACCACGACGAACCGGAGCGGCAGCATAAGATGCAGGCCAAGGAGAAGGCCATCTTGAAACTGGTAGCGGAGGAGCTGAATTGAAAGTACTGGGAATTGCCGGCAGCCCGCGCTATGGCAGCAACACCGACATACTGCTGGGCGAGGTGCTCAAGGGCGCCGAGAGCAAGGGCGCCGAGACCAAGACCATCCACGTGACCAGCCTCAATATCATGCCCTGCCAGAACTGCGACGCCTGCCTGCGTAGCGGCCAGTGTCCCTTTCAGGATGACATGCAGACGGTGTACAAGGAGCTGGAGCAGGCCGACCGCGTGGTGCTGGCGGCCCCCCTGCATTTCATGGGGCTGCCGTCTCAGACGAAGGCCCTTATCGACCGCGCACAAGCGTTGTGGGCCAGGAAAGATATCCTCAAGATTCCGCCCTTGGGTGACACGCGCGAGCGCCGCGGTCTCTTCGTGTCTGTCGGCGGGCGCAGCGGAGAGCACCTTTTCGAGCCGGCACTGGCTACGGTGAAGGCTTTTTTCGCCAGCCTGGATATCAAGTATGCCGGCACGGTGGCTTTCCAGGGCGTGGAGGGCAGAGCTATTGTTCTCGACCATCCAGAGATGAAACAGGCAGCGTTTGAGGCCGGCCAGAAGCTGGTGGATGAACCCAGTCTCCCACTCACTTACTAACAGGGGAGGCAAACGCCAAAGCTTATATTAGATAACTGGGATTGTTGACATTTAGATATATAATCATTTAATGATAGACCACATTGTTGTTGAACCGCGCTCACGCTGGCCCAGTCCGCCATTGCCATTATCCGCTGCCGATAAAGAGGAATTGAAGCAATTAACTGCTAACCATTCAAGCATATCTAGCCAGATAAATGATAATTGGGACATATTCGCGAAGAACAAACGTGTGTCATTTTTATCTGTACCTTTGTGTAGTGCCTGTAACATCTCAATGATGAGTTACTATGAACACAAATGGTCTTTGTATAAGCATTTAATACCCTATCCCCGAAAAGTCACTGCAGGCTATATGTGTGTAAACAAAGCTTGCAAGTATGTTTACAAGCTCATACCGCATGAGAATTCAGTTGAATGCAGCCATTGGGTCATCAACCCAATATGAAGCTTTATATCTCAACAGTGGCGACGGCATCATTACAATGGCTAAAATCACCATAAACCAAGCGAAGGAAAGAATAAGAGGATACATTAAGAAGTACTACCAAGAAATACGTCCGGACGTATTTGAGTGGGATAATTTTCGCCGTGAATTATATGGCTATATCGTCAGTTTGTCTCATAACATCGCTACGAAGCGTGGTTGGCAAGGACATAATTGGCGTCAAGGTTTACGAAGGCATTTGTTAAGCTATGCTCTAAATGAAATTGATAAAATAGATAGAAAGAACAAAATCAAAACGATTTTAGTTAAGATTTTTACGCTAGGTTTAGCAAAAGATTAGCCCCTCTAAGTACAACTCCACTCGTATGTCCATGATTGTTTGAATGTCTAAATAAAAAGAGGGAGGCATTTCGCCTCCCTCTATCTTTACCCTAGCGGCAGTTAAACAGTCACTTTTTCGCGCTTGCGGGCTGCCTCCACACTTTCACGAAGCGATTTCATGAGGTCGGCGGTTTCCTTTTCCGTCACCTTTGGCGCCTTCACCTCTTTTAGCTCCACGCCTTTCAGCTTGGCGTCCACCACTTTTTTCAGGGCGTCACGGTATTCGTCCTTGTACAGGTTCGGCTTGAAGGGTTTGGCCAGGGCTTTCACCAGCGTCTCGGCGAGGGTCATCTCGGCGGGGGTGATTTCCTGCTTGGAGGGTTTGAGTTCTTCCGTCGGCAGCACTTCGTCGTGGTAATACATAGTGTGCAGCGCCAGCACCTCCCCCAGCGGTCGCAATGTGCACAGGTGCTCGCGCTTCTGGAAGCTGACCTTGGCGATGCCAACTTTGCCCATCCTTAGCAAAACCTCCCGCAGCAGGGCGAAGGGCTTGGTTCCCAATTCCTCGGGCTCCAGGTAGTAGCTGTTGTGGTAGTAGATGGGGTCAACCTCGGCGGCGTCTGCAAAGCCGGCGATGTTTATAGAATGTGCCGTCTTGACCGGCACCTTTTCGAAGTCGCTCTCGTCCATCACCAGGTACTGACGGCGGGCAAACTCGTAGCCTTTTACCGTATCTTCCGTACCGAAATACTCGTTGTCCTGCTCGCAGAACCATACCTCGCGCGGGCGGGTGAGGCATTTCTTGTGCAGCACGTGGAAGCTGACAGGTTTGGTATGGGTGGCAACATACATCCTGACGGGGATGACCACCATGCCGAAGCTGATGACGCCTTTCCAGAAAGACTTGGCCATAGCAGGACCTCCTGTTGCCGGCTTGTTGAAGTCCGGCACGCGAATTTGAATATTAGTGCTTTGGCTTCAGACTAACCGATGCGCCTATTTGGCCTTTTTCGCGATAATCTCCTCGACCCACTGCGTGGATGCAATCATCATGGGGAAGCCAGCGGTAGTGACTGACAGCAGCACGGCGTGTCTCAGCTCATCCGGGCTGATGCCTTCGGCGAGCGCCTGCGTGGCCAGGTTCTGGACGTCGCCTTCGCTGCCGATACCGATAGCGATGCCCAGCTTAACTAGGTGCTGGGTCTTTTTGTCAAGCGGCCCGGCCTGCGAGCAGTTTTGAGCCAGCTTGTCGAAACTGGCGGCGACCTTGGGGAAACGCTTTTTCAACTCCTCGTAGTATTTCGGCGAGTACCTCATGGCAAACCTCCTCACATTGACTATATCCATAAATATACTCCGATTAAAAGAATGTGTGTAGGGGGTGGGAGAAAAGAGTTATGTGAGGTTGGAGTAGCAGTGGCATTAGGGAGAGGTTCGTCAAGCCAGCGCGAGCTCTAAAGCACTCTTCCGGCTTTTTTCGCCTGAGCGTCCAGCGCGGCGCCGATGGCTATGCCCAGCCCGACTCCGATGGGTATACCGATGGCTGGATTGCTGAAGACCCCGCCGAGCGCCAGCCCCAGCGCCGTGCCGATGCTGAGCCAGATGGCGAGGTTCTGACCCTCGCTGATGAGGCCGTGCGTCTTGTGCAGGTGGCTCAGTATGGCTTCCATGTGGCCCAGGAAGGCGCGTTTCTGCTCCTTGAGGATTTGCGGGGCGTTGGCAGAAAGTTCGCGTACCATGCTCTCAATCTGGGGTTTGAAGTCCTGGCACTCCTGGCAGGCAGGGGCAAACTCGTCCACGCGGCGGGCGATTTTGAGCAGCCTGTCGAGGTGATAGTCTCTGGCGTCGGCTGCGCCTATGCGCTGCTTGAGCGACTCCACGCTGATTTCTAGATTGCGATACCATTCGGTTGGTTCGGGCATATCATCTCTCTCATTCAATCTCCCTCTTTGGAAAAGAAGGACCAAGGGAGATTCTTATTGGCTGGAATCTCTCAAATTGCCCTTCGAATCCCTCTCTTATCTCCCCTTTCTAAGGGAGAAGGCTGTAATCAATCCCTCCCTTTGGCGAAAGGGAGGTCAGGAGGGATTTCCCTTACAATTTAGCCTTTGTCTTTTGCCAGCCCGTCGCCTGCTCGTAGGCGTGGGCGATGCGGAAGATGGTCTCCTCGGCGAAGGGCTTGGCGATAATTTGCAGGCCGATGGGCAAGCCGCCCGCGAATCCCGCCGGTATGGAAATAGCCGGCACGCCGGCGATGTTGATGGGCAGCGTGCACACGTCGGAAAGGTACATGGCCAGCGGGTCGTCCACCTTCTCGCCGGCCTTGAAAGGTATGGTGGGCGAGGTGGGCGTGATAAGCGCGTCGTACTTCTCGAAGGCATTGTCGAACTCGCGCCGTATGAGGGTGCGCACCTTCTGCGCCTTCAGGTAGTAGGCATCGTAGTATCCGGCGCTCAAGGCGTACGTCCCCAGCATGATGCGCCGCTTGACCTCCGGCCCGAAGCCGAACTGGCGCGTCTTCTCCATGGCCTCCCACATGCTGTCGGTGCCCTGGTAGGAGAAGCCGTACTTCACTCCGTCGTAGCGCGCCAGGTTGGCCGAAGCCTCGGAGGGGGCGATGATGTAATACACCGCCAGGGCGTAGGGCGTGCTGGGCAGGCTGACCTCCCAGTCCATCTTTGCACCCATCTCCTCCAGCTTAGTGATAGCCGTCTTGATGGCAGCAGCCACCTCCGGCTGCATACCCTCAACAAAATACTCCTTCGGTATGCCCAGTTTCATGCCCTTGATGTCCTTGTTGAGGCTCAGGGTATAGTCCGGCACCTCGCAGGGCACGGAAGTGGAGTCGCGCTCGTCGTGCCCGGATATGGCGTTCATGACAAGGGCTGCATCGGTCACGTCCTGCGTCATGGGGCCTATCTGGTCGAGGGACGATGCGAAGGCAATCAGACCGTAGCGGCTGACCCGGCCGTAGGTGGGCTTGAGGCCGGTGATGCTGCAGAAGCCTGCCGGCTGGCGGATGCTGCCTCCGGTGTCCGAACCGAGGGCATAGATTCCCTCACCCGCCGCCACCGCCGCCGCCGAACCGCCGGAGGAGCCGCCGGGCACGCGCTCCAGGTCCCAGGGATTGCGCGTGGTGAAGTAGGCCGAGTTTTCCGTGGACGAGCCCATGGCGAACTCGTCCATGTTGGACTTGCCCAGCATCACCATCCCTTCCGCCAGCAGCTTCTCAATCACCGTGGCGTTGTAGGGCGGCACGAAGTTCTCCAGCATCTTGGACGAACAGGTGGTGCGCACCCCTCTAGTGCACAGCACGTCTTTCATGACGGCCGGCACGCCGCTGAGGGGACGGCAATCGCCCCCGGCTATCCTCTCATCGGCCTGCTTGGCCTGCTCGAGCGCCAGTTCGTCGGTGACGGTCATAAAAGCCCTTACTCTGGGGTCAACGGTGTGGATGCGCTCAAGCATGCTTCTGGTCAGCTCGACCGACGAAATCTGTTTGGCTTTGAGCAGCTTATGCGCTTCATGAATGGTGAGATATTTGAATTCAGTCAACCTTATCTCCCTGAGCCGGTTTACCCACCGGCATGATGTAGAGCGGCTCTTCCGAGGGCAGCAGCCACAGCAGGCGGATGATGCCCGCGCCGTCGAAAGCACCGACGGCCACCGTACCCAGCCCCAGGGCTGCCGCCTGAAGATAGATGTTCTGAGAGGCGTGGCCGGCTTCCATGTGCACGTAGCGCTCGCCGAGTTCGCCGTAGCGGCGGGCGGTACGCTCATAGACGGCGGTGATGATGATGCTCAGGGCGGCCTCGGCCACCCACGACTGCCCGCGGGTTGTCTTGGCCAGTTCAGCCCGCCGGTCGCCGTCGCTGAGCAGAGTCAGCGCGTGTCCCTGGAGGTCATATTTATAGATGCCTGACAGAAGGCCGGCCACATTGCCCGCCACCAGGTACATCTCCAGAGGATAGGTGGCGCCGGCCGAAGGCGCGGCGCGAAATACGTTATCATGGGTTATGCCCTGCGCCGCCCATAAGAGTTGCGACACGTCTTCCAGGCTTACGGCATCGGGGGCATAGCCTCTCACCGAACGCCGCTGGCTGATGGCTTTTTCCAGCGGGAACGTGCCATCGCGCTTGGGTTCAGGCAGCTTCATGGTATCGGTCTCCATTTCCGCTGTGCTTACCGTTGTCTGCTCCGGGCGGCATGCGCCGATTCCCAGCAATAAAGCTATGGTAGAAACCAGCTTGAGCCATTCTCTTCGTGTCAACATTGTGAGCCAGCCTGGTGATTGGGTTCATCATAATCCTGGCCTGATTCTATTCCAGCACCGGGCGGATACGGAAAAAGTCGCCCTCGCGGCGCGGGGCGTTGGCCAGCACGTCGGAGGAGGGCATGGAGGGGGTGACCTCGTCATCCTTCATGACGTTGCAGAGGGCGTTGGGCTGGGCGGTAGGAGGCACGCCTTCGGTGTCTACCTTTTGCAGGATTTCGAAGTTCTCCAGTATGTTGGAAAGCTGCGCGCCGTAGCGGGTGACGTCCTCTTCGGTCATGCCCAGCTTGGCCAGCGCGGCGATGTGCAGCACTTCTTCACGGCTTAGCTTCATAACTTACCCCTCAATGGGGGAATTATAACCCTTCTTGCGAGGGTGGGGCAACAACACTCTTTCCCTCTCCCTTGAGGGGAGAGGACGAAGGTGAGGGTGAACCATTGATTTGGCGTCGCACGCCAAAATGAGGATTAGCACGACGAAGAATCTGGCATGACTGGCGGTCTCTTCTCATTGCCTGGCTAGCTATGCCTGAAGAGAAATCCCCAAGCCGGATTGACATCAGGTGTTACAATTATGTTGGCGGATGCTCCTGTTCGAACATACTTGTCCAGACCCCTTGTCTCGTGAACGTAGCTTATTGGAGTATTTGAAGGGAGGAGAGTATGGCAAAGCAACAAGGAAACGCAGGAAATACTCCGGTCCAATGGGAACACATTGTAGGCATTCTGAAGCCAGGTGACATCGGGGCAACCAAAGGCGGAGGTTTCCTGCCATCACTTCACCGGAGGTTCTTTATTCCATATACCGACAGATTCCATCACATGCTGATCGGCCTGCCGACATACGATGGCGATATGACGATATACGAGTCAATACCTAAGGGAATAGCGGTCGGCAGGTTGTCGTTTTACCGCAATTCGGACATCAAGTTCTACCGGGTTACCTGCGATAGCTCAGCTTGCCGCAAGTCGGTCGATGAGGTGGCCAAATTCGGCAGAGGCAATTACGATTACTGGCTGATAACCAAAATCGCAGTCTATGGAATCTTTAAACTGTTGAAAAAGGGGTTCCGAAAGCTGCGACCAGAAGACATCCCTTATCACGCAGACGATACAGCCTACATTTGCACCGAGGCAGTCGACATGTCCTACTGGAATGTCGGTGTTAAAATCATTCCGGCGGGAAAAGCGCCGGTACCGGCTGCTTTCAGAGAGGCTGAACTTGAAGGCAGGATAAAAGAAATAGCTCACTGGCAGGGGATGAAGTGAACTGTAAACAACTGATAAGTAGTTTGAATAAGGAGAATCTGTTTGTCGGTTGCATCTGAAGGAAAGGGTATGTAGTATAGGGTGTATTTATGTCTGATGACAACAGGACCGGAGGATGGGCATCACTTATTAAATCTGTAAGAACCCCCCTAGGATTTTTTACCTTGGTGGCTCTTGTCTTAGATGCATTTATGATCGGCATAACTGCATTCACTTCGATACTTCAAATATGGATTCCCCTAGCTCTACTTGGGTTATTGGTAATAGCCGTATTTTTTATCACAAAAGAAAATGTACTAGCCTTATATCATCCGGATGACTGGCCACAAAGGAAAAAGGTATACGTATTGTTTAAAGATAAGACGATGCCTCCGGATTTAAATATTAGCAAATGTAAACTAATAAAACGTGACACGGCTGGTCATGAAAAACCCAAGATGATCCCCAATTTAAGACTAGATAACGGTGGCTGGTCTTTTCTCCTGCCGCCAGATGTGGTAGAAACCGATTCTGTACGCCTGATACTCTTTGATACAAATGATGTTTCTTGGACGGTTGCACCATTCCCACCCTTTGAAAGTACTGTTGACGCGAAACAAATTAGCTAAACCTAAAGGAAATGAAATGAAATTTATATTTAATAATTATGCGAGACTAACCGGAACACTCAGAGACAAAAAATGGTATGAGTGGAAGATTTTTCTGGATGAACCAGAGGATAAGCTTAACTTGGTAAAGAGTGTTGAGTACCGCCTTGGTCGAACATTTCCAAATCCCATTCGCGTGATAGAAGACCGAGCTTCAAGATTTGCTTTAGAATCTTCAGGATGGGGCGAGTTTACGATGCTAATAATTGTACACCTCATGGATGGTAGTGAAGAACGGATGCCTTATTTATTGGACTTCTCCAAACCTTGGCCTGCTGAAGAGAATTGAATTTCTGGTGTCGCCGAGTTAAAGTAGGTAGCAACAAGTGACTTAAAATATTAGCAATTCTGTTAGCAACTCAGGTGGTGTTAGGCGTGAGCCGCCCGGGGCTCGAACCCGGCACCACCTGATTAAAAGTCATCTGCTCTATAGGCAATGATTTAGTCGTTTCCAGGCTCAAACTTCAAACCCCAGTCTTATCGGGACTGTGTTCTAACCATATGACCAAAGGCTTATGAGTCCCATGGTCAACTGTGGGTTATCTGGTCAATGACAAATCCCCCTCGCTTTCTTCGTTTCCCTGTGCTATCCTTTTTCTCTAGCTTCCGGCGCCTCCCGCTCCGCCTTTAACAACCAGGCATGCAAGGGAGGGTTTCAAACCCGCCCTCCGAATACGATTCAGGCACGCTTCACCCATTCGTCAGCCGCCTTTAGGCCGTTTACGAAAAGCGAATCCTGTGCCTGCCCCACGCCTGAGGAGATGGGTTCGTTTCCCTGGAAAATTTTTTACTCGGAAACGAACAACGAATATGGCTCTCCTCTCCCTTGAGGGGAGAGGAATAAGGTGAGGGTGATTATCATGTCATTCCCGCGAAAGCGGGAATCCAGAAGAACAGACGCTGGATTGTCGGGTCAAGCCCGACAATGACAGGAGGAATACCCCCTCACTTCCATTCGCTGCACTCAAGACAGGCCTGTCTCTTTTGCAAGGGGAGGGAAGAAAAACAAAGAGTGTCATTGCGAGGAGGCCACAGGCCGACGCGGCAATCCCGGACATTTCATCCATCCAGTGGGCATGATTTAGTTCTGATAGCGATTGGTGTCTGATTGTGCGTCGGTATATGTCCGTACCCCACGGAGTGCTTTCGGAGATTCCCACGTCGTCCGCCTTAGGCGGACTCCTCGGAATGGCATATTCACTCCATGACACCCTCGCCTCCCGAATGCTATAATACTCTCCTATTCTCGTGTGAGGTGAGCTCCGATAGAAGTTATACCGGCCATAGACATCCGCGGCGGCAGGTGCGTGCGCCTCTACCAGGGCGACTTCAACATGGAGACCGTCTTCTCCGACGACCCGCTGGAGATGGCGCTCCAGTGGCAGTCGCTGGGTGCCACGCGGCTGCACATCGTTGACCTGGACGGAGCCGCCACCGGCGAGCCGGGCAACCTCGAAATCATCCAGCGCATCGCCTCTACCGTCTTCGTCCCTATCGAGGTGGGCGGCGGCATACGCACTGTGCCGACGATGGAAAAACTGCTCAAAATAGGCGCCGACCGCGTGGTGCTGGGTACCTCGGCGGTGAAACACCCCGAGATGATACAGGAGGCCTGCCGCAAGTTCTGCCAGGCCATCGTCGTCTCCATAGACGCACGCGGCGGGTACGTCGCTACCCACGGCTGGCAGCAGGCCACCGAGCTCTCCGTCGTCAACTTCGCGCGCTCCATGGTGGACCTGGGGGTGAGGCGCTTCGTCTATACCGACATCGGGCGCGATGGCACGCTCACCGAGCCCAACTTCGCCGGTCTGTTTGAGCTCATCGAGACCACCAAGTTCCCGGTCATCGCCTCGGGGGGCGTTTCCTCTATCCTGCACCTCAAGCTGCTCAAGAAGCTGGGGGCGGAGGGGGCCATCATCGGGCGGGCGCTCTACACCGGGGCCGTCAACCTGTCGCAGGCGCTGGCGGCGGTAGAGTCCTAGCTGTCATTGCGAGTCCCGATGGAGTCGGGGCGTGGCAATCCCGGATATTTCATCTGTCCCTTGACTTAACGGGAGTACCGGAAGCAAGAGAAAATCCCTCTCTTATCTCCCTTTGTTAAAGGGAGAGGCTTCCCTTCTCCCCCTTTGGAAAAAGGGGGATTTGAGAGGCTGGTAATCATGAGACATTCAGGAGGATACTCAGATGCTCAACATAAAATGGGATGAAAATGGGCTGGTGCCGGCCATAATACAGGACGCCGAGTTTAACGACGTGCTGATGCTGGGATATATGAATGCCGAGGCGCTCAAACTCACCATGGAGAGCGGCCATGCCTGGTTCTGGAGCCGCAGCCGCCAGGAGCTATGGCACAAGGGGGCGACCTCCGGCAACTACCTCGAGGTGGTGGAGGTGTGGTACGACTGCGACATTGACGCCATACTGGTGAAGGCCAAACCCAAGGGCCCCACCTGCCACACCGGCGAGAGGAGCTGCTTCTTTCGCCGACTCACGCCTGAGGACCTGAAGGAGTAGGGGCGGTTGTCGAGTCGAAATGAGAGAAAAACTACCCCTCACTTGACTCTCTCCCCTAGGGGCGAGAAGAATATAGTTTCCTCTCCCTTGAGGGGAGAGGACTAAGGTGAGGGTGAACTAACCGCCGCCTTACGGCTGAGGACTTGCAGAAGTAACTGCAGTCTCGGCGGGGATAACTCCGTCGGCTGCCAGCACCTCTTTGAGCGCCGCGATAGCCACTTCCAGCATGCTGTCATCTGGCTGGCGTGTGGTCAGGCTCTGCAGCCATAGACCGGGCGTCACCAGCCATCTGACGATGACGTTGTCCATGTGTCGTGCCCCGAACTGCGTTGCCTCGTAGGCGATGGCGGCGATGACAGGCAGGAGCAGAATGCGCGAGGTGATAAGCAGCCACCAGGCCTGCTTGCCTACCAGGCTGAATACCAGGATGGCGATGACCAGCACCGCCAGCAGGAAGGCCGTGCCGCAGCGGGCATGGGCGGTGGTGTACTGCCTTACCTTTGCGGGCGTCAGCTCGACTCCGGCTTCGTAGGCGTGGATGGTCTTGTGCTCCGCCCCGTGGTATGAGAAGACGCGCCGGATATCGGGCATGCGGCCTACCAGCCACAGGTACGCCAGGAAGATGGCCAGCCGCATAACACCCTCCACCAGGTTGAAGGGGAGGCTCCCCTGCATGCCCGGCATAATCCACCTTGCCAGGAAGAGCGGCACGACGGAGAATAGCCCCACGGCGAAAGCCAGCGAGATGAGCAGCATGAGCCAGAGCAACGGCCCGCTGCCACCGCTGCTCTCCTTTTTGGCTGTCTCTTTCTTCGTCTCAGAAATGTCCTCGAGAGCGACGTTAGCCGAGAAAATAAGGGATTCCGTGCCCAGCACCAGGGCCTCCAGCAGGGCGATGACGCCGCGAGTGAAGGGCAGTTTGCGCCAGCGCCCGGTATAGATGGGGTGCAGCGGGTGAACATCCTTGGCCAGCGTGCCGTTGGGATGGCGCACCACCGTGGCGATGGCTTTCTGGCCGCGCATCATGACGCCCTCCATGACTGCCTGTCCGCCGTATCTGAACTTCTCCGCCATGTTGCTATCTCCCAAACAAAAAGGAGCGGACGCCGTGCCGCTCCTTATCTGTCTAACCCAAGCCGACCTACTTGTTCTCTTTGGCGTAGCGCTGCTTGAAGCGCTCTACGCGTCCCGCCGTATCAACCATGCGCCGCGAGCCGGTGTAGAAGGGGTGGCAGGCGCTGCAAAGCTCCACCTTGAGAGTCTTTCGGGTGGAGCCGGTGGTGAAGGTGTTGCCGCAGGAACAGGTGACCACGGCATCGGTGTAATACTTGGGATGAATCTTTTCTTTCATAACTAGCTCTCAGCGTAAACGCTGACCTTTCTCTTGTTCTTGCCGGCAGGCTCGAACCTGACCGCGCCGTCGACGGTGGCATAGAGGGTGTGGTCGCGCCCGACGCCGACGTTGTTGCCGGCTTTGACGTTGGTGCCCATCTGGCGTACCAGGATGGTGCCGGCGGTGACGTTTGTGCCGCCGAAGCGTTTGACGCCCAGCATCTTGGGTTTGCTGTCGCGTCCGTTGCGGGATGAACCCGCGCCCTTCTTATGAGCCATTCTCTTTAACCTCTTTCTTGACCGTGCGGCGGCGGGGTTTGGCAGCCGGCTTCTCGACAACCGTTGCAGCCTCTTCGGCCTTCTCTGCGCGGCGGCGGGGCCTGGCAGCCGGCTTCTCGGCAACTTCTGCTGCCTCCTCGGGCTTCTCAACTTTGGCGGCCTTCACGGGCTTTTCCGCCTTGATACCCGGGCCGCTGATGCTGTCGATGGCGAGCTCGGTGTAAGGCTGGCGGTGGCCTATTTTACGGCTATAGCGCACCTTGGCCTTGTATTTCATGCCGATGACCTTGTCGCCCTTGCCGTCGCCTTTGGAAGTAGCCATAACCCTGGCACCCTCGATAATGGGCCTGCCAAGAGTCAGTTTATCTCCGTCGCCGATAACCAGCACGCGGTCGAGTTCAACGGTAGCGCCCTCGGCAACCGCCAGACGCTCCACCCTAACGCTCTGGCCCGGGCTGACTTTATATTGTTTACCCCCGGTTTCAATTATGGCGTAAATAGCAGCACCTCCGCTTGACAAAGGTTTATTATAGCAAAGGCATGGGGGAGGGTCAAATAGCGCGGAGGATGCCCCGCCCCGTTAAACTCGATTGATTAGTACGGGCAACTCCTATGATGTTTTGCTACTTATCGCCTTCCTTGAGTTCCTCGGTGATATCGTCAACCATCTTAAGGAAGGTTTTCCTGATTTTTTTCATCACCTGCTCGGCGGCTCTTTCCCCGGCCAGCTTGGCCTCAGCCGCTGCGGCTCTGGCATCTGCAGCCGCCTTTTCCGCAAGCTCAATGCTGGATGATATCTCGTCCAGTATTTCAGGTAACGGCTTCTCCATGATTTCATGTTTTTTGATGCTCTTTGCTTCCTGTTCTTTTGGGGTGTTTGCCATCTTTTTCTCCTTTTTGTATCGTGCAAATTTTGTATTGTGCAAATGGTCATACCCCTGCCACCCGGCAGCCCGTCTAATGTATATAACGATGAATCAAACAAAAAGTCAGCCGGTAACTTCTCCTGCTAAAGACAAACGCCTTTATGCTCGTGTCAATCCTTTTGTATAGACTATACAATAAAAAGATTAAAATAAAATGAAAAAATTTTAGGAACGCCGATATAGAGGATGTGTGATGAGGGTTGAGAGAAACAGCCCCGGGCAACGATATTATTTTTGGGACTGGCTGCGGACTGACGGGCATCTTATCCGGGGCATGAGTCTCTTCTTTGCCTATCCGTACTATCTTATGACCACCGAGGAAGTGTAAGTGGAGGGTTTGGGCTATAGTTAGCCCGGTTTGTAATGAAGAAATGCCTCGCTCCCTCGGAAGGACACTCAAGTATCGATGCTCATTAAAGCAACTTCACTGCCGACGGCCTGTACTCCGCCGCGCTTTCAGGCGATTCCCATACCTCGATGGAAACGAGGGTAACGCCTGCCAGCTTGGGTTGCAGCTCATTGTAGATAGTCGCGGCGATGTTTTCGGATGAGGGGTTTATTGTGTTGAATGGCGCGATTTCGTTCAGGTTGGTGTGGTCGAAGCGCTCCAGCACCTCGCCCAGCTTATCCTTGAGTTCTCTAAAATCATAGGCTAAGCCAATCTCGTTCAGCCTGGAAGCCTTTATCCGCGCCACCACGCGGAAGCGGTGGCCGTGCAGGTTCTCGCATTTGCCCTGATAGCCCCTCAGCGCATGGGCGGCGTCGAAATGCTGCTCAACCGTTATCTGATACATCCTGTTTTCCCTCCACAGCAGACTCCTCGCACGGCTCAACGAACTTGAATACCCCCTGTACTCCGTGTTCGAGGTCTGCCAGCATCTGCTTGACCTTCTTGCCGCTCACCGGGTGCACCAGCTCGGGGGCAATCTCGTTGAGGGGAACGAGGGCGAAAGCGCGCTCGGGCAGGCGCGGGTGGGGAATAGTGAGGGTGGGGCTGTAAAGCGTCTGCCTGCCGTAGAGGAGAATGTCGATGTCTATAGTACGCGGGCTGTTGGGTTTGGACGGAACGCGTCCCATCTTGGCCTCGATGCCCTTGAGCAGCGCCAGCAGACCCTGGGGTTCGAGCAGGGTATAGGCGTGGCACACCATGTTGAGGAAGCGTGGCTGGTCGGGGTTGTCTTCCGGCTCGGTGTCGTAGATGGAAGACACCTCCTCAATGCGCAGCCTCTGCCCGAGAAAACTCATAGCCTTGTCCAGGTTCTCCTTGCGGTCGCCGAGGTTGGAACCCAGGCACAGATAGACCGAGACCGGCTCAGTATTCAAGGTTTACCTCCTTGTGATGGCATCGCTCATGCGCGCCAGCCGCGTCATGAACCTGACGTCGTGGACGCGGATAATATCAGCCCCGTTGGCAATACCGATAGCGTTAGTGGCCGCCGTGCCTTCTAGACGCTCCCCGGCAGGCAGGTCGAGTGTCAACCCGATAAAGGACTTGCGCGAGGTGCCCAGCAGGATGGGCTTACCCAGCACCCTGAGCTCGGCCAGCCGGCGAACGATTTCGAGGTTCTGTTCCCGCGTTTTGCCGAAGCCGATGCCGGGGTCGACGATGATGTTGTCTCGGAATACGCCGACATCTTTGCACATTCCGATGGCACGCTTGAGGTCGGCGATGATTTCCGGCAGAATGTCGCCCTCGCAGGGACGGTCGCGCTGGTTCGAAGCGAGGATGATGGGCAGATTGCGTTCCGCCGCCAGGCACGCCAGTCGAGAGTCTTTCTTCAGGCCCCAGACGTCGTTGATGATGTCGGCTCCCGCCGCTACCGCCTGGCGCACCACCTCGTACTTGTAGCTGTCGATGCTGATGGGCACCTTAATTTCGTCACGTAGCCTGCTGATGGCCGGGACGACGCGCGCTATCTCTTCCTCGAGCGTGACCGGATTGGAGTCGGGGCGCGTGGACTCGCCGCCCACGTCTATGAAATCGGCCCCCTCTTCCACGAAACGTTTGGCCTGCTCTACGGCGGCATCCGTGGACGATAGTCCGTCGCCGGAAAAGGAATCGGGGCTGAGGTTGATGATGCCCATGACGAAAGTGCGCTCGCCCCACTTAAAAAGGGAGCCTCGGCAGCGCATGGGTGGAAGCCGGTTGTCCAAAACACTCTCCTGCTGACCTTTTAAATGATTGTATATTGTTGGAGAGGGTAAAGGCAAGATGCCAATGGTCGTACGACTATTTGATCAGGTTTGCCACTGCATCCTGTTCGGACGGGACTCGCCAAGCTGCGTCGCTACCCGCAGCTCACGTCCTTGCTGCCTTTAAGCGCTGCCTTCATCATGGCGGCGGCGCAGCCCGTACCGCTCTCCACCTTGATGGCCTTGGTGGGGCAGTTGACCTGGCAGGCGCCGCACTCCATGCAGGCTTCAGAATTGATAACCCGGGCCTTGCCGTTGTTGGGCGCGAAGACTTCGTGAGGGCAGACTGTCCAGCACTTTTCACAGCCGATGCAGAGCTCAGGGTTGTACTGAAGGGTATTGGCCTTATACGAATTGAACATCGCGCCCTCCGTCATTTTATAAAAATAACGACTATGTTCAGCAGGATGCCGGCTATGAAAGATATGGCCATGATACGTACGTAGCTGTATATCTCGCGCCTGACGCCGCTCCTGGAGGTAAAGGTGGTCGAACCGGTGAAGTTGAGGGCGATAAAAGCCACTACCGCCGGCCAGATGAGCATGTAGCTCACGCCGCCCAGGACTTTGTGCCACGGTGAGGCATCCGCTTCCAACCAGAGGACGTTCATCAGCACGACGGCCAGAGTCAGCACTCCGCCCAGGAAGAAGCCCTTGGTGCTGAAGTCCCTGGTGGGCAGCCATGGCAGCAGGATGGGAAACAACACGGCCCCGCCCGCGATAGCCAGGATGACCATCAGCCCGGCGCTCAGCCCGCCCCAGAAATAGAGGACGGCTGCGGCGATGAGTATATAGAGGAGATAGCCCACCAGCTCTACGGGGGTCAGCACTAGGCGGTCGAGCAGGCCGAAGCGCACGCGTCGCATTTCGGGCGTGGCTTTATGCGTCTTGAGATATTCCGGCAGGTCTGCCGCCCTTACAGGGCCGTATTCCACGCTGAAGCCGGACTGTTTCTTGACCTCGTGGGCTGCCACGCCAGGCGCTCCCAGCTGCGGCACGATGACGCTGCGGTGGCGCACCACCTTGGCCAGTTCCGAGGTCTCGATGCGCTCTACCAGTTCCTCTGTGCCGAAGGTGCCCTTGCCGGCGGCGCACCAGACGTTGACGCCGTAGGTGTTGAGCACCAGTATGTAGGCGTCTATGCCCGCCAGAGACGAGCGCAGGGCGTCAAAGCTCAGCGTGTAGTTAGCGCTGATAAAGATGGGGGAGTCGGCACCGGGTTTGCCCAAGGCGTAGAGGCCGGGCGAAATGCGGTGGCCGGAGCGGTTGACGCGCCAGCGCGCCAGAATATGGTCCCAGCGGTTGGCACAACTCAGGGTGCTGATAGCGGGCGTTATGGAGATTTCGGCGGCTGGCGCAACTTCGCTGGGCATATATAAAAGAGTATCCTACGTAAATGCTAAAAAGCAAGACCTATTCTACCTATTTGTAGAATGAAAAACAACAGAAAGGGGTGATATGAAAAACTAAGAGAAAGTAGATAGAGCCTAAACTGAAGTGAGGGGAAAATAGGTCTAAAATTGCGGAACAAGAATTAGGTCTTAGCATCCCAAACTTCACAAAACGCTCGCATAATAGTGTTTACTTCTTCCAAATATCCACCTAGTGTCTTCGCTTCTTCCTCCGCCGGTTTTGCTAATTGTAAAGCTGCGGTCTCAGCAATATATAATTCGTCACCTTTTCTGTCTTTGTAAAGACAGTAGTTATTGTTAATAAGAAGCTTACGACTGCCATCTTGCTCTTCCCAAGCGCTTCGAATTTCGGGAGATAAGTCTCTGGGTTCCCATTCTGGCATCCTACCGAGTCTTTTTAACCGACCGATGGCTCCTTCCGGTGGTGGGGTCCGAGGCTTCCGTTCATGGGCTTCTTCCCTTTCCTCACTTGTTGGGGGCTTCACCTCTTCCGTCTTTTCAGGTGGCTTCCTTCCTTGCAGTTCCCCCAACATACTCTGGGTTTCGGGTTGGGTGCTTATTCTTTTTAAGGCCTCAATCATCATTTCCCGTACCCAATTGACCCTTTTCTTCTCCTCCCTAGTTACTGTCTCTTCTTCGCTTTGCTCAAGTAAAGCGCGGATATGTGGCTTTAGGACTTCATACATGGCGCGCTGCACTTCGTCCCATTCGGGCGAATCTCTTTGAAAATTGGTTTTATTTGGTAATACTGGCACTTTCTTTGTCAGTTCGACTTCGCCAATCAACATGCCCAGCGATGCCTTATAGAGGAAATTATGATGTCCGAAATACTCTCCGTCACAAATGAGTCTTCCCTTTCTTAACAAACGCATGCCGCCTGATACCTTAGTGCCTCCGTGTACTCGTGAATCGCGCTTGAGTCGGCCTATCCACCCTTTTATCCACCAGCCCTGATTTGTTTGTATTTTGAATTCCTGCCTTTTAAAACCTTCATATTCAGGTAATTCGAGTGGAGGAAGCGGCTCGCCATCTAACGTTATGATTGCTTTGCCTTCCTGCAGGAAAGTTCTGTAAACATTTGAGAGGGTATTCCGCAGACGTGTGATTTCTTGGCGCCTTTTTTCTAGATTTTTTATCTCAAATCTACAATAGCCTAAATCTTTGTACTTCAAAGACCTATAATTCTCGCCGATGTTCTCAGCTGCATAAGTTTTTTCTTCGGAAGAGAAATCTTTCCAATTATCTTCTTTTATTGACCAAAAAGAGGGCTGGTCCCATCGCTTTGTAATGACAACCCAAGCTTTGCCGAGATAGCCCATCGCAGCTTTACCACCTTGTCCATACTCACGGATGCCATCAATCTGTGAAGGTTCACCCCAACTTAACCATTTTTGGAGTTCATCAGGCCCCATGCCCTTCCCACCTATGTTCTCCACGACGATTTTATTCCTTCGCACTTCAAGGTTGACCGTAAGACAATTGCCCCCTTGAGCGCCATCAAATTCATCAAAAGCATTATCCACAAGCTCGGACAAAGCCTCTGCTGCACTGCTAAAGTTCCCCATCAGTGACCGTAGTATCTTCCGCGAGATTTTTTCTTTAATAACTTTAGTAATAACTGAATCTGGGTATTGGCTGGGATGGCCTTGTGCATCGTCCATACTGTTCACCTTATAGCTTAAACTCATGCCTTGTATATCGCTCGAACTTTCCTTTCGCCGCCTTTACCTGCTTGTTTATCACCGAAAATATCTTGTCAATATCTTCTTCCGCGTAGTCGTACAATTGCCGGTTGGAGAGGTTGCCAAGGATTCTAAGCCTGTCTATGACTACGTTTGTCCTAAGAGTTGCTAATCTCTTAAATCTCTCTTTAGGGGTTTCATTTTTATTGGCTGGTTTTCTCATATAAACCTCTAAAATATAAACTACACTATGTAGATTTCATATTAACACTTTTTGTAAGTGTTGTCAATAGGGTGGCTTAGTTTTTCCTCTACTCTTGGAATAAAAAAGCAACAAAAATACTAAAATGGGACTAAAGCGTCTTGTTACATTTGTTCTATTTATGCTATGATAACGGCAGGCGAATATGACCACGGAGAAAGAAAAGGCACTGGAACTGGCCATCGACCAGATTGAGAAGCAGTTTGGCCAGGGCGCCATCATGTTTCTCACCGAGGCCGCCAGCCAGAACCAGATAGCCGTTATCCCCAGTGGCTCGGTAGCCTTGGACATCGCGCTGGGTGTGGGGGGCATCCCCCGCGGACGCGTCACGGAGATTTTCGGGCCGGAGAGCTCGGGCAAGACCACTCTGGGACAGCATATCATTGCTGAGGCCCAGAAACTGGGCGGCAAAGCGGCCTACATCGATGTGGAGCACGCCCTCGACCCGGCTTATGCCAAGACCTGCGGGGTCAACCTGGATGAACTGCTCATCTCGCAGCCCGACACCGGTGAGGAAGCCCTCGAAATCGCCGAGACGCTGGTGCGCTCGAACGCTATCGACGTCATCATTATCGACAGCGTGGCGGCGCTGGTGCCGCGGGCAGAAATCGAAGGAGAGATGGGCGACGCCCATGTCGGCCTGCAGGCCAGGCTGATGTCGCAGGCCCTGCGTAAGCTCACGGCAGCCATCGGGCGCACGGGGACGGCGGTGGTCTTTATTAACCAGCTAAGGGAAAAGGTAGGCATTATCTTTGGGAATCCCGAGGTGACACCCGGCGGGCGGGCGCTCAAGTTCTACAGCTCTGTCAGAATTGACCTCAGGCGCATTGAGACCATCAAGCAGGGGGACAAGGTCCTCGGCACGCGCGTCAAGGCCAAAGTCGTCAAAAATAAGGTAGCCCCGCCCTTCAGGATTGCCGAGTTCGACATCATGTTTGCCTCCGGCATCAGCCGCGAGGGCGACCTGGTGGACCTGGGTGTTAAGCTGGATGTGATAAAGAAGTCCGGTGCCTTTTTCTCCTACGGTGACATTCGCCTGGGGCAAGGCAGGGAAGCTGCCAAGAACTACCTGAAGCAAAATCCTGAACTGGCTCAGGAAATCGAGCAGAAGGTCAGGGCCTCAGCCGTCACCGCCAACACTATCGGTTTT
>Ga0315268_10002121_pt1 | contig 22631 bp, 11 predicted proteins | sample C1_top_MG_FD_204535 | JGI IMG/M metagenome (GOLD analysis project Ga0315268, IMG submission 204535) | Sediment microbial communities from Yellowstone Lake, YNP, Wyoming, USA - C1_top | ecosystem: Environmental > Aquatic > Freshwater > Lake > Sediment | place: USA: Wyoming | collected 2017-08-01 | reverse complement strand
TCGTGAACCCGTAAAATGTGCGCTCCATTTACAAGTGCAAGCGTATTTGCAGAAATTGTGCCAAAAAGGCGTTCTGAAACGTCTCGATTATCAAGGGTTTTACCTATGAAAGATTTTCTTGAAAGCCCTACAAGTATTGGAAGATTAAAAACTGAAAACTCACCCAAGTTTCTTACTATTATTAGATTATCTTCATATCCTTTACCAAAGCCTACTCCAGGATCAATTATTATCTTGTCAATTCCTGAACTTTTTAAAGTGTTTATGCGCTCTTCAAAGTATTCGAGAAGCTCCTTCATAAGGTCACTGTAAGAAGGGTTTTTCTGCATATCCTTTGGAGTACCTTTTATGTGCATAATAATGACAGGTGCACCGTATTCATGCGCAACTTCTATCATTTTTTCATCAAACCTCAATCCGCTTATGTCGTTTATAATATCGGCACCTGAATTTAGAGATTCCCATGCAACTTTGCTTTTGTAGGTATCAATTGAAATGGGAATATCCGAGAATTTTCTTACCCCTTCAATCAAGGGAATTACTCTACCTAATTCCTCGCTTTCAGTGACTGCTTCAGCACCAGGGCGGGTGGACTCTCCTCCAATGTCAATGATATCTGCTCCCTCTTCAATCATCTTCTTTGCATGTTCCAGGGCACTCTGCGGATCCAGAAACTTGCCCCCGTCTGAGAATGAATCAGGGGTAATATTAAGGACTCCCATAACAAAGCGCCTTTTATTAAAATCAAACTCATGCCCGCGGATATTCAGTACTGGAAGCTTCTTCTTTTCAAGAACCTCTTTAAGCATATCTTTGATTTTTCTCAAACCAAAATATGGCTCTTTTTCAAGCTTGTCCAGTACACCTTTGAAAATCTTGAGAGTTCCAATAACAAGGCAATCAGTCTTCTTAATTTTAAAACCTGCAACATCCCTGTGAAGGGCAACATCACCGCCCAAGCTGAGGAATTCCTGCTTGAGTATGTTTGCAGCGCGAGAATCCACATCATAGAGTTTATAAACAAATGTTTCTCCTTTTCTTATAAAGTGCTCAAAAGACTTAGTATCCGCACCAACTTCAATAAGCTCGCTTAATATATCTTCACTTCTTATTTTTCTTATAATCATTTTCCCTTCCTATTTAAAAACTGAAGCAAATCTCACAAGTGAGCCTTCCAGTTTCCATAGGAGTGGCTATCATAATGCTCTGCATAATTCAATTTAGCTCCGTTTGCCTCAAAAATTAATTTATCTAAAATCTTCATTTCTCTATTTTAGTTTATTTGCCAGTTTTATGAAATACCTGGTTTGAAATTTGGACAGCTTCTCTTTGTAACTTTCTGTATGCCTTAACAATTAAACATCTTTCTCAGTTTTTCTAAATAACATAGAATCCAATACAATATCCTTGGTGAAAATTAAAATAATTGCAGTTGGTAAACTGAAACAACCATACATCAATTCGGGAGTGAAAGATTACCTGGAACGCCTGAAACACTACATCCCTATAGAAATACTTGAGGTTAGCGAAAAGGATATTCCAAAATACCTTTCTTCAGATAATTTTAGTACCGTGCTGAACAGGATCGGCAAAGAAATGAGTTCTCCTGAATTTGCAGAATTTATAAACAAGCTCCTCATAAAAGGGAACAAAGATATATATTTTTTCATAGGTGGCGCAGAAGGTTTTGATGAAGAGTTTATCCAAAAGGGAGATTTTGTTTTAAGTATGTCCAGTTTCACTTTTCCACACGAGCTTGCACGCCTGATTCTCCTGGAGCAGCTTTACAGAGCATTCACAATAATTAGGAACGAAAAATATCATAAATAAAATCAAGTGAGCCGTGGCTACTAAAATTCTTCATTCTATTGAAATACCTCGCACTGAGCGGGATAATCTAAAAAATTGCTCAGAATGATGGAAAAAAATTTCTACTTCGCAAGAGTGCGGGTTTCCTCTACGTACCGCTTTGCAATTTCTTCCTGGACCTGCAAAAATTCCTCGAAATAGGAAGACACAGCATAAAAGTGCCTGTCGATCAGAGGACAGATAACCGTGCTTATTTCAGAAAGCTTTTCAAAACCTTCAAGAGAGGAAACAGGCACCAAAACAAGAATTTCCTTTGGCTTATAATGCCTGAGGGTTTTTACTCCAAGAAAAATTGTTTCGCCTGTAGCAATGCCGTCGTCAATAACAGCAACATTTTTCCCTTCAATGTCTTCAAAGTTTATTTTTTCCCCGAAGAATTCTTCCATTTTCTTGAGTTTCTTTAAAAGTGTTCCTTTAACTGATTCGATGTAGGCAAGATATTCTTCCCTCCCATATTCGTTCAGAATATAATCCCCTGTAATTGAAATTGCCCCAATTGCAAATTCTTCATTCACTGAAGAGGGAATTTTATGAACGATCAAAGGAAAGACTTCCTTTTTAAGCCCTCTTGCAATAGGGTAAGCAACTTCAATTCCCCCCCGGGGGATTGCAAACAAAAAAGAGAGGCTTTCCGCCAAGCCTCTCTTAACAATTTCATCTAAAAGGAGTTCACCTGCATGAACCCTGTTTCTATACAATTTTCTTCTCTTCCTTTTTTGGCTCTTCCAATTTATGTTCTTCTTTTACTTTAGTAATGCACTTCCCGTTAAAAACTGCTCCTTCTTCAATGGAAAGTTTCTCTGTGGTGATGTCACCGTTAACTTCGGCAGAAGCTACAACTTCAACGCTTTCCCTTGCAATAATGTTTCCTCTGACCTTGCCAAGCACAATAATTTTTCTTCCTTCAACATCTCCGACAACCTCAGAATTCTCTGCAACAGTAACCTCACCGTCACCTTTGACAGTTCCTTCAACATGCCCTTCGATTCTTAATAAGCCGTTGCAAATTACATCTCCTTTAACCATTAAATCTTTTGAAAAAACTGACTGTGTTGTCGAAATTTGAGGATGTCCCTCTTCTTTTCTAGCTCCGAATGCCATAATTACCTCCTTTAATCAAGAAATTTAAGCGGGTTTACTGCAGTTCCACTTTGCTCTATTTGAAAGTGCACATGGGGGCCCGTGCATAGTCCAGAACAACCTACATATCCAATCACCTGGCCCTTTTTGACCTTGTCACCGACCTTGACTGCATAGTCAGACATATGTCCATAAATTGTTTCAATACCGTCCCTGTGGTATATCTTAATCATCCTTCCATATCCAGATTCCCAGCCAACATAAACAACTTCCCCTTCACCTGCAGCCCTTATAGGAGCGCCATAATAACTTGCGATATCAAGGCCGTCATGAAATTCCCAGCCGCCTCCAAACGGACTTATTCGCCACCCGAAATATGATGTTATAGTCCCGTAAAGAGGCCAGGCATCAGGTGTTTGCGCTTTCATAAGATTAAACTCATCTGCAGCGTCTTTAAGCTTGTTTAAAGTCTGTTCACGCTCTTCTGCAAGTTTGGCTGTATTTGTCTGCTCCGTAAGGAGTTGGGCAACTTGCACGGGAAGAGTGGAAAAAGATTGAATCTGAACATTTTTAGTTGAGCGATTTAAAACGTATTCAAGGCTAAGTTTTGATTCTCCAAGTTTCAAGGAATCCCTCACTTCATTTTCGAGTGAAGATAGATATACAACGTATTGCTTAAGGGCTTCCAGATCACTTTTTGCCTTGGCAAGCTCGGTTGAAACTATTTGAAGTTCTTTTGTCTGTGAGGAAGCCATGGAACCAAGCTTCATTCCTTTAAGCTCTGCGACTTCTTTAGTCATATCTTTGTATTGGACTGCAAAAGAAAAAACTGCAACAAAAAATAAACTTATTATTAACAATGATGTATAAAGCCTCAAAGGTGTTATTACAATTCTTTTGATTTTTCCTTGATAATGCGGAACAATTATCAGGGAAAAGCCGCTACGTTGCCGCACATTTTTCTTATGTATATGTTTTTTATGTTCATGCAGGTCCAATTATTGTTCACCTTCTTTCTATTTATAAACTGCTTAAGGATTTTCAAATTTAAAACCTATCATAACTATAATAGCAACTTTTCAAAAATTTCAAAACTACCTCTACTTTATTTTCTACGCACTTTTCAAAAAAAGTCAATAGCTTAGAAATTCATAGAAATAAAGAGGTTATAAAAAACCTCAATAAAATCAAGGCGTATATGTAATAGTAATCGTTTTTGTTGTTCCATCCCAGTCAACCTTAGCCCCAAAAGTCTCAGAAATAAAACGGATTGGGACAAAAGTCCGTCCGTTAACGATTTTTGGTGCAACATCAAGGGTCTTAATGCTCCCGTCAACTATTGCAACGGTAGAGCCCACCTGAATTTGAATGCTATGACTGTTGTATGAAATACTTATCACCTTGAGGGCTTCGTTCCAATCCACAGTTGCCCCGAATGCCTCAGAAATGAACCTCAAGGGAACAAGGGTAAATCCCTTATCACCAACTTTTTCTATAAAAGGCGCTGCTTCAAGTTCAAGGGTGTTTCCGCCAAGTATTGCAGTAGTAACTCCTATCTGAAGGACTATCTTCTTTTCATTTACCTTTTTTATTACAAGCGTTTGCGAAGTTTCGTTTCCTGCCACATCAACTGCTTTTATGGTAAACAAGTTTTCGCCCTCTGAAAGACTTGCATAATAAGTGAAAATATCCCCAATTGAACTGACCTCTGAATTATTGATGTAAATTTTCCCTTTCTCGTTGAGCTTTAGTTGTATTGCATAAGAAGATTCAGTTGTTTCAATAGTGCCTGCACTTCCGCCTGCACTTTGAAGGTTTGCAGGCATATTAAGGTAAGTTATCGCTGGGGGAATGCTATCGATGTGAGCCGAAAGAAGCATTGTCTTTGCATTTCCTGCAAGGTCCCTCACATAAATCGCAATGGGCATTCCTTCATAAACATTCAGCTCAGCTATGAAATTCAAGTTTTCTTTATTCAACTCTAATATCACCTCATTTATCTTTAGAGTGCATGGCTCTGAAACAGTTCCTGTAAGTTTCCCCGGGCTTCCTTTGAAAACAGGGTTTGAATTCAAGTTATCAAACTTCACTTCGGGAGGTGTTGTATCAATATTAAGCTCTTTCTTTACAATGTCCCCTTTGTTTCCCACTCCATCAACAGCATAGGCATAAACAGCATGCAATCCCTCGGAAACTTTAAATGAATTCTTGTACTCAGCAAACTCACCTTCATCAACCTTGTAAAATACTTTTACTCCGTTAGAAGTGGAAAGCATAATCTCAGGGTTAGATTTATAATAACCATTTAAACCATCTGGTGCTGAAGGGTTAACCGTAAACTCCACCACAGGAAGCGGGGTAATCTTAATCTTGTTGCTTTCAACCTCCGTTGGCTCCTTTGAAGTGGAGACTTTAACACCATACTCTCCAATATCATATGGGTTCTTTATCCCAAACTCTTGAGGAATGAAAACTTCAACAGCACTTGATGGCGGGATATCAATAGGCACTGTTATATAAAGCTTATTTCCATCCCTTGAAACTGTTGAGCCAATATTGTTATTCACCTTTACAATTCCCTGTGAAATGTTTTCTGGTAGCAAAAAACCGTTATCAAACTGCACTATAATCAAATCAACATTCTTTATCATAGTATAAACAGGCCCTGTAAGGAATTTAATTTTGAACTCGTTTGCTGAGCCAAAACCGGAATAAAGTGCTTCCAAACGTAAATCGTTAATAAAAGACTCCTTTACATTTACCACATAAGGCTTTGTCGAGTTATCTGCATCTGTCCAAACTCTGATAGTATATTCGCCTGCTCTTAAAGGATTTCTGACATTTGCGTTACTTGGGATTTTTAACTCGACAAAAGAAGAAGCAGAAACACTCGATGGAGTACTCACCTCAATGATATTTCCATTACTATTGGCAACCGAGTTTTCTCCATTAATAGTGAAATTAGCATTTAAATTCAGTGAACTCAAGTCAAAATCAAATGGAAATTCGACGTATATTTTGCTTCCTTTTGATAAATATCCAACCTGGGAAGTCTTAAATTTAACAAGCACTTCCGAAGGCAAAGCAATTGAATCAGGACTTAACGAAACCTTCAAATCTTGGACTTCTGGCTCGAAAATCTCAAACGGTTCTGATTCAACCCAGTCTGGTTCTGAAGAAGTAGAAACGCTTATTTTATAAATTCCTGCTTTTGATGTATTCGTAATTCCTAGCTTACTCGAAAAAACGAGGTTAACTAGATAATTTGCTGGTATTTCTAAGGACGGATATACTTGAAGCACATACGGATCGTTTGCATTTTTATAAACAGCTGCAACATTTGAGCCATTAATAAGCACGCCACTTTGCGACATTATGCTCGGAAAGAAAGTGCCCTCAGGAAATCTAACGCTTATGTACGATGAACCAGAATCAAGCTTGCCTCTTACTCCTGTAACAAAAATAACTTTATATTCTGCCTTCATCCCTTTAATTGACGGATATACATTAGCAGTAAGCTCTTGTACCTGGGATGAAGAAATTCTATAACTATTAGAAAGAATCACTCCAAGCTCAACACTATTATAGCAAAGCAAAACTCGAACTTTGTAACAAGTTGCAGGTGTAATTGGATTAACTAAACCTGCCTCCTTTTTAATTAAAATGTCGATTTGGTTCCCTGCATTGATATATTGCGAAAGGTAAAGAGTTAGTTCAACAGATTCCTCGTTAACTACTTCTTTAAACTGGGTTCCAAGAACTTTAATTCCATTTACAAGGATGCTCCCAGAAGGAGCACCTGGATATTTGAAACTTGTATCCTCCCTGAAATAAAGTTTCATAACATTCACTCTATCATACGGAGAATAACTTCCGTAAATATGATATTCTGCTACGGAGCCCGCACTTATTGGATTCACATCTACATTAAATAATGGCGCTATGTCTTTTCCAAAAGCGTAAAAAGGAAATGTTGATATAAGAAAGAAGAAGATTAATAAAAATATTATTTTTCTAAAATTAACACTCACAATTTTCCTCCTAAGGTTTAGGATATAATATTGTTACTGTTTTCGTGCTACTATCCCAAACAACTTCTGCACCGAAAGTTTCGGATATAAACCTTATTGGCACAAGCGTTCTTCCGTTCACAATAAATGGCGCTACATCAAGCAAAACTTCCTTGCCATTAACAGTTGCAGTTTTTTTGCCAATTTGCATTCTTATTTTATCACTTCCAAAAGATATGTCAATGGTTTTAGTTGTTGCCTCATATATAAACTCTGCGCCAAATGCCTCTCCAATGAATCTTAAGGGAACCATGGTCCTACTGGAGGTAATGGTAGGTGCTGCTTCAAGTGTATAAGTCTGTCCGTTAATAAGGGCTATGACGTTCCCAACTTGAAGTATCATTGTCACTGATTTCGAGTACTTAACGCTTACGCTTCTTTTTGTCATATTTCCAGCTGCATCAGTTGCAACAATTTCAATGCTGTTTAAACCTTCTAAAAGCGGAGAAAGTGCATAAGAAAAAGTGCCATCCTCGCTAACCGCTGCGTTATTACCGTTTACAGTAACCTTTGCACCTGCTTCAGTCTTCCCTTCAACAACAACTGGAAGCTTGTTTATTTGCTGGAACATCACAGGCTTTGTCACGGTAAGAGGTGGAGGAGTTGTATCAAATGAAACAGTGATAGTAACTTGGGAGCTATTTCCTGCAACATCGACTGCAAAAATATTAATTATATCAGGGTTATTTGAAAGTTTCATAGTTGTTTCGAAATTCCCAAGTCCATCAACTTGAACTGCTTCCCCGTTTATCTTGACATTAGAATCAGCGTCCACATTACCGCTTACAAGCACGGTAGAAGAATTAAGAACAGAGTTATTTAAAGGATAAAATACAGATATTACTGGAGGGATAGTATCAACTTTAATCTGGACTGACTTAGTCTCTTCACGGTGCCCATCTTTATCAACAGCATAGTAAAACAGGTTATGGATACCTTCTGGAGCAAGTATTGAACTTCCCTGGTACAATACAGGTTGGTTGCTGTCGAAAAAATAAAAAACTGATGGGTCAGGATCCGTTGCACTCGTTGCCTTAAAAGAAACTCTGGGTTTTGTTTTATAAAACCCGCTTAAACCATCAGGTAAAGAAGGTTCAATACTCATAATGCTTACCGGAACATTCTTGATTGAATAGGAATTAGACACAATAGTATCCTTTTCCTTTGAAGTATGCAAATAGATTACATAATTTCCTGAATTCACCGGGTTCCTTAATCCAGCACCTTCTCTAAACTCAATATTTACACTACTATCTGCATTAATCTCGAAAGGCGGAGTAAGCGTAATGGTAGTCCCGCTTATTTCAATAAGCGTTGTGGGGGTTCCGTTTATTAAAACCTGGGATGTAGCAATTAGAGAAGGGATAGTTGTACCTAGTGGAAAAACCACATTTATTCTGTCAACCCCAGGAAGAAGTTTTCCGTTCAAACCCGTCTTAAATGAAACCAAATAACTGCTTACTTGACCAGCGCTAGTATTCGATATAGTAACGGTAACCTGGGATACAGTTGTCGCTTTCGTTGACACAAAGCATGAAACAAGCTCTGCATCTGAAGATGTATTCACCATTATTTCGTAGTTTCCCAGTTCTTCGGGGTTGACAATCCCAAACTCCTTCTTGAAAACAACCTCTACGTCATCAATTGGTGATATGTTAATAGGTGAATAAATAGAAATAATATGATCGTCTTCAACGACCTTTATGCAAGGAGTCCCGTTTACTGTGACTGCCCCCGGCTTTATATTTTCCGGTAGCGTAAACTCTGTAGAAAACTTTACGTTGATTTTACTCTTATTTGCGGCAAGTTGCGAAATCGGTTGCTGTTTGAATGTTATCTTTATTTCCGTAGGGTTCAGCTGCGAAGACGGGTTAAGGACGACCAAAAGATTTTGAATTGGCGTTCCGTAAATCGAATAGAGATTTGAGACTGCAAGTCCAGTATCTCGACTTGTCGAGACTTGTATTGCATATCTCCCAGTAAATTCTGGATTCATTATACCAAACTCCTTAGGGAAAATAATAGCAGAAATGTTGAACGGGAAGATTGTCCAATTCTCCGGGACATAGAGTCTTAGCCTTCTTCCGTCCCTTTCGACTCTTTCGCAACTTTTAATATTAAAAAATACTTTTTCGGGATTTATAACATCGGGTAAAATAGTCCCTCTTGGAAAATATATATCAACATAATCATTTTTTGTACTCATTAAAATCCCTTCGCTTGAGACTCTGAAACTTATCGTGTAACCAGTATGTATGCCTGCCATACTTGAATCATTTAAGGTAACATCAAGGTTTGAAACCTGAGAACCGGAGCTCGAAATCCCTACGAAAATATCAAAGTAAGAATGCGCAGTTTCCAATGAACTCCACATTTCAAAAGTATAAGTGCCCGGTGCTGACGGATTTTTAATTCCAACTGTTTGCAGGAATATCAAAGGATAGCCATCAGGAGCACCCTGATTTTCATAAATTGCATGATTAGTAGTTATTATAACAACCTTATTCTCAACACTTACCTCAGCAGGATGGATTCCTCCAAGTTCAATTGAATTCGAACTAATAGTTTCTGGAACTGTGAACTCTGATGGAAATTTAATATATATTTTCCCTGAAACCTGAAGGCTTTTCCCAAGGATAAAATAAACCCTCACTTCGGACTGTTCGTTTATAATTGCAGGGTTTAAGACAATGTTTTTCAATGTAACTGCAGAAAAAACGGAATTTAAAGGAACGACAAGACTAATAAATAATATCGATATCAATAAAACTGAATATACCTTTCTCATTTTGCCTCCTATATCGAATTTTTGTATATTATATGTCTTTTACGGCATTTTCCAAAAAATTGTATTAACTATTATATTCAGTTGAAATTCACCCAATTTAGCGTTTCTCCACTAAAGATGATAATTATATAATTCTTCCTTTTTTGCTTTGAAGGTAAGAGATTCTTTTAAAATATGTTTCTTAAATAGAATGCAACTAAAAGCATATATTCTTAAGAGAGTAAATAAACCTTTCTTATTCAGCTTTTTTGATGTGTAACATTGAGAAATGTCAGTTCACCTCCTCAAATCAATTACGAGACCCTTCGTCGCTTTCGCTCCTCAGGGTGACAGAAAAGCGCGACGGAAGTTCGAGAGAGGAGGAGACTTCTCGCAAAGGCGGCTCAGGGTGACAGAAAAGCGCGACGGAAGTTCGAGAGAGGAGGAGACTTCTCGCAAAGGCGGCTCGAAGTGACAGAGGAGGCAAATAAAAAACCCCGCCCGAAGGCGGGGTTCAAATCCAGGATTACAGGATTATTACATCGTAATTGTTACGATTCTATAGACTGGATCCCACTCGACTGTTGCGCCAAGACCTTCAGCAATAACACGGAGAGGAACCATTGTTCTTCCGTTCTTAATGTATGGAGCAACAATGTCCACAACATTTCCGTTAATTACCGCTGTTGGATTACCGATTTGAAGTCCGATTGTGTTGTCACCAAGGGTTACTGTAACACCCTTTGTGTCAGGAATCCACTCAACGGTTGCTCCGAAGATCTCTGCAATTGCCCTGAGAGGCAGGAAGGTTCTTCCGTCAACTATCTCAGGTGCAGCATCAAGCTGGACTGCCTTGCCATTAACTGTCATAATATCCTGGCCGATAGTAAGCTTAACAACTGTAATTTTCTTCACTTCATAGGTTACTGTTACAGTTGCTTCACCCTTGTTGCCTGCAGCGTCGTATGCAACAACCTTAAGAGTGTTTGCACCTTCTACAAGCTCGACCACTGCTTCGAATGTGCCATCTGGAGCAAGGTCTGCTTTCTTTGCACCGATCCACACAGAAACAACACCGGCATTGTCTGTTGCCTTACCTGTAACCTTAACCATTGAGACAGCAACCTTTGCAGGTGCGGTTGCAGTTACAACAGGTGCAGTGGTATCAATCACTGGTGCCTGGTAAACTGCTTCAATCTTTGCGCTGGTATTTATACCCCATATACCGTAATGGAATAGGCAACCAAGCGAGCTCCCGTTAAAATCTTGTGTAAAAGATACTTCTCCGTCAGGAAGATCAAAGCAGGTGTCTTCGACTTCTGCAGATATAACATACATTCCGGAGTTTGGAGGAACGAATCCCCAGTCAACTTCACCTTTCTTGCCGGTGATTCCTCCACGTGCAGAGAATGAATAGCCAGAAGCACTTGCTCCGGCTCCCTTTGCTCCGTAAATATACACAGAAACTCCAGGAGCACCGTGACCGTGTGCATCAGTTACTGTGAATGTAACGTGTGTTGCTGTTGCAGGAATCGTGAATGGAACTTCTGCTGGATCAACCTTTACTGTTGGTGGAACAAGTTTAAAGGAATCAATATAGATATCTGCTCCGCACGGGCTATGGAAATAGAGGTCTACCAATGGATCATCTTCAAGGCATGGATTATCGTAACCGGTAACTGCAAGAGCCCCTCTTCCACAGCATACGCCTGGAACGGATTCATCGCAGACTACTGCAGGTGCAAGTCCGCAAGCATTATTTGCAACTTCTACATAAAGGCTCCATACATCATAAGAGAAGTCATGCAAACCTCTTGGGTCAACAGGAGTTACATAGAGAATCTCTGAGAAACCTTCGGTCAGTATGTTGTCGTTGTCAATTACTGAACCATCCATGAGTCCAATCTTCACTGTGAATTCAGGAACAACAACTTCGAACTCAAGTGTAACTTCTTCATACTTAGTGCAGTTAGCATTATATGCATATCCGTAGATTTCAAATGTACCTGCCTCAGCAAGGCAGATTCCCGTGAATCTGTAGCCTGTTTCTGTCTCAGCAACCGAAATTCCACCTACTGAATCTCCGTTAAGATAGAACTCCCAGTATGGTCCATTAGCAAGTGTAAACTTAGGATTTGTAATATCAATAACAGTGGCAATTCCTGCAAGAATCTGGTCTGGATCCTGATCACCTTCCCAGATAGTTCCGGTTGCAGTTAGCGTGGTAACAGACGGGGTCACTGTAAGCGGGTCCCAATCTTCAGCGATCATAGGATAAATAAGGTCTACTCCACCGCAAACATCGAATATCCTTTCAAGGCCAAAAACCTTTATAACAAGCGTATAATCACAATCAGTATCTGTTGGATAGTTGAACTTAATGCCGTAGAGGTTGAACGGGCAGTCACCGAATTTGAGGTCGGCGGTCACAAATTTGCCAGCATCGTAATCAGTATAGAGCCCTGTAGGAAGGAAGGTTTGAACTGGCTGGTCTTTAAGTACACCTTTATCTTTATCAGGATCAGGTCCCTTATCGGGTCCTGTTGCGTTAACTGGATTATACCATATCATTCCACCGGTCTTCGCGGTTCCGCTCCAGGTATCAACTGTAAATGCATCATCTATGATATATCCTTTAGAGTCAATCATATACATCGCAACAATGTAGTTAGGGCATGAGCAAACCAGATCTGCTGGTGCGCCTGTCGGGTCAATTGATATAGAAAGCTTGTCAACTTTCTTTCCGACCTGAACAGTCGTTGAATCGGTGATATTTGCGCCTGTCAGCGTAACTCCACCATATACGCAGGAGTTAATTTCGCAGATGTCAACAGTCTTTGAGAATGTTTCACAGCACGCATTGTACTCGTCAAAATCACAATTGTCAAAAGCTCTCTTCCACGCCACGAAGCTCATTGTAACACTAATTTTGCCCTCTTCGGTAATAAGGTATCCATTGTAACCTTCAGCTGTTCCAATTTTAGTTACAGGTCCTGTAACTTTCCACTTGAAAGAATTAATCTTCCAGTGTTCAGGATCAGCTGGAGGGTAGTAGTCAACCTTTAGTGCAATGATGTTGCCTATTGTGCAAGGAAGCTTGTCGTAAACATTCTGTACAGCATCCTGCCAATACCCTGGTCCACTATGCCCCGGACCTGTTCCAGTCGGATATGGAGCCATCGGATATAGCGCAGTCAAATCAATATATGGGTTGTAAACTCCAAGGACTCTTGTATTAACCATAAGAGTGTCTGATTTAGATGTAAAACCGAAATTTTTCGTTGCCTTAAATACAACAAAGGCAGATCCACCAGTAACGTTAACTACGGCTCTATAGAAACCTGGTGAAACCTCCTGATAGCTAACAAGTGATCCACCGGATTCTACCGTAATAGTTGCGCCTGTAACGTAGTTTCCGTTCTGGTCAGTGAGAACAAGTAGAATTGGCTGGTTATTTACACCCTGGTAAAGGAATGGGGTAATGTATGTGTTAAGAGTAACAGAAATAGTCGGGATGTTGCTGATTGTCTTGTAGATGATTGCATCGTTGTCAAGATTCGGGTCAGAATATCCATCTCTAATGTAAATCCTGAAAGCTCCGACATCAGGAAGGGAATCTCCATCTGGCCCATCTGCTGGGAAGGTAATCGTGAAGAATCCAGAAGTTGGGTTAATGTGATACTGACCTGCACGATATCCATCACTTCCGTTATCTACACCATCATAATCGGGATAAGCGACAAACACATCAACTGCGACATCGGGATATCCTGTTGCCCTGGTCACATATCCTTCAACAGTGTAAGAGGTTGCACATGTGCTTTCAAAAGAAGACTTGGTGATTGCCACATAGTATTTAATGTAAACTGGGATAGCAGCGCCTCCACCAAGAGTTTGAGTAATATAATACATTCCATCATACCTTGCATTTACTGTTGCAAGAGTGAATGGGTATGTACCCACAACAGGGACATTTACTGTTACTGAATCAACCATGACACCCGCATCGTTAGTAAGATAAATTGTGTGAGCTCCAGTGGCATCGGTTGTAAATGTGCCGTGTATAATATCACCCATTGTGTAGACATACTGTGTCGTAACTTTGTGATAGTCTCCCTGAACAGCCCAATCTGGAACACCGTCAAAATATTCGAGGGTGCCTTTAGAATCCGTAATAGTAATTGCGGTTACGGCAGCCTTTGCAACGGGTGCTCTGAATGCAGCAACTAGAGAGAAAATCATTGTTACTGTAATAAGTACACTTAGAAATTTTTTCATAATAAGTTTTTCGCCTCCTTTCAAGCGATTGTTTTTTGTTTTTAAACGTTTAAAAACTTCTACTAGAATTTCTTTTCCTGAACTTTTTTCCAAATCTCACCTCCGCTTTTTAGCGATTTTATATATTTGAATTAAGTGCCTTGGAATCCGAAATGGCTTTCAGTCTGCGGTTTTCAGGTAATCAACCCAACCGTCAGTTACTTGATTCCCTTTCACACCCCAAAGCAGGAACTCACAATTTTTGTCATCCCAGGTGTCTTTTGCCCAAGAGATAATATTTTGCTCTTCAGTTTTCAAGGTACATCCTGAAAACATCCAAAAACAGGGAATATATACCCCTGCACTTATTATGTGCAAAAACCGTGCCAAAACTGAAAATAATATTTGCAAAAATCCGCTAACTACAGGTATGTAAATAGTCTCATTGAGTTTTATTTTATAAATGAAAGAACCTTTGTAGAATTAATTAATAGCACATTTATTATTAAAAAGTGTGTAATTAATACTCAAATGTGTAAAAATTACTCACTCTTTCTCATAAAGGAATAGGATTATATTGAATGCTTCCCCGCGGGTCACTGAGGTTTTCTCCAGGAAGCCATCATCCAATAGGCCCTGCTGAAGAAGAGTAATTTTTAACATTTCTTCCTGAGAAAACCCTTCAGGTGCCTTGACAAAATTTTGAGAGTTTAGATTGAGAGCATTGATAAGATACTCAAACATCTCTTTTGAAGTTATAGCTTTTTCTTGAGAAAACTCCTCAGGAAACTCAAAACCTTTCATCTTAAGATACAGGGCATCTTCAAAAAACCAGGAATTTTGATCAATACCTTTCACTGGCTCATATTTTGGATTTAGTGCAAGGGTGTTGTAATAGTTCCTTACAACAAATCTTTTGAAACGAATGAATATCCTATAAATAGTATTTGCAAACTCATCAAAAGCATTAACCGGCTTAATAACATCACTAATCTCTGTTTTCTCTTTCGCCTTTAAAACTCTTGCAACGAGCGCAAGGAATTCTCCTTCTGTAATTGCTTTCTCTTCCCTTAATCCGTAAGCTTTATACCCTTTAACAATGCCAAGCGACTTGAGTTTCTCACCGGCATTATTGTATTCGAGAAGGGCAGAAACAGGTAGAATCTCAACCGTTATTGAGATAATTACTAATAAAATTGTAAACAAAGCAAATTTTTTCATTAGTATATTTTAGCAGAAAAGCAAAATATGGGAAAGAGTGACTTCTCCTCAATCGTGCCTTATTTGTCACAATGAGTAAAGTAAAAACCTCCTGTTTCTAACTATTGAGATTCCTCGGGCTATTACCTGCCCTCAGAATGACCTTTTTTCACCCTGAGGAGCGTAGGTGACGAAGGGTCTCCCTTTGAAAGGCGGGATTCTTCGGTCGCTTTGCTCCTTCAGAATGACAGAGAAAAACGCTCAACATAACAAAAAAAAGGGGGGATTACCCCCCTACTCATAAACATCTAAGCTTGAGACTTACTCCGCTGGATAAGTTATGGTTACCGTTTTTGTGTCGCCGTCCCAACCAACCTCTGCTCCGAGGTTCTCAGTGACGAACCTTACGGGAAGCATTGTCCTGCCGCTTATGATCTCAGGCACTACGTTGGGGTTTGCAGAGTCAATTGGCTTCTCAACACCGTTTACCTTCGCAGTGCTTTTACCAATCCAAAGTTCAATGTTAGTTGAGCCAAGAGTTATGGTAACCTTTTTCTCGGTTGCATCCCAGCCAATGGTACCCCCAAGAGATTCAATGATAGCCCTTATAGGAAGAAGTGTCCTTCCGTTTTTGATTATGGGCGGGGAGTCAAGTTCTTTGCTTTGCCCATTTACTGTAAAACTCTTGTTGCCAATTTGCAGGATAATGACAGTTTTTTCTGGTTTTTCAGGTGCTGTTTTCTCAAAAACTGCTTGAAAGGTTGTATCTAAAGTAATCTGTGTAACCTTAAAAGTTGCATAAGGGTCATACTTTTTACTTCCAAGGTAAAGTTCCTTAACTTTATACCCATTGTCTGGAGTCATCGTAAAGGTAACTTCTCCGCCAAAAGGCACGTCCACAACCCCTGAAGGGCTCACTTTGCCACCTTCTGTTGCAGTGGCTGTAATTGTTCTTGAAACCTGCTTTCTAAAAAGCCCGCCCTGATATGTCCCAACATAAAGGTAGCTTATATTATTAGGGTTAAAGGCAATGGTCTGCACAACCGTGTCGGTTAAGCCCTCGTTCATCTTTTCCCAGGTAGTACCATAATTTTCAACAAAGAACACTCCTCCTTCTGTTGCAGCAGCAATTGCATTTGGATAGCCAGGGTTTAAAGTAATATCGAGGACACTTTTGTTCTCAAGCTCTTTATTAAACTCAACCCAATTTGCCCCGGAATCGGTGCTTTTGAAAACGCCTCCCCTGTATGCTGAAACGTACAAGATTTTTGAGTCTTTCGGGTTTATTTCAATGTCGGTTAAATCATAGTTTGAAAGCCCCTTGTTTATCTCGTTCCAGGAGGAGCCTCCATTTGTACTTTTAAATACCCCGCCCCCAAAGGTTGCAGCGTAAAGGATTTGAGAATTGGTTGAGTCGATTTCCACTGAATAAACCCGCTTGTTTTTAAGCCCAATATTTATTTGCTTGAAGGTTGCACCCATATCAGCGGACTTGTAAATCCCTTCCGGCTCTGTTGCAACATAAATTACCCTGTAATCGGAAGGGTCAACTTCGATATCAACGATATAAACATTATCGAGGGCATTCGTTATCCTTTTCCAGGTTGCTCCTGAATCATCAGACCTGTAAAATCCTTTGTAATAAGTCCCTGCATACACATAATTAGCGTCCTTTGGGTCATATGCAATACTTGTTACAAAAATATCTTCAAGGCCTACAAGGGCAAAAGTTTGCCTGTCTTTCGACAAATAAATGCCTTTCGCTGTCGCAAGGAGAAGTTCGGAGTTCTTTGGGTTAAACTGCATAGAGGCAACAGAGTAGTATGGAAGCCCCAAGCTTTTTGCAACCCAAGTACCGGAAGCATCTAACGATTTGTACAGCCCGCTTGAATAGGTGCTCGTAAAGAAAGTATTTGTATCCTTTGGGTGAATTACAATATTTGTTGTGTAAGTATCGGACAAACCTGAATTCCTTTTTTTGAAATTTACCCCACCATCTTCAGACTTAAAAACACCTTCACCAGTTGCAACATAAATATTCTTGCTGTTCTTATAGTCAATTGTAATGTCGCTTATGAATGATTCAGTGAATTTATTGTTTACCTGTTTCCAGGTATCTCCATTATTTTCGGACTTTAAAATTTTCCCGTAAGTATGGGTGCCTGCGTATAGAATGTTCCTGTTTATAGGATCAATTACAAATGATGAAATATCTTTGTCGCTTCCTGTGATTCCTGTGTTTATTTCCACCCAGTTACTCCCGCTATCTTCAGAACGGAATATACCAGAATTATCGTACAAAACTGCATATAGGAGGTTTGAATCCTGATAATCGAAAGCAACCTTCTTTATCCTTTGAGTTGGAAGCCCTTTACTTTTCTGCACAAATGACTGCCCGCCGTTGGTTGACTTGAAGATTCCTGCTCCGTAAGTCCCCACATAGATTGTATTTGTGTTTTTGGGGTCAATTACAATGGTTTCAATGTCCTTTGATGTAAGACCGTTATTCATTGCAGTCCAGGAGAAACCGGAGTCTTTTGTTATATATACCCCTCTTCCGTTTGTTCCGATATAGGCAGTTTTTGCTTCTGTTAAGCTCGGGGCAATGCATTTTACCATAATAGCATCAGTCGCTTCAGGGTCAATTACCCTCTGCCACCAAGTTTCACCGCCGTCTTCCGAAATATACACGCCAATTCTTGTACCAACATACATTATTTTCGGGTCAACAGGGCTTATTGCAAGGGCGCTGTGATTTATTGATGGAAGCCCAGAATTAATAGGATAAAAATCGTATTTTCCTGCAGCATTTATATTCGTCTTACCAACACCAAGCATTCCCAAAAGAAGAATAAACACTAACAACGCAGTAAGAATTTTTCTCTTCATTTTCAAACTCCTTCCTTTTAATGAATATATGTTATTTTAACAATCTTTCTTTCTGCATCCCACTGTACAGTTGCTCCAAGACTCTCAGCAATAAAGCGAATCGGAAGCATGGTTCTGTCGTTTATTATTAGTGGCACTACTTCAGGATTTTCAGGGTCAATGAGTTTATCAACTCCATTTACTCTGGCAATGTTCTTCCCTATCCAGAGTTCAACCTTATTTGTACCGAGGTTGATAAACACTTTTCTTTCGGTTCCATCCCAGGAGACATAACCTCCAAGAGATTCTATAATTGCCCTGACGGGAAGAAGTGTTCTCCCGTTCTTAATAATGGGTACTGTGCCTCTTCCGGGGTCTATTTCAATAAGAGATGAATTTACATACATTATGGGTTTCCCTATTTCGAGGACAATAGTTGTAACGATTTTCCTTTCTATTGTAACAGTTGTTTTAGATTTATTTCCTGCAGGGTCCTCAAAAGAGAAGAAGAAATAATTTTTCCCTTCCGTAAGTTCTACTTCGACTTGGAAATTCCCATTGCTGTTTTCAAGCTGCATGTCCCTAAAGGAAATTTTTGCACCTTTCTCTGTGGTGCCTTTTATGATAATTTTGCTTTGTGTAGTCTCCGACGGTACATCAAAAGCAAAAGAAGGAGGTATGGTATCACAAAATACTTTTACGGATATAGTCTTTTCATTCATAAATATATCTGTTGCTTTGAAGGTTATAGTATTCTCACCTTCGGAAAGTGTTATTTCTTTTTCAAAATTCCCAGTTTCACTTAAAACAAACGGTTCGCCATTTATAAGAAACTCGTTCACAGAAGTGTCATCAGTTACTGTACCTGAAACTTTAATCGACTTTGTATTTGCAAGAGCATTATCCTTAGGGCTTTTCAAACTTATTTCGGGCGGGTTGCTCTCCTTTGTTATTTTCATAACTGTAATGTTTATGATTAATTCTTCTTCTCTAATCAAATCATCGCTAAATGCCTCTATTGAAATTGAGAGCTTGTTGGGGGAATAATTTTCATCGTAAGGCAAGGGACGGTCGAAATTAATCCTATATGTGCCCTCCTCCTGTTTAATGTAAGAATAGCCAATTCTGTATTGCTCGAGTGGCTTGTTATTTAACAGAACATTAAAGAAAACATCTTTAAACGTGAATGGCGCTTTTACAATAATGCTCTGTTTTACCATTGCTGTAAGCGTCTTCGAAGTGCCAGAAGCAGAAATTACGTCAAATTCGCCTGAAAGAGTTGTTGTTTCAGGAATCACTTGAATTTTATTATCAAATATTCCGCAGTAAGGATATGTGTCTTTAACATGACCAAATATCTCAATAACCACCTTATTTTTGCTTAAGGGGTAATTGGTTATGTAATTAAAGGAAACTCCTTTAAAAATCACTTTTCCTGAGGCAAATGAAACATCAATATTGTCGTCGAAGGAGAAACTCACGGGAAGTTCAGGGATATTCGTACCCGCGATATGTAACGGATTGTACCAGAGATCTGTAAAAATCTTTCTCTCCCTGCCTTGCTTATAGGAAACTGTTATTGAGTCCTGAAGTTTTGCTCCATTTTCATTAACCACGTATATATGAACAATAGAGAAGGAATCCTTCACGCCAACTGACAAGTCCTGTACCTTGTTCACGATTAAAACAGATGGGCTAACCGCAAAATCGCAAGGAGAAGCACTTCCTGCTATTACAAACGTCTGAGAAAGATTTTTAACGCAACACGCGTTGTACGGGTCTGGAGAAATAAGTTTCCAGGAAGGAGTTGTGCTCTGGTTTGCACGTTGCCATACTATTGCTTCTATCTTTACGCTTGCGTCAGTAGAACTTTTCGCATAGAAAACATCTGTATCGTTTACACTTATTGAGTGCTTTTCAAGGTTATTGCTAAAAGTTATAAGTGTCTTATAAGTATAGTAATTGTCTTTTAGGGTAAAATTGGTATTTGCAGGGTCTTTAATATCTGGAATATCATAAACCCCTGCTCTTATTTCCAGTGAATTCCCAATTCTAATCGGAAGTGCATCAAATACAGCTTTTCCAAGTGTATTATCCGTATAAGGCCCTAAACCATAAGGCAAAAGGGAGTATTTTGCATTTATTTCAATATAAGGGTTGAAATAAGTCAATTTTACAAGGTTCTTGGTGATAGTATTAGAATTTATAACATCTTTAACATATATACTCAAGGTATTTCCCTTAATGGTTCCTCCAGAAATTTTGTACACACCTTCTGCTATTTCTTTTACGTGTGGGGCTGTCCATGACATACTTACATAAAATTTGTCTGCCTTTCCAGAAACAGGATTCCCGTCAGAATCTTCAAGGTAGAGGACAATTGACTGGTCAAGTTTTCCTTCTTCGTCGTTATAAAGAGGAGCGTTGGAAACTAGTTCCTTTAAAGTCCACGTTATTGTTGAATAATTCGGGACAAAACCATAGACAATGGCATCGTTATCAGGAGAAACAGCAGGGTAACCATCGGAAATATAAAGGTAGGAGATTCCAAGAATGGAAGTACCTGGGAAATTCAAAGAGAACTGTCCTGAAGAAGTTTGAGAAGTGGCAAGTTTCTTATCAGGATACGCAATGCTATAAATTAACGAAAATGCAGGGGGCTGGTTATTTCCAATGGTTACTTTTCCAGAAATAGTGCAGTTGTAAGTAGGGCAAGGTTTAATATCGGAACTTGTTACTTCCACATTGTACTTAATAAATATTTGCTTTGATAAGGTCCATGTTGGGGAAGATAGAGAATCTGTTGCAATAACAAAATATTTCCCATCCTTTGCAACAGCTGCAACAAGTGAGAAATTCTTACCACCGGAAAGCGACTGCACAGAAAGATTATTCCCGCCCACATCTCTCAAGAGTGCGAACCAGCTTGAAGACTGATTCTCATTTATTTCACCCTGTATCACATCGCCCATTTTGTATACAATCGCATCAATTTCATTTAACGTACCCGGAGTTAAAAAGGTAGGCAGCGGGTCAAAATAGTAAAGTTTCTCAGCTTCTTTGTTCTTTAACGTGAGCTGTGTAGGCACAGTTGAAACCGCCTTAACAAACCCAACCCAAGGAGCAGAAAACCCAAGAAGTATTGAAAAAATAACAACCAATGCAATGATTTTATAAGTTTGCTTCATTTAATCCGCCTCCTTTATTTATTTTATTCAAATTGAATAATAATAAAAGTGTTGTTTTTAATTTGAGCTTTGCTGGCTATAATGCTTCTGTAAGTTAATGCTGAGGGAGGAATTTATTTTGAAAATAAGGGCGTCAATTGGAAGCCTCGGACTTCTTGGATTAAGGGAAATAAAGATGCAGGCAAAGCCAACAACACTTTACCTCATGGTTAACGAGAGGTGCTTGTATAATTGCGGTTACTGTCCCCAGGCAAGAACTTCAAGAAGCACTTCTTATGAAAAACTTTCAAGGGTGATCTGGCCGGACATCGAGTGGGACATCCTTAAAAAAGCCGTAACTTTAAAATCAAACCTTTATGAAAGAATCTGCTTTCAAGTAGTAAACAGCGAGAACTACCTCCAGAACACACTCTATTTTTTAAGAGAGATTAAGTCTTTAAAATTATCAAAGCCGGTTTCAGTTTCAATAAGGCTAAGTACTTTGAAGGAGCTGGAAAGCATTTTTAATGAAGGCGCAGAAAGAGTAGGGCTTCCTTTGGATATTGCCTCAAAAAAATTGTTTTCCACAACCAGAGGTGGAAGCTTTGATTATGCAAAAAGGTTTATCGTTGAGGCAGCAAAAAAATACCCGGGAAGGATAACCACACACATAATTGTTGGCTTAGGTGAAAACGATAAAGAAATCTGCCAATTGATGAAGGAGTTTAATGATTCTGGCGTACTTGTTTCCCTGTTTGCATTTACACCAGTGGATGGCACTCCGCTTGAGAAACAGCAGCCCCCCAAAATTTCCCGATACAGAAAAATGCAACTTTTAAGGTATCTTATAACAAAAGGCGAAACATTTGAGGCAGGTTTTGACATTTACGGAAACCTTCTGCATATAGACCTTGAAGACGGTGAAATTGCGAAGAATCCTTTAATTTATATGACTTCTGGCTGCCCAGGCTGCAACCGACCTTATTACAATGAAACCCCAACAGGCCCAATGTTCAATTTCCCATTCAAGCCCGATGTAAGTGAGGACATATTAGGTTCATATATTGAAAATGTTAAAGGCAGAAGAATTACTTTTAAAAAAGATTGAAAAATACAGGGACCTCATTCTATTACTTGAGGCGGGGGCACTTATCCACGACGTTGGTAAGTTATCCTCCTTTTTTATTATTTCCAAAGCAAAAGGCTTTGTTACAAGGGATTTCCATGGACAGATTATTTTCATTGACCTTGGATACCCTGATTATAGAAAAAGGAAAATAAGCAGGAAACTTGAAAGGTTCTTATTTACACCTATCTATGAATTGCTCAAAATTCCACAGATTGTTAATGGCA
>Ga0315268_10002120_pt1 | contig 22632 bp, 31 predicted proteins | sample C1_top_MG_FD_204535 | JGI IMG/M metagenome (GOLD analysis project Ga0315268, IMG submission 204535) | Sediment microbial communities from Yellowstone Lake, YNP, Wyoming, USA - C1_top | ecosystem: Environmental > Aquatic > Freshwater > Lake > Sediment | place: USA: Wyoming | collected 2017-08-01 | reverse complement strand
AAAAGAAAGCAAATCGGCGTAAGTCAAGGTCAAATTTTTATTGACCACTCCAAATATGCGCACGTAATCTAGCGAGGCAGTCGTGATCGGCACGGTAAGCTGTTGCGGAAGAAGCGCTAGGGCACTCAGTAAGGCAAGCGTCAGAAATGCTTTCTTGAGTCTTTTCATGTTTTTCAACTCTCAAGATACCAATGTTTGCATGAGTATGAGCAAAGCTGTGGCGAAAGCGCCTAGAAGGATCAGGAAAGCATTCAGAAGTGCTCCTTCTTTCACGCCCCACTGTGTCAAGGTGAACTTCAAGCCAATCAAGATGTGGATTAGCAGCAGAATCAGAACCGGCGCTGCGAGCAGTGTGTGCAGATACAGCGCGAGAGCACGGCTTAATAGCCCGCCAGTCAATTCACCCACCAACTTCGGATTCGTGATGCCATAGCCACATGCCACGTACACCATGAAAAGAATCAGCGTAGGCCAAACAAGCAAACGATTGAGTCTAAATAGGTAGCCATTTTTGTTTGCCATAATCTCTCCCTTCAATTAATGCGGTTCAAGTCACATAAGTTTTTTCAAAAGAGCCGACCAAACCGAACTGGAAATGCTTATTAGGTTCTTAAAGTCTATCCAGCAAAAGGCGAAAGCATGGTTAAGATAACGATAAACTATGCTAAATGCATTAAGGAAAAGGATAAAATCTGCATAGAAATATGCCCAGTCTCGGTTTTCAGGATTGGAAAAGCAGCCAAACCAGAGGTTGCAGGCACTGAGAAATGCATTGTGTGCAGAGCTTGCCAAGTCAACTGCCCAAATCAAGCCATAGAGATTTCCATCTGAACAGTTCTAGAGAGCTTCCAGCAACCTGCCTTTGGAGTTTCTAATCTCCACACTTAGATGCTGATTGGCTTGCCTTGTGGCGCACTTGATGCATGGGTCATATGCGCGTATCACCATCTCTATTCTGTTCAGAAGTCCGGGTTTTATCTCGCCTTGATGAATGAACTCCATTGCCGCGTCCTTGACATTGAGGTTTATCGCTTCATTGTTCACTTGCGTCGGGATTATCAACTTCATGTTTTCAAGTCGCCCGTCATTGGTCAGAACGTATTGATGAGCAAGTGTGCCTCGAGGCGCTTCAACTACGCCGACGCCTTTGCCGCCTCTCGGCTCTACTTTCACTCTCGTATCTGTTCGCGTCAAGCTCTCGTCCCTTAGAAGCCCCTGCGTCTTTTCACACGCGTATAACAAGTCTATGAGACGTGCATAATCGAAAAGCAGAGTGGCGTGTGTTGGGCTTCCAAACTTGCGCTTGAACTCTTCCAATTCTTTGTTCGCAAGTTCAGTCGTTGCCTTGCTGTTTACGTTCATTCTCGCAGTGGGGCCGACCTGGACGATTCCCTGAGGCCAGCCTAGTTTCTTCAAGTAGGCAAATTTTGCGTATGTCCATTCGTAGTTTTTTTCTTCAAGATATTCCATGTAATCTTGTGGAGCGAACTCTGATTGGGTTACACCCTCTGGGTCTATCACGCGGATTTTGCCGCCGTAGAAGTTTATCGCATCATTCTTTGTTAGAGCCATGTAGTAGGTCTTGTAGTCCCCTGCCTTCTTGAAGTCTGCCCAGTTCTTTTCAAAAAGTTCCTTTCCAAGTGCCAACGCTTCTTCAACAATTGTGAACGAGGTTTCTGCTTCGCGGAGCAGAGTTACTCGCTCCTTCTCCTTCAGAGGATTGATTATGCCGCCGGGGATTACAGAGAAGATGTGTACTTCGCGTTTTCCGATGACGTCAAGGAGGTCGGCTGCGAAACGCCTAAGGTTTATGGCCTTCCGGCCTACGTCTGGCTTTTCTCGCATGATTTGAAAGATGTTTCTTTTCGAAGAGTCCTCTTCTAGCGGAAACCAGAAGTCTGGCAGGGTGAGAAAGAAGAAAACGAGTGAATGGTTGCTGATTATTTGTCCCATGAGCAGAAGCTCGCGTAGTTTTCTGGCCGTTTCGGTTATCTCAGTGTGGTATATGCTTTCTATGGCTTCAACGGATGCGATGATGTGGGCTGTTGAGCAGACGCCGCAAATTCGTGAGATTATGAACGGAAGCCTGTCTGCTTCCATTCCTCTCAGAAAATAGTCGAAGCCGCGGATTTCAGTGGCATAGAAATAGGCATCTGAAACATTTCCGTTTTCATCGAGTACTACGGTGACCTTTCCATGTCCTTCAATCCTTGTCGTAGGCGAGATTGTTATTTCTCGTTTGCCGCTCAAATGACCTTCTCCCTTGCTTTGGAACGTTCAAACTTTGAAAAGATGAAAGTGTGAAAAATGAAGGGGTTGCGGTAAAGTTCGCTTCTTACTGTTTCAGGTGATATGCCGGTTCGGTTCGATATTACCTGGATGAGGAAAGCGTACATGTCTCTTGACCGGTACATTAGCGAATCAGGCGGACCTCGGCATCCGAAGCAGGTAAAACCAGCCCGCGGACACGGAGCTCCACACCCTTCACGCGTCAAAGAGCCTAAGCAAACGAAGCCTTGACTGACCATACAAAGAATCGGATCTGCTTCCTTCTCGTAGATTCCATAAAGCCTGCCAAGCTTTGCTGGAACGATTTTCCTGTGGCATTCCGTGCAAACTACGCTTTGATGGCGCAGGGGCGACTTTCCACTTACTATGCTTTTCAAAGAATGAACTATCAGAAAAGGCATAGGCGGGCACCCCGGAATGTAGTAGTCAACGTCCACGAAGTTACAGATAGGGTACATCAGATCCTCCAGCTCCGGAAGCTTGCTCGTGCCAACGAGCGCATATTCTTTTTCTAGAAGCTTCTTGAGAGAGAATATGTTTCCCAAGCTTGTCACTCCACCGTGGGTTGCGCAGATCCCTAGAGCCACGATTATGCGTGATTTGGCTCGTACCTCCCTGATCAAGTCTTCATCTTCTTTTGTTCTGACGCCGCCTTCAACTATTGACAGGTCAACGTTCGGAATCTCCTTCAAATCCATGAAAGTGGGGGAATAAACAATTTCAAAGTCTCCTGACAGAACCTCGACGAGAGCTTCGCCAGCATTTAGGAAGGACGAGACGCAACCGGCGCAGCAGGTTAGAGAAATTATGTTGACCTTCAACATTCTTCACTCTCAGCCTTTCAGAAGCTTTGACAAGCCAATGAATAAGGTTCTTAACTTCCTTAAGTTTTTCTGTCACCAAGAACAGCTTAAGCGGCGAATACAATGAATCTCTTGACTACGTGAACTGAAAAATGGCGCAAGGAACAACTAGTCTCGTTTGATGGGCTGCAGAGTTGTCAATGGAATGATTTCAATGTCTTTCTTTCTCTTATTTGCCAGGTTTGTGTCCAGTGGTACTCGCATGGTTGTTTCATCGTCTTTCACGAACTGTGATGTGGCGACTAAGGCTTCAAGCGCCAGCCGACGGATTGCTTCCAACATCAACGTGATCTGAGTGCCCCTAATCGTTAGTGCGTGGGATGTGGGTCTTTTCCTAGTAAAGACCAGTTTCTTTCCTTTCAGTTTCCGAAGATACTTGTAGGTTCTTCTCGTCGAGATTCCAGCTTTTTCCGAAAGTTTTCTTGCTGAGATTCCTTCAAGGGGAATACTGTCATAGACTCGTTTTTCAGTCGGCGACAGATTTGAAGTGCTTGGGCTTCTCTTTGTGGCGAAAAAGAATATGTAGTCTTTGTCTTTGCTTGTCTCGGTTAGTCCGGCCTTCTGCAAACGGCTTAGAACCCGTGCAACACTTTTTTCTGGAATGATTCCTCTCAATTCTTCGTAAGTCTTAGGAGCATCAATCAACATGTCCAAGGTTATTTCTTCATAGCACTCAGAATGCGGTGGTAAGACGTCTCCAAGATCTTGAAAATTCCTTGTCAATTCGGTGACTTTGCAACCAAACATAGTAGCCTGATACAGGTTGTTGTTTTCCTCTATGAGCGCCACGTCCATCAATGGGTTGATGTATTCCTCGACTATTGTCTGTTGACCGTGATTGAAGCCTAATTTCTGCAATTCCTGCTGAAGCCGAACGATTGAGTACCGTTCTTTTGAGAGCATCTCCAGCAGCTGCAGCCGTCTCCCGTTCTTCAACGTGTTCAGCAGTTTTATCATGAAATCTGGATCCTTCGTTTTTTCGTGCAGCTTTCTGAATTGATTCTTCATTCTCCAAGTCTTGCATCCGGCTATGCAGGAGATCGGCGTAAGCAGTTCACAGTTCTTGCAGGTCTCCTCCAGTCTCCCCGTCGCATCTGCTAGGCTTGTCTGTCCGTGTATCTCGTGTAGCGCATTCTGCGTATCCTTGGTTTCCATTTGTTTCGCACCTTGAAGCGTACGTCATGGCAGGCAGGAGAGAAAGGAGTGGGACCTGCTGCCAAAACTGAGTTCGGAGTGTTTTGGTCCTGTCATGACATACGTCATAATAAATATGACACACGTCATCTTTATATACTTTTCCACGTATCTAGAGCAAAAGGTGAGTGCTTGATGATAATTCCATGCGAAGTCGCTGTGAAATCTATCATACCGGCAGTCAAAGCATTAATGGCAAAGGAACTGGTGGAAGAACACGGTTTGACGCAGAATGAAGTGGCGGAGATTCTCGGAATATCTCAATCCGCCGTGAGCAAGTACTCTCACAAAGTCAGAGGGTATGTTGTAAGAATTGACAGCGTTGATGAGGTCCAGCCATTGATAAACGACATGATCAACTTGCTCATGGGCGAAACACATCAGAGAAGCGAGTTTTTGGAGCTGTTCTGCGAAACCTGCATCGCCATACGGAAGACAAACCTGATGTGCAAGTTCTGCCAAAAATCCGAGCCGACAATAGAAGTACAAGAATGCGGCTTCTGTGGTAGTCTGCAATCTCGACCGAAGAGAAGGTGAGGAAATGTCCTCTTTTGATGAAAAAAATGTGCTTGACACTCTGGAAAAGGTAAGCAAAAGCGTTGTTAACATAAGTACCATCAAGCTTGTCCAACGCATGTTCTATCAACCTGTTCCCGTGGAAGGCATGGGTTCTGGCATGATAATCGACTCAAAAGGCTATGTGCTGACAAACAACCACGTGGCCGCAGGAGCACATAGGATTTCCGTGACTCTATGGGATGGAGACGTGCTGGACGGCATTATAGTTGGCACATGCGCTGTTCATGACACCGCCGTCGTAAAAATCAAAAGCAAAGGCCTCACGGCTACCGAACTTGGAGACTCTGACAAATTAAGAGTTGGGCAAAGGGTCTATGCGATCGGAAACCCTTTCGGCTTGGCAGGCGGCCCAACCGTAACGTCAGGAGTCATAAGCGCCACGAACAGAACCATAGAATCCCAAAGAGGTCTCGTGGAAAATCTGGTCCAAACTGACGCAGCAATAAACCCCGGAAACAGCGGCGGCCCGCTGTTGGACCTTGAGGGAAAGGTCGTCGCAATAAACACTGCGATAATTCCGTACGCTCAAGGAATAGGCTTTGCCATCCCAATAAACACCGCCAAGAAATGTACGGGTGAAATGATCAGAGAGGGCATTTCAGAAAGGCCTTGGCTTGGAATATTAGGCCTAAGCCTTAGGGAAGACATATCCCAATATTACAATCTGCCTTTAGAGCGCGGAGTACTGATAACAAAGGTCACGGATGGAAGCCCAGCTCAGCGTGCGGGGATAATCATGGGCGACATAATCCTGAGAATGGGCAAGGTGCAGATCAACAGCATAGAAGATTTGCTCAACGAAATTCACACGAGAAAAGTTGGAGAAAAAGTGAAAATCGCAGTTTTCCGCAGAGGTTTTGAACAGTTCTTCGAGGTCACCTTGAGCAAGAATCCTGAAAACCCACGTACATGACCTAGATCGTGCGGCGTTCACTTCTGCGGTTTCGGTTCAGCACCGGTGCCTTTTGCTTTTTCTTTGACCCATGCTTTGGTGCCAATTTTCTTTCTGTAGACAAGCTGCCCGATCCTCATGAAGACTCCAGAGCGTCCCTCTTTCGGATCGTATGTTGACAGAAAGTAGTCGCATGGAAACTCCTTGCACAAACCGCAGTGCTCAACCTGTTTGTCTCTGGTGCATGGGTAGAAACGGCACTCACCCCAGAAAGGTTTACCTTTCACGTTGCCACACCCCTCACAGTTCTTCGGGTAGGATGGACAGTCGACGCAGTAAAGACCACAGGGCGACACCAGACCTAGATCAATGCGTTCGGCCAATTGATTCACCCGTCGTCGTCTCTAGAACGGAAAATGAAAGTATATAAGTTTGCTGAGTTTTTCTACATATATTTGTTGCCAAGAATAGCGTGAGTGTGAACATGAATGGTTAGAGAAATGACGGAAATAAATCTCCGCAGCGCGCACGCAGGCGAATGCCAAGCCCATATCAGATACAGGATTTTCAGTGAAAGAGCCGAGAAACTTGGGTGGTCGAATGTTGCCAGACTGTTTGAGGCAGTTTCCTTCGCTGAGAGAATCCATGCGGGAAACCATTTCAGAAATATACTAAGCAAGGGAGGAGCCACAACGGTTGCTGCTGCAGTTTTTGGGTCAAGAAACACTTCCGAGGATTTGCAGGCAGGTATTGACGGCGAAACCTTCGAAATCAACGAGATGTACCCGGCATACAAGGCAGTGGCTCAATTTCAAGGAGAAAAAGCCGCTGAAACAACTTTCACTTGGGCGTTGGAGGCCGAGAAAATGCACGTTGACCTGTACAAGAGGGCGAAACAAGCAGTGGATCAAGGGAGAGACGTGAGTCTGGGACCCGTTCAGGTGTGCACCGTCTGTGGGTACACAGTTGAAGGCGATGCCCCTGATAAGTGTCCCGTGTGCAATGCGTTAAAAAACAAGTTCAGAACATTCCAATGACAAGAAAGATCATGCTATTTAAGCGCCCGAGAATCGACGTTTCGATGACCTCCGCGCTGATCCCTAAATAACTAGGAGTGTGTATTCAAGATAGTGGCAGAAGACAATGGAACAGAGAGGCGCCCGAACCTCTCGGTGTTGGCCCTGATTTCTTTCACCGCTTCATTTCTAGTCGCCAGAACATTCACCACGCTGAACCCTAGCGCGATTTTCACGGCAAGCGGCATTCACGTACATCACTTTTGGTACGGCTTAGCCATGCTCGCCATAGGCGGTTGGCTAGGCATAAGCTACAATGATGCGCGAATTGACCGGCTTGCAGCAGTTCTTTTCGGAGCTGGGGGCGGACTGATAGGAGACGAAATCTGGCCATTGCTCACGTTTGAAAGCGAAAACTACTGGGCTGGAATCACCTACACGCTCATTGTGATCTTCATGGCTTCGGCGTCAATACTGATTTTGCTCATCAAATATTCGAAAATCATCACCTCAGAATTCAAGGGATTCACAAGAAGAAACGCAAGCCTCTACTCCGGCGTTTTTCTCGCTGCAGTCTCAATAGCCTTCATAACAGAAACTGACAACCCAACAATAATAACCACCTCGGGCGTCACTGCCACGGTGGCTAGCCTCATAATTCTGGCGTACTTCATTCAGCGGCTCAGAAGAAAGCAGGAAGCAACTTGAAAGTGCGCGAGCTGGGCTTCATCGAAAAACTGAACGGGAAATGCATCTTCTGAAGGTCTTATTGAAATGTTTAATACGTTTCGTTTCACAATTGCTTATTGCGTGATTAATCATGGAAAGTGTGACGGAAGTCAATGCAAGCAATTGGGAACACGAGGTTTCTCAGTCCACGAAGTTGACAGTTGTCTATTTCTGGCATCAGCAATGCCCTTGGTGTCTCAGATTCAGCCCGATTTTGAGCGAGCTTGCCGTGGAGTACCGAGAAAGGATAAGATTCGTCAGACTAAACGTGCTGGAGAACGCAACTAACCAAGAAATAGCGAACAACTATGGAATCATGAGCACCCCGACCATGCTGTTCCTTTGCAGAGGCAGACCAGTGGGACAAGCCGTCGGGCTAATGTCCAAGGAAGATTTGGAAAGAGGACTGAACGACATTCTTGCACGATATAGAGAATGCCTGATCCAAAGCACTGAACTGCGACCTGCTTACATCGTCTGAAATAGGTATGCCTGATGGGAACCTGATTGCATCTATCAGCGAGGCTATGTTTGCATTTCCTTCAGTTTTCTGGTCCAATCGACCAAGCATTCAAGCAGTTCTTTTATTTTCTGCCTAGTCTTCTCGTCAGTCACCTTGCCTTTTTCGTCAATCTTCTCACCAGCAAATGCCACCATGACTTCCGGCTTGTTCAAAGGATGCATGTTGAAAGTGACGAAACACTGCCGCAGATGGTACTGCGCTCTTGCAGTTCCCAGCATCCCTGTGGATGCGCCCATTATGGCGACTGGTTTGCCGACGAGGGAGTTGTCCGTGTATGGCCTCGAAGCCCAGTCGATCGCATTCTTGAGCACGCCAGGTATTGAGTAGTTGTATTCTGGCGTTGCGATTAGCACTGCATCTGCAGATCTTATTTTTGTCTTGAACTGCTTCACTATTTCAGGCGGTTGTGTTTCCATGTCTTGGTTGAATGGAGGTATCCCCTCGAGGTCAAAAACTTCAAGCCGCACATCCTTGGGCGCCAATTCTGTGGCTGTACGCAGTAGCGCTTTGTTGTAGGATTTCTTTCGCAGACTTCCGGCGAAACCCAAGATTGTGATCGGCTTTTCCATGGTTTACACCTGATCCATCTGTGTTCGGGTTTGAGGAACTATTAAGACGGAGCATTTGGCTTTGTGGCTGACATCATCACTTATGCTCCCAAGCAGAAATCTTTTGACTGTTCCTAGTCCTCTGCTGCCGAGGACTATCAGGTCATAATTCCCTTTTTCAGCAACTTCGAATATCTTGTCTGAAGTGACGCCGATTTCTAGTCGTTTCTCGATTTTCAGTTTCTGTTTTCCGATAGCGTCCGAGGCTTTGGAGAAAATCTTGTCCCCAAGTTCTTCTGCCACTTCAGGTGATGCCTTGTGCAACCGGTGTTCTTGAACGTTGAGCATGGTAATTTCTGAACCCATCTTTTCAGCAAGTTTGACGGCGTATTCCAGGGCCTTTGTCGAATTTCGTGAACCGTCGACGCCGACAAGCATCTTGGACAAAGAAGAAGCTTTCTTGGTGATAAGTACGGGACATTTGGCGTGGGCAGTGACCCTTTTGGTTACGCTACCAAGCGCGTAAGGGTCCTTTTCGTTCTCCCCATGAGCACCCATGATTATCAGATCAAAATCTTCCTCTGAATACTTCAGTATGGTGTCTGCCGCATCGTCCTCTCTGAGAATTTCCGTGTCCACAAGCACTTTTTCCTCACCGAACAAATCTCGGGCGTTGCTAACTATCTTTTCAGCTTCCTGCTCCAAACTGCCCAAGATTTCGTCTGAAATCTTCTCAGGGACAGTGTAGGTCGTTTCCGATTGTACATATGAAAAGCCACGCAGGATAACGTGCAAAACGGTCACTTTTGCCCCGGTTTTTTTGGCGATTTTTGCCGCCATGTCCTCAGCCATTAGACTTGAAGCAGATCTATCCACAGGAATCAGAATGCTCTTCAAAAACTCTGTACCTGACATGGTTTCACTTCTCCGTAAAATCACCGTCTAGATACGTTTGGGGATTGTTTTATTTAATTCTTGTCCAGAGTGCATTTGTTCCTGAGTGTCTAGAGTTTCAGTGAATCTGCGACCTTCCTTATAATATCCGCAGACTTCTGGAAAGAAGCAATTTCTTCTTCATCTAGCGGCAATTTGATGATTTCTTTGACGCCGTTTCGATTGAGAACTACTGGAACGCTCAGACAGATTTCGCTTACGCCGTGGTAGTCTTCAAGAAGGCAGGACACGGTTGCAATGGCATTTTCATCTCGCAGTATGCTTTCCACAATCTTGGTCATTCCCAAAGCGACTGCGTAGTTGGTTCTCCCCTTGCGTTTAATAATCTCGTACCCAGCGTTTCTTACTTTCAGGAACAATTCGTTGAAGACCTCGTGGTCGTAGGGGACTTTGCAGATTGGGCAGTAGTCTCTTAACTTGATTCCAGCAACATTTGCGAGGCTCCACACGGGCACTTCGCTGTCGCCGTGCTCACCAATTATGTATGCATGTACGTTTCTGGGGTCAACCTGAAGATGTTCACCGAGCGAGTAGCGAAGTCGAGCTGTGTCCAGAATTGTGCCTGATCCGATGATTCGGTTCTTGGGAAAGCCGGAAAGCTTGAGCGCTGCGTAGGTCATGACGTCCAACGGATTCGTCACCATCAACAGAATGCAGTCTTTAGTGTATTCTGTAACGTTTGGAATAATCTGTTTCAGAAGCTCAAAGTTGCCCTGAGCCAAATCCAAGCGTGACTGCTCGATCTTCTGTCCCTTATCAACGGCAATGACCACGATGTCAGAGTCCTTGCAGTCCGAGTAATCGCCTGCCCAAATTTTCGTCGGAAAAGCAAAAGGCAATCCGTGATTCAGATCCATCGCCTCGCCTTCTGCTCTGTCCCTGTTGATGTCTATGATTACGATTTGGGAAGCCAAACCGCGAATCAAGAGAGAATAGGCAAATGTTGTTCCCACCGAACCTGCACCCACGACAACGATTTTTGAACCAGCAACATTTTGCTTGGACAAATTCAGTCTCACCCCTTGTTTTTGAAGTGCTTAGCTCATTTCCTCTATTAGCATATCGGGGTTGTCGATTTATAAGTTGAGACTAGCCAAAAGTGAATGCCGACGGGCAGATCTTGTTCAGCACGCATATTTCGCAGTGAGGTTTCCTCGCAACGCACACCTTTCTGCCGAGAAAAATCAGCAGATTTGTGATCCTCATCCATTTCTCCTTTGGAACTATTCTCATCAAGTCTTTCTCAATCTTGTCTGGAGCCTCATTCTTTGCAAGCCCTAGTCTTCCTGAAACCCTACGTACGTGAGTATCCACGGCGATTCCTTCCACAACACCATAGGCGTTCTGTAAGACTATGTTGGCGGTTTTTCGAGCCACACCCGGCAGTTCAAGCAGTTCCTCCATCGTTTTTGGAACTTGCCCGTTGAATCTTTCAACCAGAATTTGGGAGGTCCTTTTGATGTTCTCGGCTTTGTTTCTGTAGAAGCCCGTGGGTTTTATTTCTTGCTCAAGCTCCGCTAGGTCGGCATTGGCGTAGTCTTCTGCTTTTCTGTATTTGTTGAAAAGAGATTTGGTGACCATGTTTACTCTTTCGTCGGTGCATTGAGCTGAAAGAATTGTGGCAACCAGAAGCTCCAGCGGGTTTGTATAGTTTAAAGCTATTTTGGCGTCAGCGAATTCCTTTTCGAGAAGTTCGATGGTTTGCAGAGTCCTAGCTTGCGCATCCAAGTTCTTGTTCATAGATTTGTCTTTCATTCCCTTTCCCATGATTGTACATGGGGTGTTTCTGCTAAAAAGGGTTACAGAAAACTTTTACGCTGCTGACAATATCATGTTTTGGGGGGTGATGTCGTTGAATGCCAAGCTCTCGGTTGATGGTGAGGAAATAGATCTGAACGAGTTTGTTGAGAAAATCCTGAGCGGAACGGTTGCGGGTGCAGTAGCTTCGTTGAGGGGAATAAAGAAGGACTGGAAGACCATTGAGATAAGAGTAATAAAGTAGAAGACACACCACTCTCTTGGGTCTTTTCTATTCTCACCCAATTGCGTTTATCTCTATTTCTGCAAACATCTCTCGTTTTGCTTTGCAGATGGGACAAATATATGGCGGGTCCTCGCGGAAGACAACGTAGCCGCACTGCTTGCAGTACCACAGTCTCCTCTTGACAGCAGCTGGTTGCTCGAGGGTCACAGTTTTCGATTCAGCTTTCTTTTCGGCGGTAGCAGAAGTAGCTGTCCCTGAAGTTGCGGCGTAGGCTCTCGCTTGCTTCTCCATTGGCCGACGTTCAGGGATCGGCTGTATCGGCGTTCTGCCTTCGAACAAGTCTTTTCGAACGTAAAGTGCACAGTAACAAGCACCATATTCTGCAACATCCGGGTCCCGGTAATCGCACGGGCAGATTATGTCCCTGTCCAGCTCAAGCTTTCCAGAAGCAACCCTGCATGGACAGGAAGGGTAGCCATATCGTTCTTCGTTTCGCTTCAGTCCCTCAAGAAGGTCATGCAGAAACTCTGGGTCAGGGTTCAAGTAGTAGCCATAAGTTTTCGCGTCGCTTTCTGCTCTTTGCCGCACTTTTTCAATAGTTATCAAATCGCTAATGCCTCTTTAATCAGGTCCTTCCGGAAACCGGTTATCACGGTTTTGCCGTCTACGATCATGATTGGATAGCTGGGCTCTGCTCCCTTGCTCATGATGTCCTCTCTGATCTTCTCATGGTCCTCGTCACTGGCCAAGTCAACGTCAACGTACTCGTATTCCACATCATTGTCTTTCAGGAATTTCTTCGTCATTTTGCACCATGCGCAGGTGCTTAGCGCATAGAGGAATACTTTGTGTTTGCTGTTTTTGCCTTCAACCTTGATTTTTTCCATTTCCTGCACTTTCCGCTTTTTGATTAACGTATTATTGATGTGTGATATAACAATTTGGCATTAGAAAAGACGAGATCTGAACTCAGACGGCGAAAAGGCTCATTTCTCACGAGTCCATTCATGCGGCTCTCTTAGGTTGACGAAGGCCATCTGCACGACTTCAGACATTGAAGGATGAATGTGCATGCCTCTCACGATTGGAACGAATGTCTTGTCTCCAGCAGCCATCGCGTTGATGATTTCCTGAATGAGCATGGATGCAAACGGCCCGATGATGTGCCCGCCAAGGATTCTTCCGTTCTCTTGGTCCACGATGACTTTCACGAATCCTTTTGTTTCACCTATCGCGGCTCCTTGCGCAGTGTCCTTGTAGAATGCTTTGCCGATCAGGATTTTGCGGTTTTGCTGCAGAGCCTCTGCTTCTTTTATGCCTACCGCAGCGATTTGAGGGTGGGTGAAGACGGCGTGAGGTGATGCGGAATAGTCTACTTTGATTTTGTGGTCATGAGCAGAGTTGTGCCATGCGACTTCGGCTTCGAAGTTGGCGACGTGTTTGAACATTTGCTTGCCGATGGCGTCGCCGAAGGCGTAGATGTTTTTCTTTCGAGTTTCCAAGAACTCGTTTACTTGCACATAGCCTCTCTTGTCCAATTCTACTCCGGTTTTCTCAGGTTTCACCACGTCAGAGTTGGGGACACGCCCAGTAGCGACCAGCAACGCTTCGGCAGAGAATTCTTTTACCTGCCCGTCAATGCGATTCCTAGCCACGACAGTCTTAACGCCGTTTTTTTCAGAGACTTCAACTGCCTCGTAATTCGTGAATATCTCCATTTTCTTTCCCAGTTCTTCTCGCAGCAAATCAGAAATCTCTGGTTCCTCTTCAGGCAGAATTCTTGCACCTCTCTGAATTACCGTGACTTTAGTCCCTAATGCGGAGAAGAAATGGCCGTATTCAGCGGCAATGTATCCGCCGCCGATTATGACTGCGCTTTTTGGCAAAGCTTCCAGATTCAGCACCGTGTCACTCGTTACATAGCTTATGTTTTCGATTCCCTTGATCGGTGGAATGTCAGGTCTGGCTCCTGAAACAATGAATATTTTGTCGGCTTTGACTACGTGATTTCCTGTTTTCAGGGTGTAGTCTGAAACAAATTCAGCTTGGTCTTTGAACCACGTGATGTTCTGAGTTGTTTCAATTGACTTGACTTGTTGTTCCACATCTTCTCTGACAAGTTCATGCATCCGATCCATAATCGCCTTAAAATCAATCGCATTGATTGTGGCGTTTATGCCGAGTTTTTCCGCTTCTCGAATCGTGACTGCAACGTCTGCGGGGTAGATGAGCATTTTTGAAGGCACACATCCCCGGTTCAGACAGGTTCCGCCTAAAGGCCCAGACTCGACCAGAGCGGTTTTGAAGCCGGTTGCAACGGCGTTTGACGCTACTATCATTCCAGAACCTGAACCGACCACAAGAACATCAAACTTCTCCATAGAAATGCCTCAACCCATCGTAAGTTATGGCTGCACCACAAAATAATACTTTGTGATTGCTTAGCTTCATCCTGCCCCCGCAAGAGACACGCGCGCCCTTTGAAGCCTCGATTCAATCTATGTATACGGTAGGGGTCTAGGCTCTGAGAGAGACCTCTCGCTCCTGTGTTTGAAAATGAAAAAAGATGGAAGAAGAATCTATTTCAGTATTTCTTGCAGTTTTCTGTTTATTTCGTTCCAGTTGACTATGTTCCAGAAGGCTTCGACAAACTTGGCTCGGTCATTCTTGTAGTCAATGTAATACGCGTGCTCAAACACGTCGAGAACCATCAGAATCCTGAACGCAGGGTAAACATTGGTGTTGTGCTTCTCTATCTGCATTATCAAAGGCCTTTTCGTCTGCCTGCAGAAAGTCAAAGCAGCCCAACCTGAACCCTCCACGCTCGTGGCGGCTTGAGAAAATTCCTTCTTGAACCTGTCGAAGCTTCCAAACTCCTTGTCCAAGACATCACCCAAAGAACCGCCCGGCTTTCCGCCGCCCTTTCCAGCAGGCGCCAGATTTTCCCAGAACAACGAGTGAAGCAAATGCCCACCAATGTTCCATGATAGTTCCTTCAAAGTCGATTTAACATCTAAGTCAGCGTTCTCTTTCCTCGCCTTGTCAAGCTTCTGAAGAATAGCGTTGGCACCGTTGACGTACGCTTGGTGATGCTTGTCATGGTGTATCGTCAGCTGTTCTTTAGACATGTAGGGATCAAGTTCGCCGTAATCGTAAGGCAACTTTGGCAAAACGTATAACTTGTTCTGCTCCATGATTTTTCCTCCTAATCTGAATATTCTAAGCCCGTGAAACTTTAAGCTTTTCTCAAAGCGACATCCTGCAGAACATGAGCTTCGAAAATAGAAGAGTTAATATTTTCAGTCCTCTCAACCCTATCAACAGGTGAAAACATCTTGCCAATAGACCCAGAATTCCAGAAAAACCGCAAGGTTGCAAATCAACATCAGGGACACAATGTGTGGGGACCCGTGGAACCTCCAAACAAGCTTGGCATACACGGAACAAGCGTGGCTGTCGACTGGGACGTCTGCACAGGAGACGGCATCTGCCTAGAAGTCTGCCCCGTGACTCTGTTCGAGTGGGGAGAAGCTCCCAGACACCCTACCTCCGAAAAGAAGTCTGACCCAGCAAGAGAGCAAGACTGCATAAAATGCCTTGCCTGCGAAACTCAATGCCCCACCCAAGCCATAAAGATCACCTAAACACGTTCCACGCCGGCTTCTGAACAAAAAAGAAACTCTTTTATCCTTCTTTTTTGGCACTTGACTAGAGGAGAATGTTGTGAAGGCTAAATCTGACAGAACATTGGACTGTCTGGGTCTGTACTGTCCTGAACCAGTGTTCAGAACCAGACTGGAACTAGACGAAATGAAGATCGGAGAGACCCTAGAAGTTCTGGCAGACGACCCTGCAGCCGAGTCAGACATACGCAGCCTTGTGAAGAATCTCGGGCAGGAATTGTTGAGCGTCAGGAAAGAAGGAAACACAGTCCGCATGTTAATCAAGAAAGTTAAATAGAGAATAATGGAAGTGAAAAAAATATGAGCGCAAAGAAAAAAATATTGTACGTGCAAACCAGCGGCGTTGACAACCCAGAACGTGCCTACGCGCCCTTCATTCTAGCAACGACAGCTGCAATGATGAACATCGACGCAACCGTATACTTCGTGATAAAAGGCATCACGCTCGTCAAAAAGGGCGAAGCCGAAAAAATCAAAATGGGTAGCTTCCCATCACTCAAGGAAGTCATGAACCAAGCAATAAAGGCCGGAGTCAAACTGGTTGTCTGCGAACAAAGCTGCGGCCTGTTGGGAATTCCACGCGGGGAATTCACGAAAGAGGCCAACATCGTCGGAGCAGCAACACTCAACGATCTCGCCCTGAGCGCAGACGCAGTTCTCTGCTTCTGAGCGAATCCGCAATGTCAACGCCACGACGCGTCTACATGGACCACGCGGCAGGACGACCTGTCGAGCCACGCGTACTAGAAGCCATGCTGCCCTACATGAAATCGTCCTACGGCAACCCTTCATCACTGCATTCATTCGGACAAGAGACGAAACGCGCAGTGGAAGAGGCAAGAACCAAGGTAGTGGAATTGATCGGCGCCGAAAAGAAAGAATCAGTCATCTTCACTTCGGGAGCAACCGAAAGCAACAACATGGCAATCAAAGGCGTTGCCAGCCGCAACAAAGACCGAGGAACACGCATCATAACATCAAGCGTCGAACACATGTCCGTCGTCAACTCATGCAAATTCCTGACAACAAAAGGGTTTGAAACCGTTTTTCTGCCAGTCGACAGATACGGCTCTGTGAACCTCGAAAGTCTCGAGAAGGAATTGACAGACAAGACCGTCCTAGTTTCCATAGTCTACGCCAACAGCGAAATCGGAACAATCGAACCAATAAGAGAAATCAGTAAAATAGTCCACTGCAAAAATGCCTACCTGCATGTGGACGCTACTGCCGCCTGCGGGCAGATCCCTGTGAACCTGAAAGATGAAGGCATAGACTTGCTCACAGTTTCATCTAACGACATGTACGGTCCCAGAGGCATAGGCGCACTTTACATAAGAGAAGGCGTACGCCTAGAGCCACTGTTTCACGGTGGCGGACAGGAAAAAGGTTTGAGATCCGGAACCGAGAACGTCGCAAGCATAGTAGGATTTGGAAAGGCCGCTGAAATCGCAAAAAAAGAGATCCCAGCTGAAAGCCAACGGTTAATAAACCTAAGAGACAAGCTCATTGAAGGCCTAACAAAGCCGATTCCGTACGCTTTCCTGAACGGTCATCCCACCAAGCGGTTGCCCGACAACGTCTCAGTCAGGTACAGCTTCATAGAAGGCGAATCTATGCTACTAAGCTTGGAAATGATGGGCGTAGCAGTCTCCTCAGGCTCCGCCTGCACATCAAAGACATTAGAACCTTCACACGTTCTGTTGGCCACAGGGCTCAAGCATGAAGAGGCTCACGGTTCATTGATGTTTACGTTGGGCAGGCAAAACACTGAAGAGGAAGTTGATTATACGATAAGCTTAATGCCTGATATCGTCAGGAGATTAAGGGCAATGTCGCCTTTGACTCCCAAGGAGCTGAATGAATGATGTACACGGAAAAAGTGATGGATCACTTCAAGAATCCTCGTAACATGGGAGAGATTCCAGACGCTGACGGCGTGGGCACCGTTGGAAATCCTGTTTGCGGAGACTTGATGACAATTTACATCAAGGTCAAAGACAACCGCTTGGAAGACATCAAATTCAAAACTTTCGGCTGTGGCTCGGCAATAGCAACCAGCAGCATGATTACAGAGCTAGCCAAGGGCAAAACTCTGGAAGAAGGCCTGAAAATCACGCGGGCAAACGTGGCTGACTCGTTGGGCGGTCTGCCTGCAGTCAAAATGTACTGCTCCAATCTCGCCGCAGACGCTCTGCACGCGGCGATTGAAGATTACTACAAGAAACATAAAGACGAGAAAGAGATGAAAAAATGAAAACAGAATTTGTCAGATGCGAGTCCTGCAAAGCGGAAATTCCGACTGAAACATGCAAACTCGCAGCCTACCGCACTGTGATTGACGGTAAAGAATACCTTTTCTGTTGTATAAAATGCGCTGAGCAATACAAACAGAAGAAGCGAAAAGCAAAATAAGCCAAGGACTAGTTATCTTCAAAACGGAGAAACGCAAAATCGCAACTTGTAGGTGATGCTATATGACTTGTTGGAAATGGTTCAACAAGATTCTGAAGGAAGCGGGCGTGGAAGTCACTGACAAGAACAAGGAGAAAATCGACAAAGTGATTCACGACTACATAGGCAAACAGTCAAGCTATGGCCGCTGCTCTTCTGACTGGCGGAAAGCTCGAAAAGAAATTGATGACGACGAGGAAATGAAAAAGGAACTCGTCGAAGAACTCCAGACCTCAATCTGAACAAGCTGAAGACAACTGCTCAGATCGCCATCAACTCTCTTCCTTATTTCAGAGTCTGACATTTCGGACAAATGTAAGAAGATGTGCTTCCAGTTCTGATTTTCACTATCGTCGTGCCACATTGCGGACAAGGCTTTCCATGCTTGTAACCAACGAGAAAATCGTCCCCCGTGAACTTGCCTCTCTGCCCATAGAAATCTTTTTCATAAGCCAATCCCCTCAACTCTATGCCTCGCCTCAAAACATCGCCCACGGCATCGTACAATTCCTCTGTTTCTTTCTCTGACAGCGTCGATATCTTCCGGTTCGGATGTAGCTTGGCTTTGAAAAGAATGTCCTGAATGTAGACGTTTCCAATTCCCGCCACGTTCTTCTGATCCAGCAAGAACGTCTTCACACCGGTTTTCTTCTTGGCCAACAGTTTTCTGAAATAATCCAGCGTGAATGTCTCATCTGTTGGCGATTTTCCAAGCCGCGCAGTCATATTATGACTGGACAAGTCTTTCTCCGCGACAAGATGAACGTAACCGAACCACCAGAAATGCGCAGTAAAGCCCGTCCCATCAGAGAAGGCCAGCTTGAACTGGTATTTTTCCGGAAGCTTCTGATTAGGCGTGAAATAGGTCAATTCAGCTCCCATCCCAAGATTTACCAGCATGAAATGTGTCGCGCCCAGTTTTATGAAAAGCCACTTGCCACAGCTTGAGACTTGGTTGATTGTTTTTCCTTTGATTGTCTGCGTGAATTCTTTTGCAGGCATGTTCAAATTCTTTGGTTGTTTGACCTCACATTCTGCGATGCGTTTGCCAGCAGTTTCTTTGTCCATTTGACTGGCGAGAACGGTTATTTCAGGTAGTTCAGGCATACTTTTCACTTGCTATTTCAATGTGGAAAACTTGCCCTGCTGTTTGCAACTAAGAGAAGGGGATATTTGCCATTCTCAAAAAACCCTTTCAAATCTTTCATTTGCCAGTCAGCTCTTCAACTTCGTTCTTGCCCTTCTCCATTTCCTTAACTTGCTCTGCGTCTAGTCTCAACAGCAACGCCTGAAACTCGCCGATGTGTGTTTTCTCTTCGCCTGCAACGTCCAGTAAGACCTTCTTCAAGTCTCCATTTTCAGTTGCGGCGGCAAGCTGTTCGTAAAGACTTACTGCGTCCAGCTCAGCGATTATGGCAACTCGCAACACTTCCATGTCAGCTAGCTGTCCGCCGATCTTCTGCAATTCTATTGGTTTCTTAGACAACATCTTCATTTCACCACATTTCAACAGTCTTTTGTTCGGGACAGTTTCAATGAGACTGACTGATAAGATTTCGCCACTGAAAACGGTGATCTGCAAATGGAAAAGTGGGAATGCACGGTCTGCGGCTATATTTATGATCCTGAAATAGGCGACCCAGAACACGGCATAAAGCCTGGAACACCTTTCGAAGCTCTGCCTGACGATTGGGTCTGCCCTGTCTGCGGCGTGCCTAAAGATCAGTTCGTGAAGAAAGAATGAAGATAACCTGATCCAGAAAGCCTCGCCCAAGTTTTTCCAGATTCTAAAAGCTTTATATCCGCAGCAAAGAAGATTTCAGTTGACCAGTCATGCCTATCTCGAAGATAATCAAGAGAGATGGAACGGTTGTTGATTTTGACGCCAGAAGAATCAGAGACGCAATCTACAAGGCTTTCATCGCCGTCGTGCTTGAAGATGGCGAAAAGGCTGAAACCATAACCCGAGAAGTCGTCAGGCTTTTAGAAGAAAGATTTGAGGGAAGAATCCCTTCTGTTGAAAACGCTCAGGACACGGTCATAGAGGTTTTGAAGGAAAAGGGCTACGAAAAAGTTGCCCAAGAATATCAGGTTTACCGAGAAAAGAAACAGGAAATAAGGAAACTCAGAGAAACATTAAACATCGAAGAACCGAAACTGACCGTCAACGCACTAGAGGTTCTGAGACAAAGATACCTTCTACGGGACGAAAGCGAAAAAATCGTGGAATCCCCTGCCCAACTGTTCAGAAGAGTGGCGAAAGCAGTAGCAAAAACAGACAAGAAACATGGCGGAAACCCGAAGGAAGGCGAGAAAATCTTCTACGAAATGATGGCAAAGCTCGAATTCATTCCTAACACACCGACCCTATTCAACGCAGGAACAAAACTCGGCCAACTCTCTGCCTGCTTCGTCTTACCAGTTGAAGATTCCCTAGAAGGTATTTTCACCACCGCGAAAAACATGGCCTTGATCGAACAGAGCGGCGGAGGAGTCGGCTTCAACTTCTCCAGACTGCGACCCAAAGGAGACATTGTCCGCTCAACGAAAGGAGTTGCGTCTGGTCCCGTGAGTTTCATGAGAATCTTCGACACGGGCACCGAAATCATCAAAGCTGGCGGAAAAAGACGCGGCGCAATGATGGCAATCCTAAGAGTTGACCACCCTGACATCCTCGAATTCATAACCTCCAAACAACAGCCGGGATTCCTGTCAAACTTCAATATTTCTGTCGCCGTGACTGACGAATTCATGCAAGCTGCTGAAGAAAATCAGGAATACTGGCTCATAAACCCAAGAAACAAGGAAAGAACAGGAAGACTCAACGCCAAAAATGTCTGGGACCTTGTGGCAAAGTCGGCCTGGATGAGCGGAGACCCCGGAGTCGTGTTCATCGACGAAATCAACAGGCACAACCCTACGCCGCGAGTGGGAAGGATTGAATCCACCAATCCTTGCGGCGAGCAACCTCTGCTACCTTATGAATCCTGCAATCTGGGTTCCATGAATCTTTCACACGTGGTTGAAGACGGGAAGATAAACTGGGACAAGCTTAAGATAACCGTACGAAACGCCGTGCATTTTCTTGACAACGTCGTAGACGCTAACAGGTATCCTTTGAAGGAGATTCGGAAGATCACGTTAGCCAACCGCAAAATCGGTTTAGGAGTCATGGGCTTCGCGGACATGCTCATAAAAATGGGAGTGTCCTACGATTCTGAAGAGGCTTTGAGACTTGGCGAGACGGTGATGAAGTTTATTGAAGAAGAAGGGCACACAAGATCCGTGGAACTGGGGGAAGAGAGAGGTTCATTCCCAAATTTCGAAGGAAGCATCTGGAAAGACAAGTATCCAGCGATGAGAAATTCCACTGTGACGACAGTTGCGCCGACCGGAACGATCAGCATCATAGCCGGTTGCTCTTCAGGAATTGAGCCAGTATTTGCGATCAGCTTCATTAGAAACGTCTTAAGTGGAACAAGGCTTTTTGAGACGAACCCGTTGTTTGAAATGATGGCCAAGGAAAGAGGTTTCTACAGTGCGAAGCTCCTTGAAGAAATAGCGAGCACAGGGTCTGTACAGAAGATTGAGGGCGTACCGGAAGATGTGAAGAGCCTCTTTGTCACTGCGTTGGATATTCAGCCAGAATGGCATGTGAGAATGCAGGCTGTTTTCCAGAAAAACACTGATAATGCCGTCTCAAAAACCGTGAACTTGTCCACTGAAGCTACAATTGAAGATGTTAGGAAAATCTATGAACTTGCTTGGAAGCTGAAATGCAAGGGAGTCACTGTTTTCAGGTATGGAAGCAAGCCTGAACAGGTGCTGTACATAGGAGAGATAAAGACCGATAAGGGCAAGTTTGTTGCTTTGGAAGCGGAATATGCAGGTGGCTGTCCGACCAAGAACTGCCCATTTCCAAGCTGAGCACGGGCACACAGGCATCTGAAAGAGTCTGGCCTGAACTGTTCTCACCCAGTTCTGACATCGTATTTGACTTTGACTCCAGCCTTTTCAAACAATATGCCAACGGGACAGCCTTCTTGCGTCAACTCATGAGCTCTTTGAATTCTGTCTTTTGGGGCGTCCGCCTTCACCATTACATCGGCGTTGACTTCAATTATTGTTTTCACTTCTTCAGATTTGACTGCTTCCAACTTGACTTCCAAGTCTTTCAGCGAAATTCTCATCTTCTTGACTGTAAGAGCGAAAATGGTCGCGTAACATCCAGCGAAACTCATTAGTGCAAGTTCAAGGGCTGAAGGCCCCATGTCTGTTCCATCAAGAGGTTGCAGGTCGAGGCACAAGGCATGTGCCCTACCGTCGTCAACATCTATTCTGAAATCTTTCACCAGTTTTGCTCTCGCTTCAAGCTTCGTCAACATTCCTCACCTCTCAAGTGATTGCATAGCATATAGAAAAATGAAGTTAGAAAAGCTTCTTGTCTGCATTTCCACTGGTTGGACATCAGGATCCAAATGCGATAGGCAACTCACAAAACTAATATCTGAGAGAATTGAGACTATCAATGAGTGAGCAAGAGCTGCCCCATATCGCTTTTGGAAAAGCTGAAAAACTAGTGTCATTTGAGGGTGATGAGAAGTATGAGCTTGATACCTGATGAACGCAAGGAGCATGTCAAGAATCAACTTGCCGAGAATCTTGCTAACACGGTAAGAGTAATCATGTTTACGCAGGGACTAGAATGCAAATTCTGCGCAGACACGAAGCAGCTGATCTATGAATTAGCAGCCCTGAATGACAGGATACGAGCTGAGGTCCATGACTTTGTAGCTGATGCTCAATTGGCTCAGCAATATGGAATCGAAAAGATTCCGGCAATCGCTGTCATGGGAGAAAAGGATTACGGCATAAGGTTCTATGGGTTTCCGTACGGCTACGAATTTCAAACATTGATCGAAGCGTT
>Ga0315268_10002119_pt1 | contig 22636 bp, 22 predicted proteins | sample C1_top_MG_FD_204535 | JGI IMG/M metagenome (GOLD analysis project Ga0315268, IMG submission 204535) | Sediment microbial communities from Yellowstone Lake, YNP, Wyoming, USA - C1_top | ecosystem: Environmental > Aquatic > Freshwater > Lake > Sediment | place: USA: Wyoming | collected 2017-08-01 | reverse complement strand
TCAATGCAGGTGAGAAGTTCTTCTTTTAGATGAGAATATTTATCAAGAACCATCTTCCCTCCTATCAAATCTCAGGTAGGAGCTATCATATGTCGTAAACTAAAAAACTCCTACCAAAATTCCTTATGGTAGGAGTTATCAGCCCGCCTGAGGCGAACGGTTAAGCGAACTCCATCGTTTCTTTTTATTACTTTATAACAATCACCGTGCAAGAAGCAAGCTTTCGAATTGCCTCATCAAAAATCTATATAAAAGCGAATCGTTGCCTCACGTGAAAATCTACGCGAAAATATCACAGTTGTCTCCTGACATAAAAACAACAGGAGGTGTATGGACTAAATCTGTGGCAAAAGATTTGTTCTGTCAGACAGTGTAAGATTGACTGTTAGTTTCTTCATCTACTCCGCAAGGCTGGCAGCTTTCAAAAGGTGCGAAGTACACCTACCATGTAGATTGTCAAGCCCTCATATCTGATTATGATCCGTTATGCATAAAGTATCATCCCAGCCTGCTATTCGTGGTCAATAGCCACAAGAGTCTTATCCGATCTTATCTTAATGGATTGCCGCATCCTACGAAACGTAACAGCATCCTGTTACAAGGTAATCTACAATTTTATGTAGAACCTGTCAATCGTCTATTACAGGAAAAACATTTACTTCTAATCAATAATCTTTATCAAAATATTTGCTATTCAGTCCACACCTATATGTCTTACAAATTTGCCCTTACACATGTAGATAACCATCTCTGCAATGTTTGTTGCATGATCAGCAATACGCTCAAGATATTTTGCGACATGGCTAATCCTGATTGCTCGTGATGTAGTGTGGGGATCTCGTATTATGAAGAAAAGGAGTTCATTAAAAACCTGTTCCATAAGTTTGTCTATTTCATTTTCTATCTTTAAAACTTTATAAGGCAAACTCGTACAGCCTTTCACATAGGCATCAAGAGAATCTCGCACCATTTCCTGAACAATCTCAGCCATACGGGGGATATCTATGTATGGTTTTAATTGAGGTTCTTTATTCAGCTCTATCGCTCTTTCAGCAATATTCACAGATAGATCCCCTATTCTTTCAAGGTCAGTTGTTATTTTCATAGTAGTTGCTATGAATCTTAGGTCTCTTGCCTTTGGTTGCCCAAGAGCTAAAAGTCTTATACTCTCTTTGTCTATCTCTATATCCAAAGTATTAATCTGCTGGTCTCTTTTGATAACCTTTTTTGCGAGGTTGCTCTTTCTCTCAACAAGGGATTTTACAGAATCTTGTATCGCTTGTTCGACCATTGAGCCAAGTCGTAAGACCCTGTTTCTTAATTGGATTAATTCTTTATAAAAAATAGCCATGAATCAATCTCCTACCTTCCCCCTCCTTGTTTGGTGAGTTGTCAGTGGAGGTTATGAAGTCTTATAGATTAATGTATGGTGGAGAAACTTTATTGTCAATAAAAAATTGCATATGCAGAGGAACAAAGGGGAATATTCATTCTATTGATTTCTGTTGTAATCCTTTATCTCTGGCTAAAATTAGAAAAACAACATTACGGTAAGGAATACGAACTGGGAGCATTATCTATCCTTCCATAACTGGTGTTAAGGACTATATTATTTGTGCACCGAAAATATACCTTCCTTGGAAGAATAAATAATGGATTTTGAAGAAATTAGTGGTGCCGAAGGCGGGATTTGAACCCGCACGGGTTACCCCACACGCCCCTCAAACGTGCGTGTCTACCAGGTTCCACCACTTCGGCTAAGTTAATATTACTATAAAAATCGGAGGGGTTTCAAACTACAGTGAGGAGAATATCTCTTTGTCTATCAAGAGATAAGATTGGTATTTATCTTTATTTTTATCTCCTTCTTAAGCCCCTCAACATAGGACTTTACTGCCTTCTCTCTTTTGTCATTAAGTATTTGTCCACTGAGCATCTTTGCTAACTGGGCATTACCTGATATCTGTTTTGAATTAGAGTTGAAATCTATTACATCAACAGACAGCCATATTAAGCGTTTTATTTTGTTGAGCATAAGTTCCTGATGTTTTGAGTTCTCATATTCCCCTACAGTAATCCTGTTTAACCTCAGTCTATTCATATATACATCCTTGTCAAAAACCCCATTCCTCATAAAAGCTGGTTCGTGTGTTATTGCCTCGTGGAGCTCTTCATCACTTACTGTAATCCCTTCGTCTTTTGCAGCTATAAGAAGGACCTCCTCATCTATCATTGAGTTAAGGACCTTTTCTTTCAGGTTCATCTTCTTTTCCATTTCTTCGTCAAACTTGTCTTTGTATATCTCTCTGTAAAAACGAAAAACATTTTCATAATTTCTCCAGTAGTCTTTAGATGTTATCTTGTATCTTCCGACCTCTGCTACAATGTCTTTATCTTCTGATTTATATACATTTGTACCTATACCCCAACCTATAAAACTTATTATTACCATAAAGAAAAGTATATAGAAATACTTTGCATGCTTCCGCATCATCTTAAGCATCTACCTAATACCTCCCAGTGAAATAATCATTCAAGATCTCTTTATGGTCAAAAACTATCTGTTCGGGAAGTGTCTCCTTGTTAAATATACTGATCTCTTTTGCATCATCTCCTGCGATTGCATTGCCTTGAGCCTTGGCGATATAGACAGTAGTTATCGTATGGTGTCTGGGGTCTCGATTTGGATCAGAATAGGTATGAAACTGCTTTATTAATTTGATGTCGAGCCCTGTTTCTTCTTTTGCTTCCCGTACGGCAGCAGATTCAAGGTTCTCCCCATAGTCTACGAAACCACCAGGCATAGCCCAGCCTTCGGGTGGATTCTTCCTCTTTATAAGAATGATTCCTCCTTTATATTCAATTATGATATCCACTGTGGGAATCGGGTTTCTATGGCTACTGTTCGTTCTCAAATCTTATCTCTATATCTCTGTCGGGCACTATAGTAGATATAGCATGTTTATATATGAGGGACTGGGTGTTTTCTTGCAGAAGGATCACAAAGCTGTCAAAACTCTTTATCATACCTTTCAGTCTTATCCCATTTGTAAGATAAACAACTACAGGTATCTTATCTTTTCTAAGCTGATTAAGGTAATTGTCTTGAAGATTCTGGCCCCTCACTACAGTAGTCATAGTTTTCTCCCCTCATTTTTCTTTTACCATATAGCATTTTTCGTAATATTGCAACCCTCCTAATCAGTGTGTAAGTATCTCTTAATCCGTGGCAGGATATAGTATCTGAGCGGTTTCTTTTGCCCTACGGGTCGTAGACCGATAGCCCAATCCACCCCCTTCACCCCCCCTTACCAAGGGGGGATATGAGGGGGGTAAGGCAAAAACCTCGCAGGGCGATAGTCCGAGAATGAGCGAGGATACTATACCCTGCCTTTATGCTTACAGCTTATATATATCGCTAATTTTCATAACGGAACAAGAGATGCTTCCAATCAGTGTTCAAAATGAGAGATTGCTTCGCGGAGTTTATCTTGAGCCAAGAGATTCTGAGTCCGCCCGCCTTAGGCGGGCGGACTCAGAATGACGTAGGTCAAAGGAATGATAGAAGGCGAAGGGATCGCAATAATAATGATAATGAGTCATTGCGAGGAAGTCGATAGACCGGCAAAACAATCTCATTATGTAACCAAATCAATGTTTTTAGATGTGAGAAAGAACATCAGAAACAAGATTGAAGATCATACCACTATCATGTATTCCTGTAATATCCAACCATTGGATTCCCTCCTCTTTCTTGAACCATGTAAACTGCCTTTTTGCATATCTTTTCGACCCCTTTTTTATAAGTCCTATGGCTTCTTCTAAAATAATCTTCCCTTCAAGATACAGCGCAATTTCCTTGTAACCAATGGCCTGCATTGATAGTAGCGGTAAATCGGCGAATCGATGAGTCGGTGAATCTAAGGTTCTATTTTTCTCCGCATCTCCGCATCTCCGCATCTCCGCATCTTTTATTAGGTCTATTACCGTTTTAACTTCGTTGATAAGCCCTACATCAAACATTTTGTCCACTCTCTTTTCTATAATCCTGTAGAGTTCTTTTCTATCTCTGTAAAGACCTATTTTTATAAATTCATAGGGGAGGGGTTTTGTCATCTTTCTCTGCATCTCAGTTATGCTCGAATCACTTTTTAAACAAACCTCTAATGCTCTTATAACCCGTCGTATATCGGTAGGGATAATTCTTTCTGCAGCCTCTGGGTCGAGGTCTCTTAAAAAACTATACAGAGATCCTTTTTCTTGTTTTTCCGTAGAAGATAGATTTTCCCTTAAAGTCCAGTCGGCGGAAGGACCACTGAAAATACCTTCCGTCATTGCCTTAATATAAAGGCCCGTGCCACCTACAACAATTGGAATTCTCCTTTTTCTATGGAGTTCTTCTATGATAGGTATTACCGCTTCAATATACTTACCTGTACTGTATACCTCCCATGGATCAACAATATCAATCATGTGATGCTTGATACTGATTCTTTCTTCCTTTGTGGGCTTTGCAGTCCCTATATCCATATGTCTATAAATCTGCATCGAGTCAGCGCTGATTATCTCTGTATTAATGGCTTTTGCCAGAAGGATTGAGGCAGTGGACTTTCCAACTCCTGTAGGCCCGAGGATAATTATCACTTTATTTGTCATTTCCTTTGTTTTTAAATTCCTTTACGCTATAAATTCTTCCTTTCAGAACTCTTGAGAAAAGAAAAGACGGTTTTCATATTCATTATAACCTTTTTATTCCAAGCTCAGAATCTTCCCAACCATTTTTGGCACCTATTCAAAAAGATAGCCCCTCTTAACCTTCTACTTTTGTAGAAGAGCAATTAATCTGTAATCTCCTGTTCCCCTCTTTACAAAAGAGGAGTTAGTTTTTAGTTATAAAAGAACCTTCATTTATCCCCCTTTTCTAAAGGGGGGATGGGGGGATTACTTGATATCAAGTAGGGGTACTCAAATTGAGTTTTTTAAAATTGATATAGTAAAATGTCTTATTAGGTGGCTTTGATCAATATTTTGTTAGGATTTAAGGCTACTTGGCTACTTTATTAATGAACAAAAGTGCCAAGGTATACATGGGGAAACCGAAAGACAAGGTGGCCGACGAGATCAAGAAAAAGGCTATTGAGAGCAAACTCTCTTGCTCTACTGCAAGAATAATTGCGGAGAAGCTCGGCGTTTCCTACAAAGACGTTGGTAAGACTGCTGACAGACTTAATATAAAGATCATTAAGTGCCAGCTTGGTTGTTTCTAATGGGGACAATTCTTTTCGAGCTATCCCTGATTTTTTATTTTGCTGCAACCATTGTAAGTATCATAGAGCTTTTCAAAGATAAAAAGATCTTATCCCAGGTCATGCTTACTCTTGTCGGTGCAGGATTTGCTCTCCATACAGCAAACATTATTTACCGTTATGTTGTCGCAGGCCATATCCCAATAACAAACTTCCATGAATCTACATCTTTTTTCTCTTGGTGCATCGTCCTTATCTTCTTTATCCTTCAATTCAGGTACAAGGTAAGTATCCTTTGTTCCTTTATAATGCCTGTCGTCTTTGTTCTGATGCTCTCATCTTCAATGTTATCTCAAGAGATAAAGCCCTTAAGTCCGGTCCTTCAGAGTTATTGGCTTGCAATACATACAGTTGTTGCTTTCTTAGGTAATGCTGCTTTTGCACTTGCTTTTGGGATAGGGACCATGTACCTTGTCCAGGAACATTATGTAAAATCTAAACACTTAGGAGGCATTTTTGGAAGATTGCCGAGCCTTCAAACCCTCGATGCATTGAATTATAAACTCATAAGCCTGGGATTCCCTCTACTAACACTCGCAATAATCACAGGGGCGCTGTGGGCAGAGAGCGCCTGGGGAAGTTTCTGGAGATGGGATCCAAGGGAAGTCTGGTCTCTCACAACATGGTTTATTTACGCCATTATTCTCCATGCCAGACTTGTTGCAGGGTGGAGAGGTAAAAAGGCTGCTATACTATCTATACTTGGGTTTCTCATAATTCTTACCTCCTTTTTTGGTATTAAATTACTCCAGAAAGGCCTTCATGTATTCTTATGATGAAAGTCTTTGTTGTAGGACTCAATCATAATACTGCTGATATTGAAGTCAGGGAGAAACTTGCATTCAATGGCTCAAGACTCGAAGAGGGTCTTATAAAATTAAAAAACCTTCCTGAGGTTGAAGAAGCCTTGATACTTTCTACCTGTAATAGAGTGGAGCTCTATGCAAATGTAAAGGATACTTTAAAAGCATCCGAATCTGTAAGGTCCTTTCTTTCAGAATTCCAGGATATAAACAGGGTTATACTGGATAAGGCACTCTATGTCCACGAGGGTGTGAATGCAGTGAGACACATCTTCAGGGTTACATCAAGCCTCGATTCTATGGTCATTGGTGAACCACAAATCCTGGGGCAAGTGAAGAAGGCCTTTGAGGTAGCCCTCGAGAAAAAAACTACAGGTATCCTTCTGAACAGGCTTATGAAGAAGGCTATTTCAGTTGCTAAACGGATTAGGAGAGAAACACGGATAGCTGAAAATGCTGTCTCTATAAGCTTTGCGGCTGTTGAACTTGCAAAAAAGATCTTTACTGATCTCTCGGAGAAGGTATTCATGCTACTCGGTGCAGGAGAGATGGCTGAACTTGCAGCAAGGCACCTCATGGGCAATGGCGTAAAGGAAGTTATTGTAGCAAACAGGAGTTACGAGCGGGCGTGTGATCTTGCCAGTGAATTTAATGGAAGACCAGTCAAGTTAGAGGATTTCCTTCGAGAGATGGCTCATGCTGATATTGTCATCTGCTCAACAGGAGCCTCAAACTATATTTTGTTGAAAGATCAAATGCATAGGGTAATGAAAGAAAGAAAGCAGAGGCCGGTCTTCCTTATTGATATCTCCGTTCCAAGGAATATTGATCCTAAAATAAATGAACTGGACAATGTCTATCTTTACAATATTGATGATTTACAGGGTATTGTTGATTCAAATTTATTTGAAAGGCAGAAAGAGGCTCAAAAGGCAGAGAAGATAATAGAAGATGAGATAGAGCCCTTTCTTAGGTGGCAGTCTTCTCTCAATTCTGTGCCAACTATTGTTGCTCTTAGGGGGAAAGCGGAAGTGATTAAAAAAGAAGAGCTTGAAAGGCTTTTGAACAGGTTCCCCGATATGGAGGAAAAACAGAAAAAGGCTGTCGAATATATGGCTTCTGCCATTATCAACAAGCTTATCCATCCTCCTACAATAGCACTCAAAGATGATCCTGAGGATAGAGACCTCATGATAGCAATTATAAAAAGACTTTACGGGATCGATGAAGAAGAGGAAGAATAAAATATTTATTGGTACCCGAGGTAGTAAGCTCGCACTCTATCAGTCAGAATGGGTGAAATCAGAACTTCAAAAACTACACCCAGGACTTGAAATACAGCTTATAAAAATAAAGACAACGGGAGACAAGATCCTCGATGTACCGCTGGCAAAGATTGGGGGAAAGGGGCTTTTTGTCAAGGAGATAGAAGAGGCCCTCCTTAAGGGTAAAGTTGATATAGCGGTACATAGCATGAAAGACGTGCCTACTGACCTTCCCGAGGGATTACATATTGCCGCTATATGTAAAAGGGAAGACCCAAGGGACGCTTTTGTGTCTCAGGTCAAAGATTTAGAATTCAAGATAAAAAACTTTAAAGAACTTCCTCACGGTACCACTATCGGAACAAGTAGCCTTAGGCGTTCATGTCAACTAAGCCATACCAGGCCAGATTTAAAGATAAAGCAACTTAGAGGGAATCTCGATACAAGGATCAGAAAACTTGATGAAGACCAGTTTCAAGCAATCATCGTAGCTGTTGCAGGAATGAAAAGGTTAGGGCGGAATGAGAGGATAACAGAAATTCTTGATCCAGATATATGCCTTCCTGCAATAGGACAGGGAGCCATAGGCATAGAATGCAGGATTGATAATGAGTCTATAAATAACATAGTTAAAGTATTGGAGCATAAAGAGACATCGATATCTGTGATGGCCGAGAGGTCATTTCTCAAGAGGCTTGAAGGAGGTTGTCAGGTGCCAATAGCTGCCTTTGCAAGAATAGTCAGTAATTCCCCCGTCCCCCCTTTGACCCCTCTGTATCCCTGCCCGACGGACGGCAGGCGGGCCCCCTTACCAAGGGGGGAATTAAAGGGGGGTGGGGGCGGATTGCTTATCATGGATGGTCTAGTTGGAAGCATCACAGGTAACAGAATTATAAAAGGCCATATAGAGGGAACCCCTGAAATATCCGAAGTCCTTGGAATCAAGCTTGCTGAAGATTTACTTGCACGAGGAGCAAAAGAAATACTTTCAGAAGTATACCAAGTTTCTTGAGTTTGTAGGACTATAAATTCTTTAAGCCAACTAACCTATTAGTCTATTTTTCTCTCTACCCTCTCTAACTCCTCAAGTTGTTCCCTTTTTTCCTGGCAATCTACACAATAAATTGCAAAGGGGAGAACCTTAAGCCTTTCTGCGCTTATATCTTCGCCGCAATCTTCGCATTTGCCATAAGTTCCTTCAGCAAGTTTTCTAAGAGCCTCGTCTATCTCACGGAGTGTCACTCTATGAGTGCTTAACTGTCTAAGGCTGATATCTTCCGATAAATCGACAATTGACCAGTCTCCATTATCCAGGGCTGTATCCACGAGTTGTCTCTTCTCGCCCCTTATATACTTGGATATCTCGGATTTTGCCTCTTTTACGATCTCCTCTCTCCTCTTAATAAGAGCACTTCTTAGTGCGGATTTTCTTTCCTCTTCTGACTTTTTACCTGCAAATGGCTTTGCAACTGATTTTTGAGTCTCAGGTTTTTTTGAAGTCGCGACCCTTTTTTTAGTTTTGGGAGGCTTAACCCTTTTGGTAGCCTTGGCTTTTTTAGGAGACTTAACCTTCTTTAAGACCCGAATCTTTTTAGGCCTTGGCTTTTTTAGGATCTTAGACCCTTTCGGAGACTTAATTTTCTTTAAGGTTCTTACCTTAGTTGTCTTTTTCCTTTGACCTTTTTTTGTCTTTTCCCTCTGAGAAGTTTTTTGGACGCTTCTTTTAGATGTTTTTTTGATTAGTTTTTTCTTTTTAGTTTTTTTCTCTGCCATCACGTTGTTTTGTACTTAAACCTCCATTATTTCCTTTTCCTTGTGACTTAAAACTTCATCTACTTTAACTATGTAAGAGTCAGTAATCTTTTGAATCTCATCATGGAATTTCTTAGCATCATCCTCACCGAGGTGTTTTTCTTTTTCGAGCCTCTTGAGTTCTTCGTTTGTGTCTCTTCTGACATTTCGTATTGCAATCTTTGCTTCCTCTGCCTTTTTCTTTACGACCTTTACAAGTTGCTTTCTTCTTTCCTCGGTTAGAGGAGGGATTTGTATCCTTATTATTCTGCCGTCGTTCATAGGCGTGATACCGAGATCAGATTTCATAATAGCCTTTTCAATATCAGGGATAATCTTTTGATCCCAGGGCTGTATCGTTATAAGACGACTTTCAGGTATGCTAAGGCTTGCAAGTTGTTGGAGAGGGGTTGGCACTTCGTAGTAATTCAAAATTATACCGTCAAGGAGAGCTAGGGAAGCCCTTCCTGTTCTGATTGAGGCAAATTCTTTCTTCAGGGCCTCGATGGCACCTGTCATTCGCTCAGTGGTCTTTCTTTTTAACTCTTGCTCCATTGCTCCCTTTCACAAGAGTCCCTATCTTTTTACCCTCTATAATTTTTCTTATATTACCCTTATCCCTTAGATTGAATACCACGATAGGGAGGTTGTTGTCCATGCATAGCGATACAGCAGCCGAATCCATAACACTTAACCCCCTTTTCAGAACATCAATGTAAGTAACGGTACTATATTTTTTTGCTGCAGGGTCTTTTGCAGGGTCAGAGGAGTATATGCCATCGACCTTTGTTGCCTTTAGTATTGCATCAGCACCAATCTCCATTGCCCTCAAAGCAGCAGCAGTGTCAGTTGTAAAGTAAGGATTGCCTGTGCCTGCCGCAAAAATGACAGTCCTTCCCTTCTCAAGATGTCTTATGGCCTTCCGTCTTATATATGGCTCTGCGAGTTCCTTCATCTCTATTGCCGACTGAACACGTGTCGGAATACCCTGCTTTTCAAGGGAATTCTGGAGAGCAAGGGCATTAATGACTGTTGCAAGCATCCCCATGTAATCTGCTGATGCCCTTTCCATTCCTCTTACACTTGCTTCCACTCCTCTGAAAATATTCCCTCCGCCTATAACTATTGCTATCTCAACTCCTCTTGAGACAGCCTCCTTTATCTCCTTGGCCATGAAGTCAGCAGTTGTTGAGTCAATGCCATAGCCTTTGTCTCCCATCATGGCTTCACCGCTAATCTTGAGGAGTATCCTTCTATATTTCAATCCCCTCATCTTTTAGCAGTCTCTCCAAGCTGGAACCTTATGAACCTTCTTATAACAATATTCTCACCTAATCTTGCGATACTCTCGGCGATGAGGTCTTTGATCTTCTTTTTCTGATCAGGGTCTTTGATGAATACCTGTTCAAGAAGACAGTTTTCAGTGTAAAACTTATCGAGCTTTCCTTCCAAAATATGTTCAACAACGTTTTGTGGTTTGTCCGTAATTTGTACCCTGTAGATCTCTTTTTCCTGTTCTATAACATCATGAGGAACATCTTCTGTTGATAGGTATAAAGGGTTTGCAGCAGCTATATGCATAGCTATGTCTTTGACCAATTCTTTGAAATCTTCAGTCCTTGCAACAAAGTCTGTCTCGCAGTTGATTTCAACCATTGCCCCTATTTTCCCCATATGAATATAAGAGCCAACGATACCTTCTGAGGCTACTCTTCCAGCTTTCTTTACCGCGATTGCAATGCCCTTCTGTCTAAGAAGGTTCAATGCCTTTTCAAAATCCCCGTTGCTTTCTGTAAGTGCCTTTTTGCACTCAAGCATCCCGACACCAGTCTTTTCCCTAAGGTTCTTAACCATCTCCGATGATATCGTTATCATTCTATTACTTCGGCCCTTTCCTGTTGTATTTTTTCCTCAACTTTAAGCTTCTCTGCCTCTTCTGCCACTTTCTTTGAGTGCACTTCCTTACCTTCAAGCACTGCATCGGCCATCCTTGAGGTTATAAGTTTAATGGCCCTAATAGCATCATCATTACCAGGAATCACATAGTCGACCTCATCAGGGTCACAGTTTGTGTCGACTATTGCTACTATCGGTACGGCGAGCTTCCTTGCTTCTGCTATGGCTATCCTCTCTTTTTTGGGGTCTACTATATAGACAGCACTTGGAAGGGATGGCATATCTTTAACACCCGAGAGATTTTTTTCTAATTGTGCACTTTCCTTTTCAAGGGCAGCAACCTCTTTCTTGGGGAGGAGCTCAAAGGTGCCGTCTTGTTTCATCCTCTCAATCTTTTTGAGTTTCTCAACGCTCTTCTTTATAGTTGAAAAATTCGTAAGCATTCCCCCAAGCCAGCGCTGGTTAACGTAAAAAGCCCCAGCACGCGTTGCCTCCTCCTGAATGGTATCCTGTGACTGTTTCTTCGTCCCCACAAAGAGTATAGGAACGCCTGCTGAAGCAACATCCTTTACGAAATTATAGGCTTCTTCAAGACCTTTGAGTGTTTTCTGGAGATCGATAATATAGATACCGTTTTTTTCTCCAAAAATGTATTTCTTCATCTTAGGATGCCATCTCTTTACCTGATGTCCGAAGTGTACACCTGCCTCAAGAAGTTCCTTAATTGTAGCTACCATGTTACCCTTTTCCCCTCCTATTTTATCAACTGTCTTGTGTTTTCGGCTACTGAATCGATGGGAGAGAGGTTCCTGCCGAAACTTTTGACAGAATCTTAGGATTGAAAGCCTAACACAAAAATATCTTTTTTGCAAGGGGGCTTAGTGTTCCAAGCTTTACTTTTAGGCCAAGTTTATTGATAATTTATAGGAAGGAAAGACCTTAAACGCTGGATTGCCTTGAATGGCTTCAAAAAAAATTAAAAAGGAACTCAATGCCGATGAAATACCTTCAAGTAAATTTGAAGGAACTTTCTATCCTCAGAGGGTGGTATTAGACACCAGTCTTTTTGTCAATCCTGATGTTAGAAAAAGTTTTGGTGACACACCTACAGAGGCCCTCGAGGGTTTTCTTTTCTTGGCGGCTCAAATTCACATTCTCGAGTTTTACATGCCCCCCTCTATTTTTGAAGAGCTTTTGAATTTTATTGAAAAGAGCAAGATACCTGAGGATTTACTTGTGATACTCCATCAGAAACCTCCTAAAAAGCATGAGTTAAAATGCCCGGCCTTTCTTTTATACGAATTAATAGAGGATATAAGGGAAAGAGTCAATAAGGGTCTCAGAATTGCAGAGAAGGCCGTAAGGAGTGTTGAGGAAAAAAGCTCAGATGAGATTATTCAGGACTTAAGGCGAAAATACCGGGAAGCCTTAAGAGAAGGTATTATAGATAGTAAGGAAGATGTAGACCTTCTCTTGCTTGCAATGGAGTTGGATGCCCTGCTAATTACGGCAGATCAAGGTTTAATAAAATGGGCAGAGAAGTTAGGCATAAAATGGTTGTTCCCGGAGCAATTTAGAAATTACCTTCTGGGGGCGATTAAAAAATCTGGTCTCCTTACAGGAAAGGTTAAAAAGGAATAATCTGGTTTCTCAGTCAAAAGATTTTGCCCTTGAGTCTTTCTTTTTTTTGATTACATTCATGAGTCCATTTATAAGATTTGTATAATTTCTCTCATTATCGATACATAATCTCCTGGCAGCCTTGGGTATTTCTTTTGGAGGAACTCTTTCAAAAATAACAGCATCAGCCATTTTTAGAATTCTTTCTGAACCCTTTTTGAGTACTCCATCTCCAGAAACAAACATTACGATATCAGGTCTTAGGGTCTCAATTGCACTGTTTCCTTCAAGAATGATTCCTTTTAAATGTGAAAGCTTGTCAATTGCTATCTCAACGACCTCTATGAGGCCTTTAGGTGGCGATTGAACCCATAGAACATCTATAGCACCAGCATCTATGAATCTTTTGGTGTCTTTATTCGGCTGTCTTAATACCTCGGGGCTGTCAATGATTGCACTATAGAATGAAGTCTTAGTATATTTTATTGCACCCCATCCGCTTAGTCTTTTAAGGATTTGGCAGACAATTGTTGTCTTTCCAACTTTGCTATGGGCTCCGCCAATCCCTATGATAAAAGGCCTCATCAAGATTAAGAGATAAAAGCTGCCTCTTCTATCTCCTCTTTGTATCCGCACCTTTTATCATGACAGAAGTGCGTTAACTTTCCAGTCTTGTCCCTTTTCTCCAGAAGAAACTCTGCACTACAGCTGGGACATATTATTGGGATAGGTTTATACCAGAGGGCGAATCGGCATGTTGGGTAATTCCTGCAACTCCAGAAAGGTTTCCCCCTTTTTGAACGCCTTTCCACGATATCTCCTCCATCCTGTGGACATTTCAACCCTGTTGAGAGAGGTCTTGTGTTTTTACATTCGGGATATCTTGAGCAGGCAAGGAATTTACCATATCGCCCTGCCTTTATTAGCATGAGTGAGCCACACTTCTCACATTTTTCTTCTGTAACTTGACTAATCTTTTCTGTGCCTTGTTCTTCTTGCTCTGTGCTCTCAAGGTGAAGTGGTTTTGTATTTTTACATTTAGGGAATCCGGAACATGCCAGAAATCTTCCGTGCCTTCCCCACCTTATGACCATGGGAAGACCACACTTCTCGCATATCCTATCGGTAGGAATATCTTCTGGTCTTATCTTTCCCTTAGTTTTTTCTACCTCTGCAAGGTCATGGCTGAAAGGAACATAAAAATCTTTTACAACCTTCACCCACCTCATTTTCCCCTCTTCAATGCGGTCAAGCTCGTCTTCCATTTTTGCAGTAAAATCCACATCTATAAACTCGGAAAATCTTTCGACAAGGAAGTCATTTACGACAATACCAAGCTCTGTAGGAGAAAATTTACCGTTTATCTTATGGACATATTTCCTTTCCTGGATCGTCGAGAGTATTGTTGCATAAGTACTTGGCCTACCGATACCTTTTTCTTCAAGGGCCTTGATGAGTGTAGGTTCCATATAATATGGTGGAGGCTGTGTAAAATGTTGTCTCGGTTGAAGATTGATGAGTATCAATTTTTCTCCTTCTTTTAAAGCAGGCAATGTAAGACCTTCTTCTTCTACCTCATCCTTCCCTTCCGTATATAAGGCCATGAAGCCATCGAATCGGACCACTGTTCCTGATGCCCTGAGCTCTGCAGCGCCCCCCCCACCCCCCTTTTCTAAAGGGGGGGTGGGGGGATTACCTGCCTCAATAATGAAGGTCGTCTGCTCAAGTTGTGCTGGTGCCATCTGGCTTGATATGAATCTGTTCCATATCAGCATATAAAGGGCATACTGGTCTTTTGAAAGAAATTGTTTTACATTCTCAGGCCTTTTATTGGGATATGTAGGCCTTATGGCCTCATGTGCTTCTTGTGCAGATGCCTTACTCTTGTAAATACTTGGTTTATCAGGTATATAATCTTTTCCATATACTCTCTCGATAAGTTCCCTTGCCCACTCCTGTGCCTCAGATGCCACTCTGAAGGAGTCTGTTCTCATATAAGTTATGAGCCCTACCGCACCTTCCTCAGCAAGTTCAATACCTTCGTAAAGTTGTTGCGCTATAATCATCGTCCTTTTTGCTGAGAATTTAAGTTTCCTTGATGCCTCTTGCTGGAGGGTACTCGTAATGAAGGGCGGGTAAGGCATCCTCTTCCGTCTTTTCTGCTCTATTTTGCTTAATACGAACTCTTTACTCTTTAGGTTTTCGAGTATTTTATTGGCAGTCTCTTCATTCGTTATTAGAAACTTATTAGCTGCTTCTGTTTGCCCATTGGGAGTAGACTTAATTATTTTGTGAAGTCTTGCCCAGAATCTGGGGAGTTTAGATCCTTCAAATTCTGCATTTATACTCCAGTATTCTTCAGGCTTGAATGCCTTTATCTCTCGATCTCTGTCTACGATCATCTTTACTGCGACAGATTGGACTCTTCCTGCACTAAGCCCCCTCCTGACCTTCTTCCATAAAAGGGGGCTGAGTTTGTAACCAACAAGCCTGTCAAGTATTCTTCTGGCCTGCTGGGCCTCGACCTTTTTCATATCTATTCTGCCGGGGTTCTTTACGGCTTCTCGCACAGCACGTTCTGTTATTTCATTAAAAATAATCCTGTATATCTTTCCATCTGCGGATTTAGGGTCTGAGATTTCAGATGCAATATGCCATGCTATTGCCTCTCCTTCTCTGTCTGGGTCAGGGGCAAGATAAATCTTATCGACCTCTTTAGATGCCTTTTTGAGTTCTTTGATAATTTTTTCTTTCCCCGGGATTATCACATAAGTAGGTTTAAAATCATTCTTTTCGTCAACCCCGATCTCTTTCTCAGGAAGATCTTTTATATGACCGATAGATGCCTTAACTGCAAATCCTTTTCCGAGTATCTTAAGAAGCGTCTTTGCCTTTGCAGGTGACTCAACGATGACAAGGTTACTGTGACTCGCTTCAGTAGATTTCATATAAGATAAAACCTGTTCCCCATTGTTTGTCTTATAGCACCTTTTAGTTCTAAACTGAGAAGTATTTCGAGTGCCTTTGATGTTGGTAAACCACACTCCCGAGAAATAATATCGATATGCTTTGGCTCTCCAGAAAGAAAGTTACAGAGGTTCTCCTCTTCATTTGTTACTTCAATCTTTGCCTTCTCCTTTGATCGGATAAATCCTTTTAAAACAGGCGCAAGTTCCTCAACAATATCCTCTGCCCTCCGCGTGAGTATCGCACCCCTTCTAATAAGTTCGTTTGTGCCTTCTGAAGTAGACGCAGTTATATTACCAGGAATCGCGAAGACCTCTCTACCCTGTTCAAGTGCACATCCTGCTGTGATCAGGGAACCACTATCAGAAGTAGCCTCTATGACGAGCACACCAAGAGAAAGCCCACTGATTATTCTATTTCTCCGTGGAAAGTTTTCTTTATCAGGAGAAGTTCCCGGAGGAAACTCGCTTATAACGCAACCAGAGCCTGCAATTTTATCCATTAAACCTCTGTTCTCTGAAGGATAGGGAACATCAAGTCCTGATCCGAGTACCGCTAGGGTTCTTCCGCCTGCTCGTAATGCCCCTTTGTGGGATGTGGAATCAATACCCCTTGCCAATCCGCTCACAACAGTAAAACCCATGGATGCAAGCTCCCCTGAAATATTTTCTGCAACAGATGTACCGTAAGGAGTAGGCTTGCGTGAACCAACAATGGCGATCGCATATCTGTCCTGTGGCTGTATATCTCCCTTCATGTAAAGGACAACAGGTGCATCCTCTATCTCCCTAAGCATTTCTGGATAAAAAGAGTCATGAAGACTTACAACATTTATCCCCTTTTTCTCCAAAACTTTGATTTGTTTATCCACAATTTCCCAGAGAGAAAATTCTTTTATGTTTTTGGCCCTGTTTATCCCTATCCCTTCTAAGGAAAGGAGATCATCTATTTCTGCATCGAAGATTCTTTCAGGTGTCTTAAACAGGGAAAGCAATTTCTTTGCAAAAACAGGGCCTATATCCGGCACCGCAGATAAAGCAATCCAGTACCTGGGATCTGCCATCATAATCTTCAATTCGGAAACCTGTGGTACGGAGACACGGAGATGTTTCTTTTCTCCCGTTTCCCCGTCTCTCCATGTCTTGTGTCGTTTATTTCAACAGGTGTTTTAACCTCAACCGCAGGGCATTTAGTTTTATAAAACCTTCTGCATCCTTCTGATTATATACATTTTCGGATTCAAATGTTGCAAGTCCAGGATGATAAAGAGAATTTGCAGATTTTCTTCCAACAGTGTAGCAATTCCCTTTATAGAGCTTTATCCTGGCGGTACCAGTAACATCTTTCTGTATGTAATCCATAAATGTCTGAAGTGCTTTTCTCTCAGGAGAAAACCAGTACCCATAGTATATAAGCTCGGAATAGCGTGTTATAAGAGAGTCTCTAAGGTGCATTATCTCTCTGTCAAGGGTTATAGACTCTAATGCTTTGTGGGCAATATGAAGGACTGTACCACCAGGGGTTTCATAAACTCCCCTGGATTTAATTCCAACATATCTATTTTCTACCATATCAACTCTTCCGATTCCATTTTCACCCGCAAGACTATTCAATCTTACAAGTAAGGTAGCTGGAGACATACGTTCATCATTGATTGCTATCGGGTCGCCATCCTCATAAGAGATCTCAACATAGAGAGGCTTATCAGGTGCCTTCTCAGGGGGCACAACCATTGTATACATGTCAGATGGGGTTTCTTGCCAAGGGTCTTCGAGAATACCCCCTTCGTAGCTGATATGAAAGAGGTTTCTGTCAATACTGTATGGTTTTTCCTTTGTTGCTGTAACAGGGATACCATGCTTTTCAGAATATTCAATCAAGGACTGTCTTGAATTGAACGGCCATTCCCTCCATGGTGCTATGATCTTTGCTTCAGGTTTGAGTGCATAATATGTTAGTTCAAATCTAACTTGGTCATTACCCTTTCCCGTTGCACCATGAGCAACTGCCTCAGCACCTTCTTTTTCCGCTATCTCTATCTGCCTTTTAGCAATAAGAGGCCTGGCTATTGATGTTCCGAGCAGATATAAACCTTCATAAACTGCATTTCCCCTTAGAATCGGAAATATATAGTCTCCTACAAATTCTCCTTTTAAGTCTTCTATATAAATTTTCGATGCACCTATCTTCAAAGCCTTTTCTCTTGTGAGTTCTACATCTTCTCCCTGGCCAAGATCAGCATAAAAAGCGATTACCTCTGCGTTATATCTTTCCTTCAACCATTTTATTGCCACAGAGGTATCAAGACCTCCCGAGTATGCAAGGACTATCTTATTCATTCAACTCCCATAAAATATCTTGTTTCCAGGGTAACTGTTTTACAGTTATAAACCATAGCATAATCCTAAAAAAAATGTAAAATGTATAGATTTTTAAAAAGATATAAAGCAGCTCAGTAGTGTTAACCCAAATAATGCAATTGAGATAATGCAGATGTTGTAAAAAAATTTATTTTTTGATACCTTGTTGTGCTTCATTCATAAACTAAAAAGAAGGCAGGGCATAGTATTTGAGCGGTTTCTTTTGCCGATATTCAATAAAAAATACTCTAATATTAAAGAGGCAAAAGCCTCGGAGCCCCGATCTTATCGGGGTGAGAATGAGCGAAAATACTGTGCCCTGCCAGTAAGGCATTGGATTATAAAATTTAAGTCTAATAAATTTTTGAGCAATATCTGCATTATTCGGGTTAAAGAAAATTATTGTTGGAATAAGCTATAGACAAAGATAGCGCATCATTTTCTCATCTTTGCACACTTTGTGCAGTAACCTTTTATCTCGAGCGTGTGAGTTACGCCCTCGAAGTCCTTCTCTTTGCATATCTTGTTCTGAAGTTCCTCTAATGCCTTAGAATAGAACTCTATGACGCTACCACACGAAATGCATAGCATATGATCATGGTGATCTCTACCAAAGGTCTGCTCATAGTGGGCATGTTTTTCGGTCCTTTGCACCTGCTCAATAAGACCACTCCCGATGAGTAAAGATAGGGTTCTGTAGATAGATGCCTTTGAAACCTTCAGACCCTTTTGTCTCATCCCGATATAAAGTTCTTCAGGGTCAAAATGGCCATATCGAGAAAATATATCTTTTAGTATCAATTCCCTTTCTTTAGTAAATTTAAGACCCTTATCCTTAAGATATTCTCTGAATGCCTTTTCCATTTTCTTTACTTCTTTACATAGATACCTTTTGCTATCTCTTCATCAATGGCAATAGTAGTCTCATCAATGCCAATGACATAAGAAGGTTTTTTCTGCTGGAGCTTAACAGCTCCGCCTGGCATAAGTCCTATGGCTGTCAGCTTCTCCAATGCAGGGGTGGTTATAAATACAACCTTTGCAGTCGTGCCTACCTCCAGCTCTGTAAGGGGCTGTACGAGAGGCTTTACCTCTTTTGTATAGAGTCTGCAGCAGTTTCCTTTCGGTATTGCTCTTCCATGAGGGCATGTAGGTGGATGTCCTAAAAAGGTGCATATAGCCTCTTCTAACTCAGGACTTATAGCATGCTCAAAACGGCATGCGTCTTCTTCATAATCCTTTAGAGCGAGTACATCAACAAAAAGCCTTTCTGCCAAAAGATGGCGTCTTGTTATGTCCCGCGCCCTGAATCTTCCTCTTTCTGTAAAGTATACTTTGTTATCCTTTATTATTATTAGCCCGTCCTTTTGCATTTCGAGGACTTCCTTTTCATTACCAATTTCATTTATTAGCCCTGTGAAATCTACTTCTCCATCTTCTGACAGTTCCCATATTGCCTCAAGTGCTTCATCTTCAAACATAGTTTTTTCTGTTCCAGAAGCAGCTCGAGACCTACAGAACTTCTTTTTTTCAGGCATCATATGCCCTCCTGTTTGCTTCTAAATGTAGCCGAATTTTTGTATTCAAATCATTCTTTCCCCTGGCACCCTTGTTGACTAAAGAGACATGATAAATCAGATAATTATTATATAAAAATTTACTCATATGCAAGCCTATATACTTATATGAAAGTGCATGAGGACCCAATTCAGCAACCCTCCAAAAAAGATTGCCATAGGAAATATTATCAGTGCCATGGTAAGAGCCATCTTAATGCCCCGTTCCTTTAGCAGCATGAAGAAGTGTGCTAAACAGGGAATAAAAAGAGTTATTGTTACTAGACTTACCACAGACTGAATGGGTGCGAGTAATCCCTTTTGCGCCATAGCAAAAAGACCTGCTGCACCATAGTCTCTTCTCAGAAATCCGATTATGAATGCCTCTGTTGTTTTTTCTGGAAGCCCAAGTATGTTTACTACAACAGGTGCAGCAAAACTCTGAATAAGGCCAAGAAGGGCCAGCTTGTGAAGGACGAAGAGGATAAATGTACCAAGCATAAAAAGTGGTACTGCCTCTTTAAGGTACCAGATAACCCTGCTTGATGTCTTAATTGCAATATTTTTAAGAGTCGGCTTTCTTATAGGTGGAATCTCAAGAAAAAATCCGGGCTTTTCACCTGGTACAATCTTTGACGCAAGATAGCCTGAAAAAAGAAGTACCCCGAGAACGCTCAAAACCCATATTGACATGGCCTTTGCAGAAAGTGCTCCGAGCATCCCCATTATTATCCCAAGCTGTGCAGCACAGGGAACTGCTAGGGCAAGGAGAAATGTTGCTATTATCCTCTCCCGCCTTGACTCAAGTATCCTTGTTGTCATAACTGCCATTGTGCCACATCCCAGACCAAGAACCATAGGGAGAACGGCCTTTCCACTTAATCCCAACATATTGAATACCTTGTTAGACATGATGGCGAGCCTTGGTAAATAGCCACTGTCTTCAAGTAGTGCAAAGGCTATAAAAAATGTTGTGGTAATAGGGAGTATTATCCCTATAGCATATTTCAGTGCCATGGTGATGAGTCCGTATTCACCAATGAACATCTCTTGGAGTAACGAAAAAGGAATTAATATTCTAAACACTTTTGTAAACATTGGGATAAGGTATTCCCCGAATATTTTATTTTCAAGGAAACTTACGAGTATCCCAGCACCAAAAACTCCAACAAACTCATAAAGGCCAAAAAGTACAATAAGGAGGATAGGGATTCCCCATAAGGGATGCATACTGAGCCTTCCAAAGGTAGCGGCAATAGAACCATGTACAAAGGAGGTTTTCTTTGTGACCATTTCTGCTATCTCGGATGCCTTTTTCAGGCGTGTCTCATTTATGATTACGCTGATAGGCCTTGTAAACTTCTCTTGACACTCGCTCCTAAGTTTCTCCAGTGCCATAATGACATCTGCCTCAAGATTTGTATTGAGCCAGTCGCTCAGACTTTCATCACCTGAAAGTATCATGAGAGCAAGAGACCTTTTTGAGACATTCGCATCAATTAGATAAAGAGAGATTTTCTCTATATATTCTTCTATGACAGGGTCATACTGGACATTGATTTCTGGCACTTTATTCTTTTTGTTTATAGCTGCTTTCAGCCCTCTGATACCCTTTCTTTCAGGTGCAATAGTGCTGACTACCTCAACACCTACTAATGACTTGAGCTTCCCGATGTCAATATTTATCCCCATCTCTCTGGCTTCATCTTCCATGTTTAAATCGAGAATTACAGGAAGCCCCATCTCCCCAAGCTGGGCAGTTAAAAGAAGGGTTCTTTTGAGGTTTTTTGAATCACCGACCTGCAAAATAACGGAAGGCTTTTCATGAAGAAGCATATCCCTTGTGACCTTCTCATCTTCGCTCATTGGGATTAGATTATTAACGCCAGGGGTATCTACGACGTGGTATCTCCTACCGTCAAGGCTTATGTTCGCATGAGATACCTCTACTGTAGTGCCTGGGTAGTTGGATACAATGACGTATCTCCCTGTCAGAAGGCCGAATATAACACTTTTCCCCACATTGGGGTTTCCTACCAGGGCAACCTTTTCATACTCTTTCCCTGCCTTATGCCCTCTATATCTATGCCTTAATCGGTGCCCATGCATGTCATTCATATCATTCATATAAACTTTGTTGAGAATTAGTTTCAATTGCAATTATAAGACAATAGAAGATGTCTTGTCAAGTAACCGATAGGACCGCCGATATAAGATTAACTCATTGATTTACCTGTCGTTGCGAGGTCGTCACGACCGTGGCAATCTCTTAGGAAAATGAGATTGCTTCGGCTTCGCCTTGTAATGACAACTTTCTATCGACAATTTTGGAGGAAGTGATTTTCCTTCTCTCTGCTTCTTCGGGGATCGGACTATCTTTGAAATTATTGAGAATACAGTCTGCTCTTCTGCCTCAACTGTTCTACTTATTCCTTTGGCGGTATGATGATAGCCTCACCTGCTGGGGGTATGTTAGGATTAGGAAGTATACCTATAGTTATGTCCAAGTTGTACAAGACTTCTCCACCATGACCATCAGTTACTTGGACAGTTACCGGGAACCTGCCTGATTCCTTCTCACTAACCTTCCAAGTGATTAAACCTGTTTTATCTATAACCATTCCTTTCGGTGCCTGCTTGAGGTTATAAATAAGTGGATCGCCATCAGGATCGGTGGCTTTTACTTGATAGGTATAAATTTTTCCATCAAAATTGAAATTTTTATCTTCAGTAATCATAGGTGGCATGTTCTGTATTTCTCTTTGTAAAACGACAGAAGTGCCATACACTTCCCCATCATAAGGGGTTACCTTTATAGAAATCTTGTCTCCCCTCTTGAGAGGAACCTCTAGTCGTTTGCCATTCCCTGCAGGCTCTCCGTTTTTTGTCCATTCGTATGCAATGGTTACATCGTCGCCATCTATGTCACTTCCAGAAACCTCAACATTCAAGGTGTCACCTGGTTTAAATATCTCAGGGAGGATTTTAACTCTGGTAATCTCCGGTGGAGCGTTTCCAATTTCTATAATGTCAGACATTATCTCTTTGCCATCTATAACTGCCTTTACTTGG
>Ga0315268_10002118_pt1 | contig 22637 bp, 16 predicted proteins | sample C1_top_MG_FD_204535 | JGI IMG/M metagenome (GOLD analysis project Ga0315268, IMG submission 204535) | Sediment microbial communities from Yellowstone Lake, YNP, Wyoming, USA - C1_top | ecosystem: Environmental > Aquatic > Freshwater > Lake > Sediment | place: USA: Wyoming | collected 2017-08-01 | reverse complement strand
TCTGGGGGTAACTGCTTTCCAGCTGCCGGGCCTGCTCCAGGGCCAGCGGGTATTTTTCATAATCCACGTATATCCAGGCCAGGCCGTTCTGGGCCATTACCTTTGAATAGCGCCCCTTTTCTATGGCCAGCTTGATCTCTGCAATGCCCTGTTCCCGGTTGTCGCCGATGAAGGGCAGCCACTTCAGAACGCTGGTGGCCTTGGTGCGGAAATAGTGAAAGGAACCAATGCCCATATATGCGTCATACAACTGGGGATCCAACGCAGAAGCTTTGTTCAGGTCGGAAACGGCCGACAGCCCGTTGCTTAAGGCCGAAAAATAATCCTTGGATCGGACCTTGATGGCCGCCCGGTAAGCGTAGGTCCCGCCCCGGATGAAAAAGGCCCAGGCGTCGCGGCGGTCATGCGAGATGGCCTGGCCGGAAAGATCCAGCGAACTGTCCAACAGGGATCTCTGCAGATCATCCCAGACATCGGTCTCGTAGGCCATGGATCTGAGCTGGTAGGCCCCGGCCTTGAAAAAATATCCGGCCGGGTTTTTGGGATGCTGGTTTATGAAGGCGTCAAAAGTGTCTATGGCTTCCTGATACTGTCCCTGGTAAAGGATCTCCAGCCCCCGGTCTATCCGGGAGTCAAATTCATCCCCCACCGCCGCCTTCAAGGCTGAAGCGGGCCACAGCAGGAGGGCAAAAAGAAATACTGTCAAAGCTGATATTTTTTTCACAGCAGGTGCCTTCCTAAAAGCAGCAGGCCGGGATCCGACCTTACCACCTGTTTGGCCACATCGATGGGATTTATTTTTGACGGATCCTTATCCTTCAGCAGTTTGGACAGCAGCCGGGCGATCCGGTTCATGTCCTCGTCTTCCAGTTTCAAGAAGGCCCGGCGGACCTTGGCGTGGTATTTGATGTCCTTCCACAGGCCCGACCACCAGAGGGCGGGATAATCCCCGAGGGCTTTTTCGTTGCCGGTCTTCAGGTATTCCGATATTTGGCGGGCGGCCATCTGCCCCGAGGCCATGGCGATGGCGACCCCTGCCCCGGACAGGGGATCGGTCAGCCGGGCGGCGTCCCCGGCCAGCAGCACGTTTTTGGAAACCATGGGATGGTCTTCCTCCAGCGCCGGCGTGCCTCCGCACATGGTTTCGATGATCCGGGCCTGGGGGAAATGCTTTGCCAGAAACTGGTCCAGATATTCCCCGGGCTTTTTTTGACCGGCCATAGTGCCCAGTATTCCCAGCCCCACGTTGGCCCGGCCCTCGCCCTTGGGAAAGACCCATAAATAGCCGCCGGGTGCGATTTCCTTTCCCACCCAAAACCTGACCATGTCAGCGGGGCCGTCGATGCCGGACATCAGATACTGCGCGCAGGAATGCAACTCGCCTGGTTTCATGGCCGTGTTCAGTCCGGCCCAGGCCCCGGTCAAAGATTCCACCCCGTCAGCCCCGATAACGGTCCGGCAGGTGACATTGCGGGTCTGATTATGGTATAGTACCTTGACCCCGGTAAAGGCGCCCTTTTCATCAGCGATCAGCCCCACCGCCTCGGCATTGACCAGCACAAAAGCTCCGGCCCCGGTCGCCCGTTGGGCCAGCCAGCGGTCGAACAATTTGCGTTCCAGCACGTACCCCACACCTGGCCAGGGCACTGCCACTTCGGTGCCGTCTGGTGAATAAAGCACTGCCCCGTTGATGGGCGCAGCTATCCATTTGGGGTCCGGCCGGCAGAACAGCTCCAAGCTCTTCAGGCTGACGGCCTCGGCGCAGCAAAGAGGAATGCCGGACTCCCGGTGCTTCTCCAAAAGCAGCACCGAATGGCCGGATCCGGCTAAAGTCTCGGCGGCCAGGGAGCCGGCCGGGCCGGCCCCGATGACCACTGCATCATATTGTCGATCGAGTAGTTCCATAGAACTTTATGTTAACATAACAACCATATTATTTCAAGATATTTAAGTTCCAAAAGGTGAACGGGTTTTTCATTGAAAATCATTTCGGCATAAAATTGTTGACTTTGGCAGGCCGGTTGGGTTATTATCTAAATATATGAGTAAAATATCATCCATCAAACGCATTTTGCCGGACTTGGTCCTGTCGGTCCTGTTTTTGGGATCAGCGGCATCGGCCCAAAACTGGACCAGTTATACCAATTATAACCAGGTGTCAAAACTGGCGGCCGACTCCGCCTCTCCCCGGCTTTGGGGCGCCACTCCCGGCGGGGCCGTTTTGTTTTCCTGGCAGGATACAACGCTGGTTGAGAAATATGACAATACGAACGGGCTACCCAATGTTGAGCTGACTTCTGTGGCCATCGGCCGCCATGGATACAAATGGTTCGGCACATACGGCGGCGGAATAGCCAGGCTGGATTCCGCCGGAACATCCTGGAGAGTTTTCAGCGCCATAGACGGCCTGCTTTCGGATACGGTCACAGCCCTCTGCAGTTACCAGGATTACATCTTTGCCGGAACCAGGCAGGGGTTGTCTTTCTCCCATGACTACGAATCCTGGCCGGGAATCACCAATAATATGGTATTTCCCAATTTGCAAACCATTAATTCAATTGCCCAGAGGAGTGATACTATTTGGATTGCCACCGATGTCGGGTTGGCCAAGGCAGCTTCGCACTATTTTACTAACCATATCAGTCCTTTCTGGCAGCGTGATTCGGTCTTCGGTCTTAGTTCGCGCAATGTCCAATGCATCTTTCTATCCGATACCATCAGCATCATCGGAACCATGGCCGGGGCAGCCCGATGGAAAGGAACCGTTTGGGACTCAATTCCCGGATTAGGCGGTTTGATAATCCGGGACATAATCCAGCGAGGAGATTCCCTGTACTTCGCCACCAACCAGGGCATCAGGATGAGTTACCAAAGTGTATGGACCAACCTGTCAGCGGGGCTTTTAAGCACCAATGCTTATTCCTTGACCATTGACGGCCTGGGCCGCCTCTGGTGCGGTACCGAATTGGGGCTGGCGGTTCTACAGCCGGACAATGCTTGGAAGCCATATCACTTTAATTGTATTAACGGATACAGCTGTTTTAGAGTGACCATCGATCAAAAAAAACAGCCTTGGGTGGCCCTGCCTGGTCTCGGCATAAATCATTTAAACAATGGCCAATGGGAACATTTCAACAGCGCAAATACCGGATACCCATTAGGAGTTAATCCTTCAGCCTTATCCGTTGACTACACCAACACCTTATGGTATGGAACCTGGGGCAATGGTATTTTTAACTGCTCTGACCAGGGAGTCTGGAGTCACCTCACAGATGGAGTGCCAACTCCGTATATCGCATATTTTTTACCGGATCAAACAGGCGGGTTTTATTTGGCGCACTGGGATTCCGATGAAAATGATTTGGTAAGTCATTTTACTTTCAGCGACTCTACCTGGCAAACCTTTTCCAATCCTTCAGTAGATGACTTAAGACCTAATACCCTGGCTCTGGGTGCCGACGGTTCTTTGTGGGTGGGTTCTAACAGAAACGGGCTTTTTAAAAAAAGCAGCGACAATAACTGGGACAACTGGAATTCCGCAAATTCAATGATGCCCAGCCCAGTAGTGCTTTCTCTTTGTTCCCAAAACCAAAACGGATTATGGATTGGAACTGAGAATGGATTGGTCTATTGGGATGGCAAAAGCATATCAACCTTGGGATATTCCCTGCTTTCCCCAAAAATCAAATCAATTAAAATCGACCGGGCCAATAATAAATGGATTGGCACGGATAAGGGCCTTAACCTGATAACCTGGGATGGCCAGGTTCTGACCTATACTCAGCGGGACTGGGGAAACAACGGCTCCAGACTTTTAAGCGACAACATCAACGAAATTGCCATCGCCCCGATTGATGATCAAACCGACGGAATTTACATTGCCACCGTAAAAGGCCTTAGCCTTTTAAAGTACAACCTGGTACTGCCCCGGCAGGCGCTTTCGGTCAACGTAGCCCCAAATCCTTACCGCCCGGGCCAGGATCCTTATTTTTATTTCAGCAACCTGCCTTCCCAGGCAGTAGTAGGCATATACACCATAGACGGCCGGCTTTTGGGAACCTTTAACGGACCGGCCGCGCCGGAGCATATTTTGGTCATCAGCCATAACGATATAAAATCAAAACTGGTCTCCGGGCTTTATCTGTGCCACATCAGCGCCCCGGGCTTCAAACCAACCGTCTGCAAACTGGCCGTCATCCGCTGACCTATGAAAAACCTTCTGATATTAAGCTACTACTACCCGCCGCTGGGATTAAGCGGCGTTCAACGGACCGTCAAGTTCGTCAAATACCTGCCCCAGTTCGGTTGGAACCCCATCGTCATCGCGCCCCGGCCCCGCGGCAGCTACGTATATGACCCGGCCCTTGGCGCCGAAGTGGCCCAAGCCAAGGTGTTCCGCACCTGGTCCCTGGATCCACTCTTTTTGTCCCCCCAAAAGAACACCGGGTCCGCCCTCCACAAAAACTCCCTTGCTTCTAGGATCAACCGCTGGCTGGTGCCGGACAACAAAACCGGCTGGATTCCCTTTGCCCTGCAGGCCGGCCTGAAAGCGGCCAGACAATTCCCCATAGACGCCATCTATTCCACCGCCTCCCCATATTCATCGCACCTGGCCGGAGTTCTGCTGAAGAAACTTTTGGGACGGCCGCTGGTGACAGATTTTCGTGATGCCTGGACCAGTTACACCTGGACCAAATATCCGTCCGGCGCCCTGCGGAAATTGGACCATAAAATGGAAGAACTGGTTTTGAAGAGCGCCGATCTGGTAACTGCGGTCAATAGCCGGATACTTGATGATCTCTGCAGCCTTCATCCCAGGGTTGATGGTTCTAAATTTCATCTGGTCTCTCACGGTTACGACCCCGAAGATTTTATCGGAGCCTCAAGACCGGATCCGGATCATTTTACCATTGCCTACACCGGCACTTTCATCAATAATCGCAGCCCCAGGACCCTGTTTGAAGCGGTCAAGCTGATGCGGAAGCAAAACGTTTCCGGCCTGGATAAATTAAGGATCGTGTTTGCCGGCAGCCATCGGGAGAGCGATCTGGCCTTGGTAAAAGAGTTTGATCTGAATTCCACGGTCCGGTTCACCGGATACCTTACCCATCAGCAAAGCATCAAGGTTCTTACTGAGGCCGACCTGTTGTGGCTGGTGATGGGCCCGGAGGAGACCGCCAACGTCACTCCCGGCAAGCTGTTCGAGTACCTGGGAGCCAAAAGACCGATACTGGGCTCGATGCCCAAAGAAGGTGCGGCGGCGGACATCATTCGGCAGGCCGGGGCTGGTTTGGTCTTTGCCCCGGATGACCACCAGGGTCTGGCTGATGCCATCGCCTCTTTGGCCCGGGGCCGGGCAAGCCATAGGCAATTGTGCTTTAGGCGGTCCGGTATCGTCGAAAAGTACGACCGCCGCCGCCTCGCCAGCCGTCTGGCTTCAGCCTTGAACGGAATCTCGGAAGGCCGCCCATGGACATCTTAAAACGCAGATGTAATCCTCTGACCACCATCCTGCTCATCGCCGTCTTGCTGAGGCTGGCCCTGCCTTTGGCTGCCTGGCTGACCACCAGAGATCCTGCGGCGTTCACCACTGCCGATAGCTCTACCTACTTGGAACCAGCCCGAAGCCTGCTGATCCAAGGCACTTTCGCCGCAGGTGGCCAGCCGGATATCGTCCGGACACCTGGCTATCCGCTTTTCTTGGCACTAGGCTTGGCCCTGGGCCACGCTTGGCTGGTGACGATCGCCCTGCAGATTTTATTAAGCTGCCTTTCGGTTTATCTTACCTACAAGATCGCCGAATCGCTTTTCTCAAACCCCAGGGTCTCGCTGGCAGCTTCCCTGCTGTATGCGATCGAACCCCTGTCGGTACTCTACGCCAGTAAACTAATGACGGAATCGTTGTTCACCACCCTGGTCCTGTCGGCCATTTTTATGGTCTTACAATACCTGAATGATGGCCGGTTCCGCCATCTCTTGATAGCAGCATTGGCCACCTCTGTGGCAGCCTACACCCGCCCTGTTGGATACTATCTATTCATAGTCTTGGCAGCCGTGGTCATCTTCCGCCCCCCGCTCCGCCCTGCTTCCGCCCTCAGGGGCCTTGCTCTGGCCGGTCTCTGCCTGGCCCTGCTTTTGCCCTGGTCCCTGAGGAACCAAAAGCGGGCCAACTATCCAGGCTTCTCTGCCATCTCCGACGTCAATCTCTATTTCTTTCACCTGCCTGCAGTGCTGGCCCATCGCCAGGGTTGTACCTATCTCCAGTTGAAACTTTCCCGGGGCATGGTCGACCTCGAGTCATTCTTCCAGCACCATCCACAGGCCCGCACCTGGGATCAGGGCCAGGTATACCGATACCTGCATCAACAGGCCCTCCAGGGAATTCTTAGTGACATTCCTTACTTCCTTTACCTCCATCTCAAGGGTATGGTGCTAATTTTGGTTGGCCCCGGAACCGGGGAATTCCTCAGTTTGTTCAGGGCCGGTGGCCTGGCACCCCCGGATTTGGCCTACAGCCTGGGTCTGACCGCCCCGGCCGGGCAGGTAATGGGCACTTTATTGAAACACCTGCCGTACCTGGGGTTAAGTTTGCTTTTAACCACCTTTCCTTTCTTTTTAATGATACTGACCTTAGCTTACCGCCGGAACTGGAAACATAACAGTTTGCAGATTTTGTTGCTGCTGGCCACTATCCTCTATTTTTTGTTTCTTTCCGGAGGTATGACCGCCAACAGCCGTTTCCGGCATCCCATAATGCCGCTGTTGTGCGTCCTGGCCGGACCAGGCCTGGCGGCCCTGTTCGGATCTGAAGATAAATCGCCAGGCTGGACATCATCTCGCCCGGCGGGAGATGATTGAATATGGCCCATCTTTCTGTGATAATAGTGACCTGGAACAGCCAGGACTACATCCGCCCCTGCCTTGACTCCCTGTTTTCGCAGGGACAGGACCTGGAGATAATTACTGTAGATAATGGTTCTCCGGATTCCACCCTGAAAATCCTGAGGGATTACGAAACCGGGATCAAGATAATTGAGAACCAGAGTAATCTTGGTTTTGCCCGGGCAGTAAACCAAGGGTTAAAGCTAGCCTCAGGGGATTTTATTCTGCTGTTGAATCCCGACACCGTGCTTACCCCTGGAGCCCTTTCGACCATGACCGGGTTCCTGACTGAAAACCCGCATATATGGGCCCTGGGCCCGCAGCTTTTGAACCTGGACGGTTCGGTCCAGCCCTCCTGCCGCCAGTTTCCGGATCGCCTGATAATGCTTTACGAATTTACAGGATTGTCACGCTTGTTCCCTAAAAACAGGACTTTTGGCCGGTGGCACATGGGATACTTCGATCATCTGACGCCGGCCTTGGTAGACCAGCCAATGGGCGCCTGTCTGATGATCCGAAAAGACGTGCTGGAAAAAGTTGGTCTGCTGGACGAAGAGAATTTCCCCATGTTCTTCAACGAAGTGGACTGGTGCCTGCGGATCAGCCGGGCCGGGGGACAGCTTTATTTTTTACCCCAGGCCAAAGTTTACCATCATCACGGCGTCAGCACCCGCCGGGTAAAGAAAGCCATGATCATCAGCTCTCACCAAAGCATGATCAGGTATTTTGCCAAGCACTACCCCGGGCGGCTCTCCACCCTGCTGATAAATATCTTGATCATAGCAATAATACCTCTCCGCATATTGCTACAGGGCAATGGGGAACCGTGCGAAAAGTGTTAGTCCTTGCGGGTAATTCCAGGATACTACTGATAAGCAAAAGAGCGCATCATTCTCGATGCGCTCTTTTGCTTACTGCCCTAATTTCCCGTTCCACATCCCTTTTCTTGATGTCCTCCCGGCGGTCATAAAACTTCTTCCCCTTGCCCAGAGCCAGCTGGATCTTGACCCTCCCGTTCTTGAAGTACATCGAGAGTGGGATCAGGGTCAACCCCTTCTCCTGGGTCTTGGAACACAGCCTTTTGATCTCGGCCTTGTGCAACAGCAGTTTACGGGGCCGGACCGATTCCTGGTTGAAGCGGTTGCCGTGATCGTAGGGCGAAATGTGCATCCCGTAAACGAAGACCTCGCCACCCTTGGCCAGGGCGTAGCTCTCCTTTAGATTAGCCAGGCCCTGACGGATGGACTTGACCTCGGTCCCGGTCAGGGCCAGCCCGGCTTCCAGCGATTCCAGTATCTCGTAATCGTGCCTGGCGCTGCGGTTTTGGATGCTGGGGTCTTTTTGCATTTAATCTTGACAGATGTGGTGATTTTGGTTTATAATTACTGTTCTATGCCGGAGTGGTGAAATTTGGTATACGCGCAAGGCTCAGAACTTTGTGGTCGCAAGGCCATGGGGGTTCAAATCCCCCCTCCGGCACCATTATGACTTCATGATTTACAATAGCCCGCCTGTGGAGGGCACCATTATGCTCCAGAGTATGGCATTAGTCCGCCTTCGGCGGGCACCATTATGACTTCATGATTTACAATAGCCCGCCTGTGGAGGGCACCATGTATGCTCCAGAGTATGGCATTTAGTCCGCCGTAGTCAGTATTTGGAGGACGAAGGCGGGCACCATCTGTTAAATCAACCGTAAGTGTTTCCACTTACGGTTTTTTATTTTCCCCCTTCAGGTTCCTCTTGCTCCGGGGCAGAAAGATACTCGTTTATCAGTTCCTGGGCCCGTATCCGGTCTCCCACCAGCACCAAAAGCTGCCCCCAGCGCGACTGCAGCATCATGGCCACGCCGTCGTACATCGGTATCTGCTCCGATTTTAATATGCATCTGATGCCGTTGTCCTCCAGCAATGCCGCCACGGCTTGACCTATCATCTGGTCTGGCGGATCGAAGACAGATACCAGATCGCCATCCGGGGGTGCCTCAACGGGAACATCTGGTAAATTATAGGCCAATGGGCGGCCGCAGTCGGAACAGTTCTTTATCCCCGGCCGGTATTCGGTCCTACAGTTGGGACAATACTTCATCTTTCACTCCGCCATCTGAACCCGGTTTTTGCCGGTTTCCTTCACCCGGTACATAGCCTTGTCGGATTTGGACAGCAACTCGTCCATGGTCTGGCCATGTTCGGGAAAGACCGCGATCCCGATGCTGGCCGTTATTTTGCAGGAAAGCTTATGGGCCGTCAAAAAAGGTTCAGCTTCGATCTTTTTCCTGACGGCCTCGGCCAGGCTTTTGGCCGCGGCCGCGCCTTTGAACGGCAGGATGATCACATACTCGTCGCCGCCATAACGCGAGGCCAGGTCCGGAGATTTGACCAGGGCTCCGATCCGGTCGGCCACCTCTTTTAAGGTTTGGCCCCCCAAAAGATGTCCGTAAGTATCGTCCACTTCCTTCATGTGGTCCAGATCGATGAACAGCACCGAAAGGTTCCGTCCCTGCTTTTTGGCTTCGGCCAGCGCTTTCTTAAAGAACAGGTCGCAATGCCTGGAGTTGGACAACCCTGTCAGATCGTCGGTAATCGCCAGCTTCTGGGCCTTTTCATACAATCTGGCGTTCTCTATGGCGATGGCCGCATGGTCTGTCAGGGTCTGCAACAGTTCCAGGTCCTTCTGGTTGAAAGGCTCCGGCCCCAGCTTGTTAATTATCTCAAAAACACCTATCAACCGGCCCCTTGAAATCAGGGGGGTAGCGATTATCGATCTGGTCTTGAATCCGGTCCTATTATCCATCCCCTTGAAAAATCGCTGGTCCTTGGCCACGTCCGGTACGATCACCGGCTGGCCCTGCTGGGCCACCCAGCCGGCCACCCCTTGGCCCAGAGCCAGCCTCATCTCCTTGATCTGGTCGCCCTTTTCCCCCACCGCCACTTCGAATACCAACTCGTTGCTTGTCTCGTCCAGCATCAGGATCGACCAAGCCTCAGCCTTGATCAAGGCCTTGATCTTGGTCATCACGATGTCCAGCACTTCTTTGAGCTTGAGAGTGGAGTTTAGTGTCCGGGCCACTGCGTTGAAAGTAGATAGCTCCCGCACCCTTTGTTCCAGGTCGGATAACAGCTGTTTATTGGAAAGCACCAGCCGCCGGCGCTCCAGCCCCCGTTCTACCGTCACCAACAGTTCCTCGTGCCCAAAGGGTTTGTTGATATAGTCGAAAACCCCCTTCTTCAGTTGCTCCCGGGCCTCGTGGTTGAGGCTGCGGTCCACGAACAGCACCACCGGAACATCGGGCCTGAGCTGCCGCAATTCCTTTAAAAGCTGCAGGCCTTTGCGCCCGGCCAGCTCAGCTTCCATCAGCAACAGGTCGGCCTCCTCACGTTCCAGCAGTCCGGCGGCCTTGGAAGGCTTGTCGGCCAGCACCGTCTGATGGCCATAGCGGGAAAGCACATGAACCACCGTCAGGGCAAACAGCCGATCCTCATCCACTATCAGAATTTTGGCCATGGCAGTCTTCGTAAATATTTTAAAGGTTGGGTTTTAACTCGTAGACTAATTTGATCTCGGCCCGGTCCTCCATCTGGTACAATGAGCCTTCATCGCCCACCACCAGGCTACCGGAGACCGCTTCGAACTTCAGGCTTTGGTTTTTCTCATTCTCGTTTTTAATGGCGGTTTTAAGCCCCACCCGCACAATATCAAAATCAGCCGCCGGGAAATGATAATTGCCGTCGGGTAGCACCGCCCCGGCCATACCGTAAGCCTCCCACAGGCTTTTTTCCCAGGCCTCGGGCCCCGAAATGTTTCCCGCCTCAAAATCTTTTTGGTAGGAGGGCTCGAACCGCTCGGAATTCAACAGCAGGTTAAAACAAGCCGCCTGATCCAGCATTACCACCGAACGCATGGGATCGCGACCTGTGGCCAGCAGGCTGGCATCATTGACCAAGGTCCCACACAGGTCCAGGTCCCCGGCGGCGTTAAAGGCCAGCGATACCTCGCGCCCCGGCTCGCCGGAACATATCCCCACTCCCAGGCGGAACAGGGCCTTGAATTCAGGGGGCAGCACCGCATAACTTGTTCCCTGGTGCAGGATCTCCCGCTCCTTGGCTTCTTTGAACCACTCCCGATAGTTGGAAAAATTATCCTGGATGAATCGTTCGGCGGTCTTCAACATCTGGCAGGAGCAATCAGCGGCCAACCGGGAGGACTCGGCCGAAGGTTGCATGACCAATTCGGCTCCGGCGCCAAGGGAATGACGAATCCTCATTCCCTTGATGCTGGTCATTTCCTTGTAGCATTTTTCATAAAGCTCCGGGCCGTTCTCGCCGAACCAGGCCAGCCCCCCGTCTCCGGTGTCCTTGATCAGCATCCCCCCGTGCTGTTTGATGACTTGGGATATCAAATATCCCAGCTTGTTTTTTATCTCCCGTTCCCGTTCGGCCTGGTTTAGTTTGGCGCTCATAAAACTGGAGCCCCGGATATCGTAGACCATCACCGCGATATTGCGCCCGTAGCGCTTTAACAACCGGCTCCTCAACTCCCGGGTATGCTCGCCCACCAACTGGGGCGGCGAACAAACCTTGCCCTGGGCGGCCAGGATACAGTGGCGGGATGTGTTTTTTAAAGACTCATTCAAGTACCGGACTTCATCGAACAGTTCCTGCTGCCGCATTAGGGGCGGATCTTTTGCCAGCAGGGGCGGCCATAGCTTGACCAGCTGCGATATCCGGCGGCAAAAAACCAGGGGTTCGGCCGTTTCTTTAATGAATTTCCGGTAACCTGTGATCATCCTTTCCACATGGTACAGACGGCCGCCGCCCTTCTCCTCCACCAGCCCCTCCAGCGCCTTCAGGTCGCTTTGGGCCTCCTCCAGTTCCTGTTTGATCTTTTGATACTGGGGGTCTTTGGGATTGCGCTTCTGAAATTCCCTTTCCAGGGGGCCAGCCCGGCCCTGGGCCAGATCCACCGCCTGGCGGAACAGTTCCATCAGTTCATGGGAATGCTTCTGGGCCCATTCCTCCCATTTGTTATCAATGTGCAGCGAGTAAAGTTTGAACTGAGCCAGGTGTTGCAGCAGATCCAAGCTGGGGTCCTGGGCCTTTGAGGTCAGCATGGCCAAAAGTTCCTTGGCCGGCATCTTCTGTAGATATCTGGTTTTTTCCAGATATCCCTGCAGATTGCGCGCCTTGCTTTCCAGGTCGCCCAGGTGCCAGAGTTGGGAGAACAATCCCTTCTGGAACTGGATCATGCTGTCGCTGACCTTGGCCGAAAGAGTGGTCAGGCTTTCGGAGCTGAATTTTCCCTCCACCGCTTTGTTCATCTCGGCGTTGTTCTGCACCACCAGATCCTGGGTTTGTTTTTTTATCCGGGCTGAATATTTCTGCAGTTCCAGCAATTCTGTGTTGACGCGGGTTTCCAGCTCCAGGGCTTTTTTGATCACTAATTTCTGAATTTCCTTGAGGGCCAGTTCCGAGGCCTGGGGAAGTTTACCTGTTATCAGGCTGATGATCTCTTCCGGCTTGGTAATATTGGCGGAATTTATTTTTCCCCAAAGCAATTCCTCTTCGGCCTTGATCTGGTCGGTGTATAACAGATAGAATATCCTGGAAAAAAGCCAGGGGTTGAGGTTATGCTCCCAAAGCAGGAAGGACATCTCTTTGGACTGGCCGCCCTCAGGCCCGATCGGAGCATCCCAGGTCTGGTCGGTTAGTTCGTCCAGAATGCCGGTTTCCAGCCGTTTTTGGGATAGCACCTTTTGCCTGAGGGGCTTAAGCAGGCCGGTGATCTCCAGTCCCAGCCTGCGATCTATGGCCGTCCTGAGCCGGATGACCTGCTCCGGCTGGCCTTCCCACCAGACCTGCGCCGCTTCCGACATCAACTGCCGGTAAGACAGTTCAAATACCAATGCCAAATGGGTCTTGGAAGAGACAAAGTTGGAATAAAGCTCTTCGATGATCCCGTAATATATATTCTGCCCGAACTCCCTCCATTTGGCCCAGGATCCTTCACCGCCGCCAGAGACTTCGGCCAGGCAGCATTCCAGAAGCAGCTGGGCGGCTTGGCCGTGGAAATCGCGGGCCCCCCGGGGCAGTTCCACATAAATCACTCCCGGCTCGGGTCCCTCGGAAAATATTTTGAGGAAACCGGTGTCGATATGGTTCTCCTCCAGGTAACTTTCCAACCCTTTTAAAATATTACGGACCTCGGCTGACCTGCCCCAGGCTTCTTCCAGCTTGCCGAAATACCGCCCGGCCAGGGCTGCCTGTTTCTCCAGCTCGGCTATCTGTACGGAGATTTCTGCCATCAGTCTAATTTCTCCCAGGCATTTAAAATTGTTCTGGCTTCGTCCGATATCAGCTTGACCGCCTCACCCATGTATTTACGGGCTCTGGAAGAATCGAAGACCGGATAGCCCTGGCCCCTTTGATTTAATATCATAGAGGTATGAAAGGGATAGGGCGTCATCCCTGGAGGATAATCACCGGCCTCTTGTTTTTGGTAATCTTCCCTGGAGACCAAGCTAGGATCCACCGCCATCAATGCCGCCAATTCATCGGCTCCGGCGTGTCCGGTGCCTTTGAAGAATTTATTACCGACCGAAGCCGAAGTTTCCCACCAGTGAATGATCAATGTTCTGGCCCTTTGCTGCTGCCACAGATACGGACCCACCGGCTTAAGACAATCATTGTTCCCGCCGTGGCCGTTCATTATGATGATGTACTTGAAACCGGCCTGGGCCAGGCTCAGGGCGGTCTCTTTTACATAGGCGGTCAAAGTTTCCGGGGAAACGGTCAGCGAGCCGGGAAAACCGATCAGCGACCTGGTCAGGCCGTACGGAATAGTGGGCGCCACCATAGCATTAAGCGGCCCGGCCAGTTTTTGGCAGATATACTCAGGAATGAAGGCGTCAGTTCCCAGCGCCCCCGGCCCGTGGGCTTCGATGGTACCCACCGGAAGCAGCACCCGGTTAATTTTCCCGGGTACTGATTTTTTAAATTGTTTCCAGTTCAGCCTGGCCATCGTTCTTTCCATATTAGCCATCCTTTCCCCATCGTCGCTTTTGGCTTATCTTGACGGGAAGTAATATTTCGCGGATGAAATTTTGGTCACCTGTGACAACTTCTCTATTCGTGCGGCATTGGATTTTTAATTATCCCAAAAAGTACTGGCTTTTGCAACATAATTCTGCCTTTTTCTCCATCCTCCCATCGCGAATAACAGGACCATGCCGCAGACGAACCCTCCGATATGGGCAAACCAGGCCACCCCGCCGCCCTGTCCCCTCAACGGCAAACTGCCTATGCCCAGCACTAACTGCAGGATGATCCAAAAACCCAGCACCACCAGAGCCGGTATCTTGATGATCCTGACGAAGAAACCTAAGAACACCAGAGTCAAGACCCTGGCCTTAGGATAGAGGATAAAATACGCCCCCAGTACTCCGGCGATGGCTCCGGAAGCTCCGATCATGGGAACGGCAGAGCCCGGATCAGTGAGAATATGGGCCCAGGCCGCCCCGAATCCGCATAAAAGATAGAAGACCAGGTATTTGAAATGTCCCAGCGCATCCTCCACATTATCCCCGAATATGTAAAGATACAGCATGTTGCCCAAAAAATGAGCCCAGCCGGCATGAAGGAACATGGAATATAAAATACTGGGCCATCCTGCTGTTCCGGCAGTTATGACCTGCTCCGGCACCGACGCCGTTTGAAGGATGAATCGGTTCAAGCCCGGCCCCAGGCTAAGCTCATAAAGAAAGGCCAGCGCATTGATGGTGATCAGCAGTATGTTAATGAACGGGAAACTGGAAGAGACTATGTCGTCTTTAAGCGGGATCATGTTTTTGGCCTTTTAGATTTTTGGCGGACAGTGAGAGTTTGAATATTTTCGCGTTTTTCGCGGGATCAGCAACTTAATGGATCTGGGGCATTTCCCGTCAAATCCTTCCCCATTTCCGGCGCAGGAACCACTCTGCCGCCAAAAGCAGGCAAACGGCAAGTATGCCTGCAACAGGTTCCTGCCCGGAGGGATTTGGAGAAACGGGGATCTTTATATTCTTTTGCCAGCCACCGTCTTCAGGAATATCCTTTTCATCCCAGTATTTTCCCCCGCTGGCCGAGGCCATTGATTTCAACCGCCCGGCGTTCTGCAAATGGTCCCGCAGTTCATCTGTGCCAGGTTCCACAAAGAACTTTCCCCTGGCCAAAAATATCTGCTTTCCGCCGTTTGGCTGAGCCGGGCCGAAGCCAAGTTCCAGGCTGGTGGTGTAAGAATATTGCCCGGGTTCAAGGGATCCCAGTTCCGCCACAAAATCGCCATTCCCCCAGTCGGCCAGTTTATATGTTGTTTTATGTCCGGAGCTGTCGGCAATGGTAACCGCCCATTTGGATCTTTGTCCTGATTGCCGGGAATAATGTTTCCAGCGGCCGTTGAATTTGATCTCCTGTCCCTGGGCATTGAGCATTCGCTCGGGCCCCGCTTCAAAACCGGACCCATCACGGCCCAGTACCCACTGCAGACTGCTTTGCACCATTTCCCCAAACAGGGCGGTGTCCCGCCCTGCCCCGGCCGCCGCCAGCTTCCAGCGCCAAAGGTCTTCGGCCGAGATCTGCACGATGCGTCCCAGGCCTTCTTCCGCCCTGGCCCACAGGGGATAGGTCTTTTGGTCGGAGGCTTGCAGACCGGCTAAAAGAAATATCCTGTCATCCCTGATGCCGTGGTTTTTATTCAGGGACAATGGCGGCAGTCTTTTTAAGTCAGGCTCTTTGGTGATCTCCAGCATTCCGGTGTTGAAAAGCTCCGGGGCCGGCCAGACAGTGCCGATCACCGGCTTGATCTCCCGGCTGTAGGATATGGGGGCCAGCTGCCCGAGTATCCCGCCCTGATGAAAACTGCCCAGCAGGAAAAGTCCCCGGCCTTTTTGCCGTACCAGGTTGACGATGGCTTGTTCCTCTGCAGTTGGAAGATCCCCGGGCTTTATGTTCCCAATTATGATTGCGTCATATTTGTCCAGCGAATCAAGCTGGCCCGGAACATCCTGCCCCCCGGAAAGGATCTTTTTCCACCCCGTCCCCTGTTTTATAAGGATATCAGCGGTATAGGCGGGATTTAGTCCTATGGCCTGCTGCCAGAACCTCAGGTCCCAGCCGGGATTTGAACAGATGAATAACAGCTTGAAGTTCTTCTTGGCCACGCTGATGACGGCGGAGGCCTGATCGATTTTTTGTTTGCCGGAGTTTTCCAGCACGGCAGTATAGCGGTGTATGCCCTCGGGCTTGGGAATTATCGTAAAGGTCACCACCGTATCCCCGTTCAGGTCTAACCTCTTTTCCGCCAATTTGATGCCGTTTTCCCAGAGCCCGGTCCGCCCTCCGGTCAGCATCCCCTTAATGCTCAGGCTGATCTCGGCCGGCTGGCCGGCCTCGATCTCGTTATCGTTCCAGACATCGGTGATCAAGGCATTTTTCAATCCGCCGGCCGGGCCGAATCCGATTACATATATTGGAATACCGGCGGCCGCCGCCCTGACCGGATCATCGCCCCGGTTGTGATTGCCGTCGGATAATAGCAGGATAGCCCCCGGCTTGTTCCTGAGCGCCAAAGAAAGGGCTTCGGACAGATTGGTATAATTCAAACTTTGAGTCAGACTGTCGGGGATCTCATCTTGAAGTCCATTACCGGAGGTGTGGAGAACAGTTATCTTACAACCCGGCAGTTTCACCGCCAAAGCTATGGCCAAGGCCCTCTGCCAGCGGTTTTGGGGTTGCCCGTCATTCAGGGTCATGCTTTGGGAAGCATCGGCCAGGATCAGCAGATTTTGTTTTTTCCGGCCCTGCAACCGGGGAAACATATCCAGCAGGATCAGACCCAAAACAATGATCGCCCCCAGGCGCAAGGCCAATAGCACCGCCCCTTTTTGCCGGGACAGCCCGGCTCGTTCCCGCCACGCCAGTGCCCAGGAAACCGCCAGTAATATGATTATCAGCGTCCAGATCATGCTCTGATTATACTTTTTAGCCCGATCAATGTCAATGAACAAAAATCCGTTTCCGCTCCGGTCAGGCAGCGAAAACGGACCTTCATTTTTCAGAATTTTAACGCTTCGTTCATTTGCCCCAGGCCATTATGCAGAGTATCACGATATTGACCACGGGGATGAGCAATAGCAGGCTCCACCACCCCGGTTTGCCGAGGTTCTCGGCGATCTTCCACCAGATATAGATGCCTACGAAGATGTCTATAAAAGGCACGAACAGAAGCAAAAACCACCACCATGGCAGCTTGGCGATATTGACCATCAAAAAAATATTGGCGATGGGCACAAATCCCAGCCAGCCATTAGGTGTATTGGTCTTTTGGGCGAGGGCCATCATCACGAAACCGCTGAATATCCAAGCCGCGATCATGAATACCAGGTAGATACCGCTGAAGGCAGCCATCAAACCGTTACTGCCGATATTTTCCATGATGGTTTATCCTCCGTATTGAGATTTTGGGTTGGTTAGGATAACTATATTACCAAATTACCTTAAAATCAAGTGATAAATTAAATCATTTCCTTACATAATGCGGCATTGCCACCGGTATCTCCATCGATAGTTCCACCAGCCCTCCGTACCGTCCTTCATCGAACCAGGGAGCCTGATAGATCAATTTCTTTACCCCATTCTTTTCAATGGTATACACATTTTTGCCCTGGTTTCCCAAAAGCCCCAGCAGCTTGGTCCGGGCGGGCTCCGGATGACAGTCTATCAGGCTCTTACCTATCAGCGAGGCTCCGCCGTATTTTTCAAAGGTTTTCACCGCTTTATCATTCATATACAACACGATGCCTTTAGAGTCGCAGACCGTAACGGCGGCGTCAAATCCTTTGAACCACTCAGTCATTTTCGTAATCGCCTTTTGCAATTGGTTAATGATCCCCCAGCCGAGGCCGCAGGAATTTTTAGTTAAAGGACAGCCCAGCCTGATTGCTCAGTTCTGGGCTGTCTTTGGATATTACTTTTCTTCAGCCTCTCCGTTGGCTTCCCCGCTTTCCTCTTCTTCCGAGGCCGCCAGCCTGGCCACGTCCACCACCTGGTCCTTGTCATCCAGGTTTATCAGGCGGACCCCCTGGGTGGCCCGGCCCATCACCCTGACGTTCTTCAGTGCCAGCCTTATCACCTGGCCCCCGGCCGAGATGATCATCAGTTCGTCGGTGTCCACCACCTCCTTGACCGCCACCACCGGGCCGGTCTTGTCGGTGATCTTCATGGTGATCACGCCCTTGCCGCCCCGGCGGGTGACCCGGTATTCCTCGATCTCGCTCCTCTTGCCGAAGCCCTTCAGGCAGACCGTCAGCAGCGAACCCTCGCGCTTGACCGCCACCATCCCCACCACGAAATCCTTCTTGTCCAGGGTGATGCCCCGGACCCCGGCCGCATTCCTGCCCATGGCCCGGACGTCGCTCTCGTGGAAGCGGCAGGCCTGTCCCTGGTTGGTCACCAGGATGACGTCCTCGCTGCCGTCGGTCATCTTGGCCTCGATCAACAGATCCTTGCCGTCCACCGTGGCCGCGATGATCCCGGCCTTGCGGGGATTGGCGAATTCGGACAGGGCGGTCTTCTTGATGGTCCCCTCTTTGGTGGCCATCACCACAAAATGCTGCTCGTCGAATTCCTTGACCGCGATGTAGGCCGCTATCTTTTCGTCGGGCTTCATCTCCAGCAGGTTGGATATCTGCCGGCCCTTGGCCGCCCGGCCGCCCTCCGGCACTTCGTAGACCTTCAGCCAGTAACAGCGGCCCTTGTCGGTGAAGAACAGGATATAGTGGTGGGTGGAGGCGATGAACATCCCCTCCACGAAATCCTCATCCCGGGTGGTCATTCCGGTGACCCCCTTGCCCCCCCGGCCCTGGCGCTTGTAGGAGCTCACCGACAGCCGCTTGATGTACCCGGCATGGGAGATGGTGATCACCATGTCCTCCTCGGCGATCAGGTCCTCCACTGAGAACTTTTCCTCGGTGGCGGCCAGGATCTCGGTGCGGCGGGGATCGGCATACTTCTTCTTGAGCTCGGTGATTTCCTCCCGGATCACCCCCATCAGGCGCCGCTTGCTGTCCAAAATGCCCTTGAGCTTGGTGATCAGCTTAAGCAGTTCCTCGTACTCCTCGTCGATCTTCTTGGTCTCCAATGAGGTCAGGCGCTTGAGGGTCATGTCAAGAATGGCCTGGGCCTGGATCTCGGAGAGTTTGAACTTTTTCATCAGCGAAGCCCGGGCCTCGTCCACATTGGGCGACTTCTTGATGATCCGGACCACTTCGTCAATGTTGTCGATGGCTATCTTCAGGCCTTCCAGGATATGAGCCCGCTTCTCGGCCTGGGCCAGTTCGTATTTGGTGCGCCGGGTCACCACCTCCACCCGGAATTCTATGAACTTGCTCAGGGCCTCCTTGAGGTTGATCACCTTGGGCACCCCGTCCACCAGGGCCAGCATGATCACCCCGAAGCTGGTCTGGAACTGGGTGTGCTGATAAAGCTGGTTGATGGTCAGCCGGGGGTCGGCGTCGCGCTTCAAGCCTATCACCACCCGCATCCCGTCGCGGTCCGACTCGTCGCGCAGGTCGGCGATGCCGTCCACCTTCTTGTCCTTGACCAGTTCGGCGATCTTCTCGATCATGCTGGCCTTGTTGACCTCGTAGGGCAGCTCGGAGATGATGATGGATTCCTTGCCGTTCTTGGCGGTCTCCACGTTGGCCCGGCCCCGGATCATTATCTTGCCCCGGCCGGTCAGGTAGGCGTCCCGGATGCCGGAGACGCCCATGATCATGCCGCCGGTGGGAAAATCCGGGCCCTTGACGGTCTTCAGCAGTTTCTCCGGGGCCAGCTCCGGGTCGTCGATCAGCAGGGAGATGGCGTCGCAGATCTCCCCCAGGTTGTGGGGCGGGATGTTGGTGGCCATGCCCACCGCGATGCCCGAGGAACCGTTGACCAGCAGGGCCGGCAGCAGCGAGGGCAGCACCGACGGCTCCTTGAGCGAACCGTCGTAGTTTTCCACGTAGGTCACGGTCTCCTTGTCGATGTCCTTGAGCACCTCGTCCGAGATCTTGGTCAGCCGGGCCTCGGTGTAGCGCATGGCGGCCGGCGGATCGCCGTCCACCGAGCCAAAGTTGCCCTGGCCGTCCACCAGCATGTAGCGCAGCGAGAAATCCTGGGCCATCCGGACCATGGAATCGTAGATGGCCGTATCGCCGTGGGGATGGTACTTGCCCATCACCTCGCCCACGATTCGGGCGCTCTTCTTGAAGGCCTTGTTGTGGGCCAGTCCCAGCTCGCTCATGGAGTAAAGGATGCGGCGGTGCACCGGTTTCAGCCCGTCCCGGACGTCGGGCAAAGCCCGTCCCACGATGACCGACATGGAATAGTCCAGGTACGAGGAACGCATCTCCTCTTCAATTTCCCTGGTCAGGACCCTGTTTCTTTCTAAAGCCATTGACGATTCCTTAAAGTCTATTTAAAAGATGATTGTTAACAAGTTACGTTGACTTTTACCAATTCCCACGAAATGACACGAAACAAAAACTAAAAATGGTTTTTAGTGTTTTTAGTGGGCAGGTTTCGTAGTTCCCAGGTCCCCGATCAGTTGGTCTTTTCCAAAACCTTTTTCACCCCGTAATAAACAGCCATTGTCTCACCGTTAAATTATGGTTGAATCTTGGTCGTTTCCAGTATGATGGTGGTCTTAAGGCGGTCCAGTTTCAGCCAGGCAGTGATCAGATGATAGAACAGCGAGAAGATGAACCCGGCCGGGTTGCCGTACTGCAGATTCTCTATGTAACGGATATTTTCGATCCGCCAGCCTAAAGCGTCAGAAAAATATCCTTGAATGGCCGCCTGATCATTTAGCCTGAAGAAAGTTGGAAAGACCGGAGCCGGGGATAAGAACCTTTTAAGTGGCATGGGCGCAACCCGGCTGAAAAGCGAGATGTAGTGCCACTTGCCGGTGGTCCGGATCAGCAACCTTCCGCCGGGCTTAAGCACCCGGTGCAATTCCTTCAGGGCTTTTTCGGGAGTTTCCAGGTGCTCGGCCACCCAGCGGCTGGAGATGAGATCCACGGAATTGTTTTTCAATGGTATATGGTGGATGTCGGCCCTGAGATACTTTTCCTGTTTATGGTCTTCCAGGTCAAAGCCGGCCGCCAGGCCCTGGTATTCCGGCATCTGTTTGATGTCGCTGTTGTCCCCGCACCCGGCGTCTATCCAGGTTTTTGACGGCGGGGCGTATTGGTGGAGCAGATCGTCGTAGACATAGCCCGGGTCTGTGTAATCCGGGATCAGTCTTTGGGCCAGGTTGATCTGCCAGGGCTTGGCGCAGGGATGAAGGCGCAACATTCAATTTACAATTTACAATTTACAATTTGCCATTTACATAGGCAAAGACCCTATTTTGTTGAGCAACCTCTGTGTCTCTGTGCCTCCGTGGCAAGACTTAGACGTCGAGATTTTTGACGTACTTGGCGTTCTGCTCTATGAACAGCCTGCGCGGCTCCACCGCGTCGCCCATCAGCATGGAGATGGTGTGATCTGTCTCGGCCGCGTCGTCGTTGGCCACCTGCAGCAGGGTCCGCCGTTCCGGGTCCATGGTGGTCTTCCACAACTGTTCCGGGTTCATCTCGCCCAAGCCCTTGTAGCGCTGGACGTTGGCCTGGTCCTTGCCCAGTCTGGTGACCGCCTTCTCCAGTTCCTCGTCGGTGTAGACGTAGTGCTCCTCCTTGCCCTTGGCCACCCGGTACAGCGGCGGCTGGGCGATGTAGACGTAGCCCTTTTCTATCAGCGGCCGCATGTGGCGGTAGAAGAAGGTCAGGAGCAGGGTGCGGATGTGGGCCCCGTCCACGTCGGCGTCGGTCATGATGATGATCTTGTGGTAGCGGGCCTTTTCCGGGTCAAAATCCTCCTGCCCGATCCCGGTTCCCATGGCGGTGATCAGGGTCCGGATCTCGTCGTTGGCCAGCATCTTGTCCAGCCGGGTCTTTTCCACATTGAGGATCTTGCCCTTCAGCGGTAGGATGGCCTGGAACTTCCGGTCCCGGCCCTGCTTGGCCGAGCCGCCGGCCGAGTCGCCCTCCACGATGTATATCTCGCACAAGGTGGGATCGTCCAAAGAACAGTCGGCCAGCTTGCCGGGCAGGCCCGAGGTCTCCAGCGCGTTCTTGCGCCGTACCAGGTCGCGGGCCTTGCGGGCCGCTTCCCGGGAGCGGGCCGACAGGATCCCCTTCTCGCAGATCTTGTTGGCCAGGGTGGAATTCTCCTCAAAAAAGTTTGCCAGCTCCTGGCCCACCAAGGACTCAACAATCCCCTTAACTTCCGAGTTTCCCAACTTCGTTTTCGTCTGGCCCTCGAACTGGGGCTGCTTGACCTTGACCGAGACCACCGCCGTCAGGCCCTCCCGGGCGTCGTCGCCGGACAGAGTAAAGTCATCCTTCTTAAGCAGGTTGTTCTTCTTGACGTAGTCATTGATCACCCTGGTCAGGGCCGACTTGAAGCCTATCAGGTGGGTGCCGCCCTCCACCGTGTTGATGTTGTTGCAGAAGGAATAGATGTTGTCGTCGTAGCTGTCGTTGTACTGCAGGGCCACCTCCACCTGCACCCCGTCGCCCTCCTTGGCCACGTAGATCGGCTTGTGGATGGGGGTCTTGTTCTCGTCCAGGTATTTGACGAAGGAGACGATGCCTCCGTCGAACTTGAAGTTGTGGGATTTTCCGGACCGCTCGTCCAGGA
>Ga0315268_10002117_pt1 | contig 22648 bp, 25 predicted proteins | sample C1_top_MG_FD_204535 | JGI IMG/M metagenome (GOLD analysis project Ga0315268, IMG submission 204535) | Sediment microbial communities from Yellowstone Lake, YNP, Wyoming, USA - C1_top | ecosystem: Environmental > Aquatic > Freshwater > Lake > Sediment | place: USA: Wyoming | collected 2017-08-01 | reverse complement strand
TAATACAATGGGAAATCAAAGAAATGGGTGAAGATTACAAGAAAAATTTCATTGAAAGCTTTCAAAGGATGCTTCTAATTGCGGAACAATTAAATGCACCTATTATAGGATACATAAGCGGGACTCGTTCAAGAGACATAATTGAAATGGTTAGGATATTCCTCGGAATGAAAGACGAAGCATTTGATGAAAAATTACTCTCAATCACAAAGGACTCAGACATATTTGAAGCTCTACTTAGAACAGGAGAAAGGTCAGCTGTTTTTAAAAGCAACGCCCCAATTCTAAACTTTTACAATTCTCCAATTTATTTCTTCTTTTTGAACGTCGGAAGTGAGGTAGTTAGAATAGAAATACCAGAATTTGTAGCTAAAAATGGCGATTTGCTTGAAACAACATGCGCACTTATCATAAGTCAATCAGATAAAGGAAAAGGTTACCCAGTAGCTCTAAAAGAAGCACATGAACAGGCAGTAATAAAGAATTCTGAAAAAAAATTCATCGAAGAACTGTTTATAGAATCTCTCGGGAAAAAGGGCATAAAATTTAATCAAAACTACAAACTTTTGTCCAAAGAAATAAGGAGTATCTAAGAAATTTTTTGCTTTTCTTCGATAAGTTTTTTTAACTCTTTTACAAAACTCCTATAAAGGCTATCTTCGCTTTCAGTTTTTATAATTTTACCATTTTTAAAAATAACGCCGCTTTTTTTACCGCCAGCGATTCCAATATCTGCATCTTTCGCCTCTCCAGGCCCATTTACCGCACAGCCCATTACTGCTACTTTTATAGGGACATTAATATTGCCAAAACGTTTCTCGATTTTTTTTGCAATAGTTTGGACATCTATTTCTGCTCTTCCACAGGTTGGGCACGAAATAATTTCCAATCCATATTTTCTTAAATGAAGGCTTCTCAAAAGATCAAAGCTAGCCTTTACTTCTTTTTCAGATTTATCTGTAATGGAGAATCTTATAGTGTCACCGATCCCTTCCATAAGCAAGTAACCTATACCTAAGGTATTTTTAACAAGAGAAGTCTCAAGCAACCCTGCTTCGGTTATTCCAATATGAATAGGGAAGTCAACTTTCTTTGCTATTATTTCATTTGCCTTTATCGTGGTCATTACATCAGAAGCTTTAATTGAGACTACTATGTCGTTAAAATTAACCCCGTCTAATATCTCTATCTCCTTTAAAACGCTTTGGACCAGTGCTTCAACTACATCGGCTGGGCGCTCTTTAAAGGAACCAAGATTAGCACCTACTCTTATAGGGATGCCCCTGTCTTTTGCTCTTAATGAAATTTCCCTAACCCAGGCTAAATCTTTAATATTTGAAGGGTTGAGTCTTATTTTATCTGCACCGTTATCAATAGCAAGTACTGCAAGTCGTGGGTCAAAATGTATGTCAGCCACAATAGGTATATGGATATTTTTCTTGATTTGGAAAATTGCAAGTGCAGCTTCTTCATCTGGCACTGCCACTCTAATAATTTCACAACCTTTTTCTTCTAAAGAAATTATCTGTTCAGTAGTTGCTTCAATGTCCCTTGTGTCAGTTTTAGTCATTGATTGAACCCTGATAGGATTCTGTCCGCCAATAGATAAATTAGCGATTTTAACAACTCTAGCCTGTCTTCTCATTTCCCTATTAACCTCACAATATCTCTCAAACTAACAAGCACCATAAGTCCAAGAATAAATATAAAACCAATACCTTGTACCGATGTTTGTTTTTCTGGAGGAACTGGTTTTCTGGTAATCGCCTCCCATAAAACAAGGACAATCCAACTACCATCTAAAGCAGGGATTGGTAACAGATTTGTAAAACCAAGAGCGATACTAATGAATGCCGTAAACCATACAAGTTCTGCGAAGCCTCCTGCCGCTGCTTGACTCGTCATCGCAATGATTCCGATTGGCCCTGCTATAGAACTAAGGCCCGCCTTAGTAAAAAGCATCGGAACAAAGGTAAACATTTTATATAGTGTATTGCCAGTCCATTTTATTCCTTCCCAAAAAGACACCGCAACTGGGTATCTTAGATTGGTCGGATAGATACCTATAAGCCATTGGCCCGTTATTTTATCCTTTTGAGGCGTTACTGAAAGAGTTAAGATATTCCCATCCCTATCAACAATTAAGCTCAATATTTTGCCGTTTGCACTATGTATTGTATCAGTTATTTCTTGCCAGCTACTTATGGTTTTCCCGTCAATTTGAATAATTTTATCTCCGGATTTAAGGCCTGCATAGTAAGCTGGACTATTATTTATTACCTTTGCAACAATTGTTGTCGGAGTAAATGGGTTCCCAAAAGCGGCAAAAACAAAGGTAAATAATAAAATCGCAACAACAAAATTCATCAAGGGTCCAGCAAAAACAGTAAAAAACCTACTCCAAAGACCTTTTTTAAAGTATCCATCCGGGGCTTCAAAATCACTTTCCATTCCTTTTATTTTTGCATATCCGAGAATCGGAAGTGCACCAATTTTATAAACAGTCCCGCCTGATTCTTTCTTATAAATTGTGGGCCCAAATCCTAAGCTTAGTTCCTCTACGCCTATTCCTGACAGTTTTGCTGCAAAAAAATGCCCTAACTCATGAAACATTGCAAGAATCAGAATAATTAAAATACCATAAACAACGGTTACAATATTCATTAATTTCTCCTTAAAAATTCTTTTGCTGTGATTATACCTAAATTATAAAATTCCTCAACTTCATCAATAGAATTTATCTTTTCAAACGAAAATCTTTCAAGTATTTTTTCAAGATGGGAACAAATTTCTGTGTATTTAATTTTCTCATCGAGAAAACTTTCAACCAAAACTTCGTCTAAAGCTACAATGATTGGCAAAAAATTGCCACCCCTTTTTCCGTGCTCCAAGACAATATTAAATCCAGGAAATTTTTCAGAATCCATTTCTTCGAAAGTTAAATATTTCAAGTTGCTTAAATTCAACTGCGGTAATCCGCTCTTTATCCTATAAGGATACGTGATTGCAAATTGCAATGGAAAGTGCATTATGGGTGGACTTAAAATTGCTTTCATATTGCCGTCTTCAAATTCGACAATTGAATGAACTACACTTTCCCTGTGTATAACTACTTTTATTTTTTCATATGGCATTTCAAAAAGAAAATGAGCTTCAATTACTTCAAAGGCCTTATTGATAAGTGTTGATGAGTCTATAGTTATTTTCTTTCCCATCTTCCATCTTGGATGTTTAAGTGCTTCTTCTTTTTTAATACTATTAAAAGTCGATTTATCTCTGTCAACAAATGGTCCACCAGATGCAGTTATAATTAAATTCTTTATTTCATCATGACTTTCACCTATCAAACATTGGAATATGGCAGAGGGTTCGCTATCAATAGGTATTACAAATTTCCTTGTTTTTTCAGAAAATAAAATTTCACCGCCTGCTATAATTGATTCCTTATTTCCAATGCCTACAAAACGGCCATTTAAAATTAAATTGTGAATACTTCTTAAAGCAGTTACCTTCGATGATAGAAATAGTGTTAAATCAGGGGCAGCATCTCCAAGAACGTGCTCAAGTTCTTTTTCTACATCAAAAATGTAAATTTTTCCAAAAATTTTCTTAAGTTCTGGCAAAAGTTCATTTGAAGCGCCTGCATAGGTTGGAGAAAAATTGATTATCTGCTCGCTTAAAATATTTACGTTATTAAATCCCGTAATTCCGATAACTTTATATTCTTCTCCAAGTAATCTTATAACTTCAAGGGCCTCTCTGCCCAAAAAACCAGTAGAGCCAACAACAAAGATGCTCTTCATTCTATACCGCCAAACCTTCTCTGCCTCTTCATATAATCATCTATGATTGAAATGTATTCTTCTTTGGAAAAATCTGGCCAGTAAGTATCAGTAAAGAAAAGTTCAGAGTAAAAAGACTGGTAGAGAAGAAAGTTACTTAACCTCTTTTCCCCTCCAGTTCGTATAATGAGATCTGGGTTTGGTTGGCCCTTCGTATATAAGAAATCTTCAAAAGATTTTTCATCAATATTGACCTTCGCTTTGCAGATATTTTTTACTGCATTAATAATTTCCTCCCTGCCACCATAGTTAAGTGCAATATTGAGGGTCATTTTGTTTCCATTAGAGGTCCTTTTAGTTGAATAATCAACAAATTTTCTTACAAAGTATGGCAGGCTACTGATTTTTCCTATAAAGTTTAATTGAATTGAATTTTCTATGAGTTCCGGCAAGTAGTTTGTAACTGCATCTACAAAAAGACTAAAGAGGAAGTCAACTTCTTCCTTGGTACGTTTCCAATTTTCTGTAGAAAATGCATAAAAAGTGAGGTATTTTATACCTAATTCTACTGAGGCCTGAGTTATCGTTTCTACTATCTTTACCCCAGCTTTATGACCTTCAGTCCTTGGAAGATTTCTCTTCAGAGCCCATCTTCCATTCCCGTCCATTATGATGGCTACATGTACAGGAATAGAAGAATTTCTAGGCATCAACCCTCTAAAATCTCCTTTTCTTTCTTTTCCAAATGACTATTTACAACTTCAATATACTTTTCTGTTAATTCCTGGCATTTATCCTGCATTCTGAACTTATCGTCTTCAGAAATTTCTTTATTCCTTTCTAGCGTTTTAATTTTTTCAATAGCATTCCTTCTTATTGCCCTTATCTCTTCACGGAATTCCTCTGCCATTTTTTTAACCTGAGCAACTATTTTTTCTCTTTCTTCTTCATCTAATTTAGGAAAAGGAAGAGTTAAAACAGAGCCATCATTCATAGGAGTCACGCCCAAATTTGCTTTCAAAACTGCTCTTTCTACTTCCTTCATGAGACTTTTATCCCAAGGTTCAACAACAAGGACTCTTGTTTTTGGAGTTGAAATTGATGCTACTTGTTTTAAAGGAAGGGTCGTGCCGTAGGCTTCTACTTTAACAGTGTCAAGTAGCTCTGGCGTAACCCTCGAAGCCATTACCTTAGAAAAATCCCGCTCAAGTGCCTCAATGGCCTTTTTCATTTGATCTTCTACTTCTTTATAAAGGTTTTTTTCTAATTCCATATTTATCCCTCCTTTATAATAGTTCCTATCACTCCTTCAAGAACGGCTTTCAAAAGATTATCTCTACCCTTAATATTAAAGAGAATTATTGGCATATTATAGTCCCTGCAAAGGGATATAGCGGTAGAGTCCATAGCTCTTAGGTTTTTTGATAAGAACTCAGTATAAGAAATTTCTTCGTATCTCTTCGCATTTTTATTTTTTAATGGGTCATCAGAGTAAATTGCATCCACCTTTGTCGCCTTGAAAATAGCATCTGCTTTTAGCTCTATAGCCCGTAATGCAGCAGTTGTGTCGGTTGTAAAAAAAGGTAAACCTGTACCCCCTGCAAAGATTATTATCCTTTCTTTTTTAAAGTGCGAAAGCGCCTTTGCAAGAATATAAGGCTCAGCAATTTCCACCAGACTTAAAGAAGACATTACTCTTGTATCTATTCCATGAGCAATAAGGCTGCTTTGAAGAGCAAGGGCATTTATTTCAGTAGCCAACATTCCCATATAATCAGCAGTAGCCCTATCTATATTGAGCTCTTCACCCTCCGAGCCCCTAAAAATGTTACCTCCACCAATTACTATACCAATTTCAATTCCACGTTTCCACAAAACCACTACTTGGTCTGCAATGTTGTTTATTACAGAAACATCAACACCATAAGCCTTGTCTCCAAGAAGGGCCTCTCCACTAAGCTTTAAAATAATACGTTTATAAACAGGTAAATTATTCTCCAACCTTAAACCTCACAAAACGCCCAACAGTAATATTCTCACCAAATTTTGCGATATGCTCTTTTATAAGGTCTAATATTGTAATTTTTTCATTCCTAATAAATGGCAGCTCAAGTAAACAATGTTCCTTATAGAAAGTTTCAATCTTGCCTTCAACAATCTTATCAATAATATGTTCGGGCTTTCCTTCCTCTAAAAGCTGTTTTTTATAAATTTCTTTTTCTCTATTGATAACATCTTCTGGAATTGCCTCCCTATCAACATACTCAGGCGCAGAAGCTGCGATTTGTAAGGCTATATCATTTGCCAGCACTTTAAATTCATCAGTTCTTGCTACAAAATCAGTTTCACAATTAACTTCTACAAGTACCCCAAGCTGTGCTCCCGGATGAATATACGAAGCAATTATGCCTTGATTTGTTGTCCTACCACTCTTCTTGACTGCTTTAGCAATGCCTTTTTCTCTTAAAATCTCCGTAGCTTTATCTATGTCACCATTTGCTTCTTCAAGAGCTTTGCTACAATCAGATATTCCTGCCCCAGTTCTAGCCCTCAAATCCTTTATAAGTTCTAAATTCATGATTGCACCTCTTTCTATTTTTTATTTTTATTCTTCAAAATCTTCAATCTTGAGTTCTTCTTTTAGAAGCTCTTCTGGATTCTCTTCTATAGGTTCGATCACCTGCTCGCCTGCTTCAACTTTTCCTTCTCTCCCCTCTATAACAGCATTCGCAATAAGAGAAGTGAAAAGCCTAATCGATCTTATAGCATCATCGTTCCCAGGGATCGGATAATCAATTTCCTCTGGGTTTGAATTTGTATCAACAATGGCTATCACGGGAATGTGCAACCTACGCGCTTCAAGAATTGTGCTTCTCTCCTTATGAGTATCCGTCACGAAAACAGCTCCAGGAAGAGAAGCCATATTTTTAAGACCTCCGAAAAGCTTCCTCAATTTAGCAAGCTCTCTTTGCAAGCTAACTTTTTCTTTGACAGTTACTGTGTCAAAATACCCTTCAGTCTCTAGTTTTTCTAAGTCCTTAAGCCTATTCATACTCTTCCTAATGGTGTTGAAATTGGTTAACAATCCCCCAACCCATCTCTCATTTACATAAAGCATTCCGCATCTCTCAGCTTCTTCCCTTACTATATCCTGAGCTGCTTTCTTTGTGCCGACAAAAATAACCTTCATTCCCTGTTTAGAAACATCGACAACAAAATTATAGGCTTCCTCAATCTTCTGAGCTGTAAGCCTTAAATCAAAAATATGGATCCCATTTCTTTCCGCATAAATATACTCTTTCATTCTAGGATCCCACCTTTTGGTCTGGTGGCCAAAATGGACTCCTGCTTCAAGCAGTTCCTTCATTGTTACTACTGCCATGTAATCCTCCTAAATAGTTTTTTCCTCCCCTCTTTCGTCTTTCCGGAGGCATGAATATGCACTTTCCAAAAATCCAGAGGGTGTGTTTTACATATTTTAAAGAAATACGATAAAAAATCAAGAAGCTGAGAATGCTTAAATAAAATTATTTGTTAAAAATTTCCGCAGCAATTTTTACGTGGAACTCAACACCAATAGGAAGGACACTTTCATCAAAATCAAAGTACTGAGAATGATGTGGTTTATCGAGTCCTTTTTCCCTATTCATAGAACCAAGCCAGAAAAAAGCTCCTGGGACCTTCTGAAGAAAATATGCCATATCTTCTCCACCCATCGAAATTGGCGCATCTAAAATCTTCTCTTTGCCTATAATCGATTCTGCAATTCTTTTTACAAATTTAGTTTCCTCTGCATTGTTGATAAGCGGAGGGTATCCAAATTCATATTCCAATTCCGACCTTCCCCTGTAAGCACTTGCAATATTGCTTGCAATCCTTTCAATTTTTTCAGGAATAATTTCAGAAATTTTCCTATCAAGAGTCCTAACCGTCCCCAACATCTCAGCTTTTTCTGGAATTACATTAAAAGCATCGCCTGAACAAATCTTTCCTAGCGTAACCACTACAGGGTCAATTGGATTAATTTCACGCGATACTACTGTCTGCAATGACAAAACTATGTTCGATGCAATTATTATTGGATCTACAGAAAGATGAGGATAAGCAGCATGGCCTCCAGTCCCATAAACATTAATCTTAAAACTGTCTGCCTCAGCCATAAAAACACCCTCTTTCAATGCAATGCTGCCTTTCTCAAATATATTGCCAAGGTGAATGCCAAAAGCATAATCAACAAGAGGATTGTCAAGTACACCTTCTTCAATCATTTTAACGGCTCCTCCGGGGGCTTTCTCCTCTGAAGGCTGGAATACAAATTTCACATTCCCTTTGAGCTCGTTTCTGTGTTTTGATAAAACTTTCGCTGCTACTAAAAGCATTGCAACGTGACCGTCATGCCCACATGCATGCATTACTCCGGGATTTTTTGATTTGTAAGGGATTTCGTTAAGTTCTTCAATAGGAAGAGCGTCCATATCAGCTCTAAGCAATACTGTTCGAGAAGTGTCATTCCCATACAGTATCCCAATAACACCAGTTTTTGCCACATTTGTTTGAACTCTATCAAGGCCAATATCATTTAGATATTCCTCAATCAAAGCAGAGGTTTTAAATTCTTTAAAACCTAATTCAGGATTCGCATGAATCTCTCTCCTAAGTGAAATGACTTCATCAGTTAAAAGCGCTATCTCCTCTTTTAAATCAGCCATAAAAACCTCCATAAACTAATCAAAACATTATTCTAAAAGCTACTTTAATAATAACAATTTATTCGCCGTTATTTGTAACAATATTGTATTGCCTTAACTTATTGAAAAGTGATTTTCTTGAAATTCCAAGCATTTTTGCCGCTTTTGTTTTGTTACCGTTAGAAAGCTCTAGCGCTTTCAATATTTCGCGCCTTTCTATTTTTTCTATAAGTTCAGGAAGAGGCGTTATCTCTTCTTCATTGACGCTTGAAAGGGATTTCTCAGTTTTTGAAAAATCCTTATTTTTCTCTTCTCCAGTTTGCAAATTGTCTATTAGCTCCTTTGAAAGGTGCTCTTTAGTAATAAAGGGTGCTGAAGTAACTATAACTCCTCTTGCGATAACATTTTCTAGTTCCCTGACATTACCTGGCCAGTCATACTTCATAAACATTTCAAGGGCTTCTTTGTCAACACCTTGTACCGATTTACTGTACTTTTTAGAGTATTTGGCAACAAAATAAGAAACTAAAAGAGGGATATCTTCTCTCCTATCCCTGAGAGGAGGAATTGTTATTGTCACCACATTGAGCCTATAGTATAAGTCCTCTCTGAATTGCTCGTTCTTGACAAGCTCTTCAAGGTTTCTATTTGTAGCTGCGATTACTCTTACATCTGAAGTAATTGTTTCAGTACTGCCAACACGGTTAAAGGTTTTTTCCTGAAGTACTCTTAAAAGCTTGGCTTGTAAATTCAAGCTCATATCTCCAATCTCGTCAAGAAATATCGTTCCATTGGATGCTGCCTCAAATTTACCAATGTGTCGCGATACCGCATCAGTAAAAGCACCCTTTTCGTGTCCAAAGAGTTCTGATTCAAGAAGCGATTCAGGTATTGCGGCACAGTTGACAATAATAAAAGGTTTATCCTTTCTATTGCTATGAAGATATATTGCTTTGGCAAAAAGTTCTTTCCCTGTACCGCTTTCTCCTCTTAAAAGCACAGTCGCGTCAGAGCCAGCAACTCTACCTACTTCTTTGTATACTTCCTGCATCGACAAAGAATCACCTATAATTTCATCCTCAGTGTAATCAAAAGCCTGCTTAATATTCTTAGTACCTAATGTTATCTTTCTCAAATCTAGCGCTTTTTTTACTTTTATCTTTAACTCCTCCATGTCAAATGGCTTTGTTAAATAATCATATGCGCCTTTTTTCATAGCTTTTATTGCGAGGTCTGAGCTTCCATAAGCAGTTAAAAATATCACAGGTAAATCCGGAGAAATTTCTTTAATTTTTAAAAAAGCCTCTAGACCATCTAAAACTGGCATTCTCACATCAAGGAGAACACAATCAACATTAAGCTTTGAAACTATATTCACGGCTTTTGCCCCATTATCTGCAATGAGAACTTCATAACCCTCTCCCTCTAAAACTTCTTGCAGTAAAACTCTCACATTCTCTTCGTCATCTGCTATCATTACTGTGTATTTATCAAGTTGCATTGTGAACCCCTCTTGGCAAAATCACCCTAAAAGTAGTCCCTTTGCCCTTCTTGCTTTCCACTTCAATTTTGCCATTATGCTGGGCTGCAACCCTATAAGCTATGGCAAGCCCAAGGCCTGTGCCTTCTGCTTTTGTTGTATAAAACGGAACAAAAAGGTTCTTTATTTCGTCATCATCCATCCCTAAACCTGTATCCATTATCTCGACAACGACTGACTCGCCATCTTTCCTTGCCACAATACTTAACTGTCCTTTTCCATCCATTGCTTGGATGCCATTTATAATAAGATTTAGGAAGAGCTCTTCAAGTTTTTTTTCATCACCATTTATTACTATATCCTCGCAATCCTTTGCAAAAACAATTTGCGTATTTGAAGCATATTGTTTGCCCATTTCAACGATATGATCAAAAAACAGATTTAAGTTGAAGTTAACTCTTTCCAATTGAGAAGGCCTGCCAAATCGTAATAAATCATCCACCACCTTGCTAAGCCTCTCAGTTTCAGATAAAATTGGCTTAATGTACTTCTCTTCTTCCTTGCCTTGAAGTTTCTTTTGGAGGATTTGGGCAAAACCTTTTATAGAAGTTAATGGATTTCTTACTTCATGTACAACTCCAACAGTAAACATACCAAGGCTTTTAAGCGACTCTGTTTTTTGCATTTCTTCTACATTTTTCTTTAAATGTTCCGCCATTGTGTTTATTGAAGATGCGATATCGCCTATCTCCCCACCAGACTTCTGAAACCTAAAATCAAGGTTATTTTCAAGAAGTTTCAATCCTTTTCTGATCTTAATTATTTTCATCGTAAAAATAGATGTAATAATCAATACAAGCAAAATAGCAATAAGAGCTGAATAAACAATAATCCTGTTAATATCTCCACGAATCTTATCAAGAGGTGACAAAATAACTGAGTAGGGCTCATCAACAAATACATAGCCGTTGCTATTCCCTGTATTTATATTTGTTACAACGGAAAGTTTTTTATCAAACCTGTACTGCGGAGAACTATTACTGAATACAATTGAGCTGTCTAAAGCAGGAATATAATACCCAAATTCGAGTTCCGGAAAATTTTTAATAAAATTATTATAATAATCCTCAAAAGCAGGCTTAAGAAAAGTTTTAATTAATACATTCTGCTGCTCTGGTGTTAAGTTCGCATAGTTCCTTGCAATTGATTCGGCAAAATACATCTTATCATAGCGTTCTGCAAGCTGATTTGCCACAATTGTAATTCTTTTAGTCTCGATATCAAAAAACCCTTTTTGAACATTGCTTAAAACAATAGAAGTTATAAAAACTGTGTTTAATATTACAAAAAGCACAAGTACTATAGTGAGCTGAAATCTAATTGACTGAAAAAATCTCTTCATATTACACGGACACTTCCTCTATAATTTTATAAAGAGAACTATTAATATTCTTTTGTTTTGAAACCGCATCTTCAGTAGGTATTGAAACAATCTTGTTATCTTTTATCCCCACAACCTTACCCGTTTCCCCTTCCATTAGATCAGTTAAGGCTCTTTCAGCAAAAAGGGTTGCAATGATTCTATCAAAACGAGTTGGTGAACCACCTCTTTGAATATAACCAAGGACAGAAATCCTTATCTCAATATCAAGTCTGCTTTTTATAATTTGCTCGAGATCCCTTGCGTGTATTGCACCCTCTGCACATATAATTAAGTGATGAAGCTTTTTCTTTTCCATACCTTCTTTTATATTTTTAATAATTTTTTCAATATCGAACTTTACTTCGGGAATCAACACAATATCAGCACCAGTTGCAATGCCAGAATCAATAGCAATAAAGCCTTTGTCTCTTCCCATAACTTCAACTATAAAGGATCTTGCATGCGAAGTGGCTACATCTCTTATTTTATCAATAGCTTGTATTGCATTATTCACTGCAGTATCAAACCCAATAGTATAATCGGTTCCCCAAAGATCATTATCAATTGTTGAGGCAACTCCCACAGTGGGGAAACCTTTTTTCGATAACGCAAGGCCGCCGCTTTGAGAACCGTTGCCTCCAATTACTATAAGCCCTTCTATTTGTTCGTTTTTTAAATTCTCAATGGCTTTTTTCTGCATTTCCTCTGATTTAAACTCTTCACTCCTGCTTGTAAGCAAAACTGTTCCTCCCCTCTCAAGTAATCCACTCACGTCTCTTGGATGCATTGAGATAAAGTTTTTTTCAATTAATCCTTTAAAACCTCCGTAGACTCCAATTACCTCTGCATTTCTAGAAAAACCAATTCTTACAACACTTCTTATTGCAGCATTCATACCCGGTGCGTCTCCACCAGAAGTTAAAACAGCTATTCTTTTCATTTCAAAAATACCTTTAAAAGATCCAGCCACTCTTTGCTAACAAGTTTTAATTTACCCGTTGCTTCTGCAAGAGGGATAGCAGTAACATCAGAGCCTACAAGTGCAGCCATTTTTCCAAATTCTCCATTTTTAATCATATCAACTGCCTTGATACCCGTTCTTAAAGCAAGCATCCTGTCAAAAACAGTTGGGGGTCCTCCTCTTTGTATATGACCAATTACGGCAGAACGCGTGGAAATACCTGTTTTCTTAAAAATAACTTCTGCAACAAAGTCTCCAACACCCCTTTTTTGAAGCAAAGTATGCCCAAATTGATCTACCTCCCCTTTTTCTCCAAGTGAGATATCTATTCCTTCTGAAACAACTACTAATCCATATCCTTTTCTTTCAAAATCCTTTAATAAGTGCGTACACATACCTTCAAAGTCTGGTTTTTCTTCTGGAATCAATATCCAATCTGCACCGCCTGCTATGCCAGTATAAAGAGCGACCCAACCAGCTTCTCTCCCCATAACCTCAAGAACAATAATTCTTTTATGCGACTTTGCAGTATCTTTTAGTCTATTTAAAGCATCTACAGCAATCTCTACAGATGTATAAAACCCAAAGGTAAAATCAGTTCCTGAAAGGTCATTATCCATTGTCTTTGGCACTCCAACAACTTTTACACCAAGCTGATATAGCTTCTGGGCAACACCAAGCGTATCATCTCCCCCAATAGCAACAAGGGCATCTATTCTAAATTTAGACATGTTTTCAATTATTTTATCCACCCCATTTTCAACAGCAAAAGGGTTTGTTCGCGACGTAAAGAGAATAGTGCCTCCCTGATTTACAATTTCTTCTACTTCGAGCAAAGAAAGCTTATGTGATTTGCCTTCAATCAGTCCCTTCCACCCTTCCTCAAAACCCAAAACCTCATAGTCATAATCCATCGCACGATAAACTATTCCCTTAATAGCGGGGTTCAAACCAGGACAATCTCCTCCACCAGTTAGAACACCAATCTTCATTATTTACCTCCTTGTAAAATTTCTAAAAGTCTTTCTAATATTTTATTGCATGCTTGTTTTCTTATTTGGGCTCTATTACCAGAAAAATGTTCTTCAGAAACCGTAGAAAATCCCTTAAAATATATTCCAATATATACAAGGCCGACAGGTTTATTCTCTTGCGAAATTGGCCCGGCATTTCCAGACACACTTAAACCTATATCAGTCATAAATATACGCGAAACATTCTTTGCAAGTAGTTCAACCGTTTCCTTACTGATTGCTCCATATTTCTCAATCAAACTATAAGGGACATTGAGCAATCTCTCCTTTGCATAGTAGCTATATGCAATGACACCACCTATAAAGTATTCAGAGCTTCCGCTTATGCTTGTTAATTTTTCAGAAAGTAATCCACCTGTAATTGATTCGGCAACTGCAACAGTTAAGTTATCTTTCGAAAGCAATTTACCCACTTCCTCTTCAAGTTTTTTTATCATATTGAGTAAATTTTACACGATTTTATAATTCTTGCAAGAAAACAAATTCCTTAAATCCCAAATTCGCCACTTAACAATGTCTTAAAAGTATGGGACTTCTAAATTTGACTTTTCAAATTGAACATGGCAGATATATTAAATAAAATAAAAACGGGGGCAAAGCCCCCGAAATTTAAAGCGTAATCTCTTTAAACTTTTTAATCTCAACTTTTGGAATTGCCAATTCAAGAACCCCATTCTCGAATTTCGCCTGGGCTTTTTCCGGGTCAACTTCTGCTGGAAGCGGAACTATTTTACTGAATGCACCATATACTCTTTCTTCTACATAGTAATTTTCTTCGTTTTGTTTTTTCTCTTTCTTTAACTCCCCTGATATAGTAACAGATTCTGAGTTAATTTTAATTTTTACATCTTTCTTGTCAACCCCAGGCAAGTCACATTTCACAATTATTTCTTTTTCCTTTTCAACAACATCTACTGCAGGACTCCACATTTCAGATTCAAACGGGACAATTTCTTTCCCTGCTTTTACTTTTGGCAATGATAGTCTAGGAATTCTTGTACTTTTCCAAAACTGGTTGAAGATGTCGTCAATTTCATCTTCAAGCCTTTTAATTTCTTCAAAAGGTTCCCATTTTGCCATATCTATCACCTCCAAAAAATTATAATAAAATTTTTCAGTTTTGTCAATATAATTATGTTATTTTCTTAATCTTTAAATTTAAAAAACCCTCTTGTATTATTCTAAAATCATCTTCCGGCTTTGTCGTCTGTACTACCACATACTTTACATCCAGGATTTCTTTCCAGATTAATAATTGAAAAATCGTTATTTAATGAATCAAAAATTAGTAGCTTGTCAAATAAATTGTTTCCCATACCAAGAACATATTTTATGGTTTCATTTGCTACTATGCTCCCAGTTATGCCTACAATTGTGCCCATTACGCCAAGAGAAAGATTTCTTTCTGTCATTAATTGAATAACTTCGCGATCTTTCTCTGGAAATACACAGTTGAAGCAGGCTGTTTTACCTGGAAGCACAGACATTACCTGTCCCACAAAACGCCCTACAGCTCCTATAAAAAGAGGTTTATTCAATTTTACTGCAGTTTTATTTATAAGGTACCTTGTTTCGAAATTATCAGTTGCATCAATTACTGCATCGTATTTTTTAAAAATCTGGCTTGCTGTGCCTTCCTCTGTTAGCCAGGTATCGTAAATCTCAATTTTTATATTTGGATTAAGTGATACAAGCCTTTCTTTAGCAAGTAAAACTTTTTCCTTACCTATATCCCTTGTATTGTACAAAATTTGCCTCCCAAGGTTGGAAAGGCTTACTTTGTCTCCATCAACTATCCCAATTTTACCTACACCTGAAGCAGCAAGGTAAAGCGAAATAGGGTTACCAAGCCCGCCGGCTCCAGCTACAACAACTGAAAAGTTTTTCAGTTTATTTTGGCCCTCTATGCCAATCTTATCAATAGCAATTTGCCTGCTGTACCTTTCTAACTCTTCTTTTGATAATAACATTTAACAGCCCGCATTCTCAGGCCTTTTCGGCTTATTCAAAATGTATTTATCAGGGCTTTTCAGAAATTCTTTTTTGCATTCAACTGAGCAAAAGTAATAAATCTCGCCATTATATTCTACTTTTCCTTTCGCCTCTTCTTTTTCAATAATCATCTTACAAACTGGATCTTGAACCATATTACCCTCCACCAACTGGTGCAAAAATACTTATCGTATCACCATCTTTTAGTACATCCTCAAACCAACTTCTTTTTAAGTTGATTAGCAATATTATATAATTTCTCTCCTCAATTGATAATTTCTTGAGCAAATCATTTACCGTAGAGTTATCTGGCAATTCAACATAGCTTTCTTCAGGTCCATACTTAAGGAATTCTCCATAAAGTTTTACTCTTATTTTCATTCTTATCAAATTGTAAAAGTAACTTTCACTTCTTTAATATCCCAAAGATATTCTAATCTCTCAAGGATTTCTTCTTTTATATTTCCTGCAAATTGCGAACCTTCAGAAATTTCTAACCTAATTGTAATTATTCCATTTTCAACTTTTAAGTTTTTGATGATCTTTGATTTAACAATGTCAATTCCATTCTCGGGATTAATAACATGAGAAAGCTTTTGAAAAACAACTTCTACTGTTGTTGGTTTTCTTTCTTTAACAAGTCCTTTTTTTTCGACATAAATCTCAAGAGCAGAATGAAGTGCGTCTGCCGCAAGCACAGAACAATGAACTTTAACGGGCGGTAAACCCCCAAGAGCTTCTGCTGCATCTTTCCAGGTGATTTTTTCAGCTTCTTCGATAGTCCTTCCCTTAACCATGTCAGTCATTATTGAACCAGTTGCAATATTCGACGCACAACCGTAAGATTGAAACTTTATATCTGTTATCTTATGAGTCAATGGATCAACTTTAAGGTAAAGGGTTAACATATCGCCACAAGCAGGGCTTCCTTCCGTCACTCTTACATCGGCATCTTCAATCTCTCCTACATTATGTGGATTTTTGAAGTGCTCAATTACAAGTTTTGTATATGGTGTTGGCATCTTTTACTCCTTTCCCAAAGGGCTTAATTTTCTTAAATCTTCTACAATGCTTGCTAGTTTTTCAACTGTATAATCAATTTCATCCTTGCTGTTATATTTTGAAAGAGAAAATCTTATAGAACCATGAGACTGTTCATGTGTTCTACCCATAGCCATTAAAATGTAACTTGCCTGAAGATTTCTGCTATAGCATGCAGAGCCAGTTGTTACCGCTACTCCCTCAAAATCAAGCCTCAAGGATATGGCTTCTCCTTCAACATATTTAAATGTGCAGTTGAGTATGTGTGGTAAAGAACTTTCAACCGGAGTATTAAATTCTACATCAGGAACTTTTACTTCTATTTTTTCTCTTAAGTAATTCCTTAACTCTTCGATCCCTTTAACATCATCTTTGGAAAATATTTCAATTGCTTTTTTGGCGCCTATTATTCCTGGTGTATTTTCTGACCCTGCCCTTAAATTATTTTCGTTATAACCACCGTCAATAATTTTACTTAAAATAGTACCCTTTTTTACATATAGTATTCCAATGCCTTTGGGTCCATGAAATTTATGAGGCGAAATTGTCATTAAATCGATGTTATTTATTTCAACATCCTCTATATATGGCCATGCAATTGATGCATCGGTATGAAATATTATATTTTTTTGTTTCACTATTTTTGAGATTTCTTTGATATTTTGCAGTGTACCTGTTTCATGATTGCCCATCTGTATAGAAACAAGAATTGTGTCTTTTCTAAGCGATTTTTCCAATGTTTCTAAATTTACATATCCATTTATATCGACAGGTAAAAAAGTAATTTCAAACCCTTCCTTCTCAAGTTTTCTCGCTGATTCTATAACCGATAGATGCTCTATAGAAGTAGTTACAATATGCTTGCCTTTTTTTTGATTTCCATACGCTGTCCCTTTTACCGCAAGATTATTTGATTCAGTGCCACCCGAAGTAAATATTATTTCTTCTGATATGCTCCCTCCAATTTTTTGGGAAATGAACTCCCTTGCATTGCTAATTAAATCATTCACTTCCATTCCATAAGAATGGGTAAACTGGGAAGATGGCAATGCATAATATTCTTTAAAGAATGGTAGCATTGCTTCAATTACTCTATCGTCAACTCTTGTCGAGGTTGCATTGTCCAAGTAAATTCTCATATTAGGTTAGACCTAAATCCTTTTTAGCCTCTTCTGTCATCATGTCAGGAGACCATGGGGGGTCGTAAGTCAATTCAATTTGGACGTCCTTTACCCCTTCCAATGACCTCACGACATTTTCTGTATCGCTTGTAATATAGTTTCCAATTGGGCAACCAGGGGCAGTTAGAGTCATTTTTATTTTTACAATGCCTAATTCTTCGTCAATGTTAATGCCATAAATCAGTCCAAGATCTACAATGTTCACTGGAATCTCCGGGTCATAAACATTTTTTAATGCATTTAAAATTTCTTCTTTTGATACCATTTTTTCCTCCTATTCTTCCGAATATATTCTTTTTTCTCCTTGAAGTTTCCTAATTTCTGTAACATCCTGCGTAACTTCAAGAGTCCCTAAATAGTTTCCATTTGTATCTCTTACTGCAAAATACCTTATGTAAACAATGTTTCTATCTTGATTTATCCAAAATTCTGCTAAATCTCTTTTTTTAGATTTAAAGTCGCTAAGAATTTTTTCAACAATATGCACACTTTTAGGAGGATGACAATTCTGGACACTCCTACCAATAACAGACTTCGTCCTAATAAATATCCTTTTATCTACCTTATTAAAATATTTTACTCTGTCCTCTTTATCTATGAAAGTTATTTCCACTGGCAGTGTATCAAAAATAGCTTCTATTTCTTTAGTAGACAACTCTCCAGACACAAAATGAACGTTCCCGTCTTTTATAAACTCTTCATTGGCAGTTTTAGCCTCGGAAACTTTTCCTTTTGAGCCTTCCGTAAGTTCTAATGGCGTAAATTCGGCATAGCCTACTTCATCCATGGCATTTTTTACTTCTCTCCACTCCTCATTTGTGAGCTTTTGTACCGCTGTTGGAAATAAAATCTTGTTTTCTTTATAAATATGGGATGACTTTAGGTCAACGATATATAATATCAGAGAATACAATTTCTCTTTCAAACTGCTCAATTCGTCAAACGGTTTTACCAAAATTTCATTTAATTCTTTCAATCTCTCTCTTAAACTGTCATGTTCTGTCCATAAAATTTTGGGTGGTTGAACAACATCATGTTTTTCAAGAAATGGGAAAAGGGCGTTTTCTTCTCGCAGCATATGATTTTCTATTCCCTTTAAATAATTATTTATGGTGTTTAATTCCACCAATTTCTTTTCAATATTCTCTTCTTGGCTGTCTTTTAATTCATTTACTATTTTGTGAAGCATGCCGAGTAATTTAGCTATCTCAGTATGCTCAACCATTAATAGGTAAATGGGGTGTCCCCTTTCAGCAATGATTTCTTTTTTTTCTATTGATTCTCTGAAAATTTCTATATGAGTATCACAAAGGTTATGTATCTTTTCTGCAGGAAAACCTTCTTTTGTGATTAGCACGTTTTCTATAATTGCAATATCCGCTGGTGTAATATCAGACAGAATTTCCTTAAATTCTCTCTTAATTTCATCAGGGGATATAAGGTCTTTATCCATTTTAACTAAAAGATTTTTCATTAATTCAATTTTTTCATTGTTTCTTATAAAAAATTCGCTCATTTTTCACCTCTTCATAAATTATAACTAAATTAGTAATAATTTCAAATAGGCTTATATTTGCTAATTCCATTCAGAAAAGCATTGATTGAAAGGTTAATGCACTCTTCTTTTTCTGCAGGGATTTCAAAGAATTTTTCAAGTTCTTTTTTCGAAAATTCTTTGAAATTTTCAACCTTTTCAGAAGTAGCTAACTCTGTAATAATTGAGCAAACAGCTATTGCATAAGGACAACCAACTATTTGAAATTTAATCTCTTTGATGATGCCGTCTTCTATTTTAAAGTAGAATATTGCTTTTGCCTTAGATGGTGTTTCAAATTCCCCTAATAAAGTGGGATTTTCAATTTTGCCAACGTTCTTAGGGTTTAAAAAATGTTTCATTATGATGTCGGGGTACATCACTCACCCCCTTTCCAGAATGGGCTTAATTCTCTTAATTTTTTAACGCAATCTATTAAATTATTAACTATTGGATCAATTTCATCTTTGCTGTTGAATTTTCCAATTGTTATTCTAATACTGCTAAAATAATCTTCTGGCCTTATACCAATTGTTTTTAAAACATGTGACGGTTCTTTGCTTCCAGCAGAACAAGCAGAGCCACCTCCTGCAATTATCCCCCTTTCATTTAAGAGCACCAAGAGGGGCTCATTCCTTATCCCTTCTATTAAAAAATTAAGATTCCCTGAAAGTCTTTCCCCCATTTGAGGCCCATTTAGAAATACTTTAGGAATACTCCCTTCGATTTTTTTCCATAATAAATTTCTCATATCTTTAATTCTTGCATCGTCAGAATCCATTTCTTTTTCAGCAATTTTTGCCGCCTCCCCAAGACCAACTATACCAGTTGTATTAAGAGAACCTGAACGAATACCGTTCTCTTGGCCACCTCCTTCCATAAATGGCTTAATCTTAGTGCCTTTTCTTATGTATATTGCCCCTACACCTTTTGGCCCGTAAAATTTATGTGCTGACAAGCTCAACAAGTCAATGTTCATTTCTTTGACATTTATTCGTATATGACCGACTGTTTGTACGGCATCAGTATGGAAATAAATTTCATTTTCTTTCGAAATCTTTCCAATTTCCTTAATGGGCTCAATGGTTCCAATTTCGTTATTTGCATGCATAATTGAAATAATTAAAGTTTTTTTCGAAATAAGTTTTTTAACTTCATCTGGGTCGACAAATCCGTATTTATCAACGTTTACAAACTTTACAACAAAACCCATTCTCTCGAGTGTACTCAAAGGTTTTAGAACAGCTTCGTGTTCAATTTTAGTAGATATAATCTCATTGCCCCTCTCTTGATTTGCCATCGCTATGCCTTTGAGTGCTGTATTGTCAGATTCTGTGCCCCCAGAAGTAAAAAATATCTCCTCAGGTTCAGCTCCTATTAAATGTGCGACATCTGCGCGTGCCTGCTCAACATAAAAATCAACCTCTTTACTTAATGAAGATGTCCACTTTGTTGCTGGGTTCGCATATTTTTCAGTGAAGAAGGGGAACATTTTTTGTATTATTCTTTCATCTACTTTGGTCGTTGCAGCATTATCTAAATAAATTAATTTCATATTACCTCCTTAAAATAAATATTACTTCTTTTGTTATAATTATAGCAAATAAAATTGAAAATAAAAAAATAGATTTATGATTTAGTAATTGAGTTTTTATTAATTTCGGTTATAATTTTAAGATGAACTACATTGCACTTTATAGGAAATATAGACCTCAGACTTTCGAAGAGGTCGTTGAGCAGGATACAATTGTAAAAATTTTGCGACAAGCGCTTAGGCAAAACAAAATCGCTCATGCGTATCTTTTCGCCGGGCCTAAAGGCTCAGGCAAAACTACGGTCGCCAGAATTTTCGCAAAGGGACTGAATTGCATTAATGGCCCGACTGATGCCCCTTGTATGAAATGTAAAAATTGTATCAGCATAACAAATGGAACAAACTTGGATGTTTTAGAAATAGACGCTGCTTCAAATCGTGGTATAGACGAAATCAGGGATTTAAAAGAAAAAGTTTACTATGTACCTGTTGCCTCTAAATATAAAGTTTATATCATTGACGAAGCACACATGTTGACTATGCAAGCCTTTAATGCGCTTTTAAAAACTTTAGAGGAGCCGCCTTCAAATGTTGTATTTATACTTGCGACGACAGAGCCCGACAAGATTCCGTCAACTATTGTTTCGAGATGCGAAAGATTTTATTTTAAGCCCATATCTGCACAAGGCCTTTTTAACAAAATAAAGGATGTTGCTACTCAAGAAAAAGTTGAGATTTCTGATGGCGCTGCATTGCTTATATCAAAATTTTCATCTGGGTCTCTAAGAAACGCATTAAGCATCCTTGACCAGGCTATCACTATGTATGGCGAAAAAATTGATGAAGATGGTATTCGAAGTTTACTTGATGTCCCAAACGAAAACATTTTTACCGATTACTTATATGCTCTCTTGAAAAATGACACAAATGCCATTATAAACATTCTCAATATGGTTAAAGAAGGAGGTAGGGATCCAAAGATTTTTATTAACGAATTGATTGACTATATACAGGACATCATTACGGGAAAAATTGCTGGATTTGAAGAGGTTAAGAAAAAACGGGATGAACAATTTGTCTCTATAATGCAAGAACAGTCAAAATATTTTACCATAAGGAAACTTACTGAATTTGCAAATGCTTTTGTGGATTCTTTGTCTAAAATAAAACTTTATCAAAACTCATTTTTCCCAATCCTGCTTAACTCACTCTCTCTTTTGAGCGACATTACAGCCTCTGAGACAACCGAGACCTTGAAAGCAACAGTACCCTTAAAAACTGAGCCAACTACAATTGTCCAAGAAAATATTGCTTTAGAAGAAGTTAAGGCCAATCTTGATGGTAAAATCTCAATCGAACAGATAAAACAAAGATGGGGGGATATTTTAAGTGTAGTAAAATCTACAAGCGCTCCTCTATTTGCAATTTTGATAAAATTTACCCCAGTTGGAGTTCAAGAAGAGTCTATAATGCTACTGCCAGAGAAAAAATTTTATCTAACCATGCTAAAACAGCAAGAAAATATTGATATAATTACAACTGCTATTAGAAAAATATTAGGTAAGCCGTTTAAATTATCTTTTTCTGAACCAGAGGAAGAGGTTTTAGTAAGAAAAGAAGACAAAATAGAAGAAATTAAGCAAAAAAAGGAAGTTCAAGATATATTGAAACTTTTTGATGGTGAGATTACAGATATAAAAAATGCCGAGGAGGGAAAATGAAGAATCTAAATGAAATAATGCAAAAAGCAAAAGAGCTACAAAAAAAGATGGAAGAACTTGATATTGAACTTACAAATGCACGCGTTGAAGGCGAATCTTCAGGCGGAGCTGTCAAGGCTATTGTTTCAGGCAAACTTGACTTAGTATCGTTAGATATCGCAAAAGAATTAATAAATCAAGAGGATAAAGAAATACTTGAGGATATGATAGTCGCTGCAATTAGAGAAGCCCAAGAAAAGGCAAGGAAAATTGCTCAGGAAAAACTTTCTTCGCTGGG
>Ga0315268_10002116_pt1 | contig 22653 bp, 9 predicted proteins | sample C1_top_MG_FD_204535 | JGI IMG/M metagenome (GOLD analysis project Ga0315268, IMG submission 204535) | Sediment microbial communities from Yellowstone Lake, YNP, Wyoming, USA - C1_top | ecosystem: Environmental > Aquatic > Freshwater > Lake > Sediment | place: USA: Wyoming | collected 2017-08-01 | reverse complement strand
CTGCTCGAGGGGTCGAGTCGAGTCGCGGCCTCTGCAGGCTTGTCCGCCAGCGCGGCTGCGCCCTCTCGCCCGCCGCCGGTGCCGGCTCGAGCGGCTCTCTCGCCGCGCGCCGCCGCTGTCGCGCACACGGCCGTGACCGTCGCCAAGACCCCCCCCCGCGTCAACGCTCCCCCCGAGGACGGAGCGCCCTTTGCGGCCTTGCTCGCGCCGCCGTACCCGTCGCCCTCGCGCGCCGTTGTCGTGAGCACAGCTCCCCCGCCGCGCGCGAGTGGGCACCGCGTCATCGGCCAATTGCAGCGCCTTGGCGTCGTGACGCCCGCCGGCGTTCTGCCGCTCGATCCAGCGCTCATGCCGCCGCGTGGCCGCCGCTGGTCCTCGGTCGCCTTGGGGCTCGTGGCGAGCGCCGCCTTGTTCTTCGCGAGCCAGGCGATGGCGCCCCCGCCGCGCAGCATCGATGTCGAGCGCGCCTTCACCGTGCCGCGCCAAGCGTCGCTCGGCCTCATCGCCGAGCGGCTCGAGCAGGACGGCATCATTCGCAACGCCCGCGCCTTTTCGTGGCTGGCGCAGATGAGCGGTCGTGAGCGCCACCTGCGCGCTGGCACCTACCGCTTGCGGCCGCGCGTCTGGGCCTGGGAGGTGTTGCGTGATCTGTCGGGTGGCCAGGTCGCGACCGTGCAGGTCACCGTGCCCGAAGGCTTGAGCGTGCGCGAGGTCGCGAGCCTCCTCGAGAGTCACAACGTCGCGCTCGCGCCCGATTTCATCGCTGCGGCGCGCGACCCTACGTTGCTCGCCAAGTACGACCTGCAAGGCGAATCGGCCGAGGGGTATTTGTTCCCGGAGACTTACACCTTTGCCCTCGGTCTGTCGGCGACGCAGGTGGTCGAGTCGATGCTCGAGCAGTTCGGTTTGCACCTGACCCAGATCCCACAAGCCATGCGCGCGAGCCGCGAGGAGCTGCGCTTGCGTCTCATTTTGGCCTCCATCATCGAGAAGGAGGCGCGCGCGGAGAGCGAGCTAAGGCGCGTCGCAGGCGTGTTCGAGAATCGCTTGGCACGCAACATGAAGCTCGAGTCGTGCGCCACCATCCAGTACACGCTCGATCACCCCAAAGAGCACCTGTCGCTCGCCGACGTTCGCCGACCCTCACCCTACAACACCTACCTGAACTACGGCTTGCCCCCGGGACCGATCACCAACCCGGGCCTCGCCGCCCTGCGCGCCGCGTTCGAGCCAGAGCGGCACGACTTTCTCTTCTTCTTCGCCAAGGGCGGTCCCGCCCACGCGCACGTCTTTTCGCGCACGTACGCCGAGCACTTGAGCTCGCAGAAACTGCTCGCGCGTCGCGACTGATTGCGGGCGCTTGCTCTCTCGTATTTGATGCGCGCCTATGAACCACACGATCTTGGCGCTCGGACCGCTCGGCTGTAACTGCGTCATCCTGAGCGATCCCGAGAGCCGCGAGGCCCTCGTCGTCGATCCCGGCGACGAGCTCGAAACCATCGCCGCCGCGCTCGCCGCCGGTCGGTTGCACGTCACGACGATCGTCTTGACGCACGCGCACATCGATCATCTCGGCGCCGCCGCCGGGCTCGCGCGTTTGTGCCGCGCCCCCATCTTGCTGCACGCCGCCGAGCGCTCGCTCCTCGAGATGCTGCCCTTGCAAGCGCGCCTCGTCGGCCTACCCGCGGTCGAGGTGCCGAGCATCTCTGGACCGCTCTCGGCCGGTGACCGCCTCACGGTCGGTCGTTTCGCGCTCGACGTGCTCTCGACGCCGGGGCACTCGCCGGGCTCGGTGTCGCTCGCCTGCGCCGAGGCGAAGCTCTGCGTGTGCGGTGATACGCTCTTTGCCGAAGGGGTCGGGCGCACGGACTTGTGGGGTGGAAACGCGGAAGCGCTGCAGCGCTCGATTCGCGAGCAGCTCTACGTCCTCGACGCTGGCACCAAGGTGCTGCCTGGTCATGGGCCCGCGACGACGATTGCGCACGAGCGCGTGCACAATCCGTTCGTGCGCGCTTAAACGACCGCTCGCAAGTGTCGATTGCGGGGCTGACGCGAGCGCCGCTCGCGGGGTGTCAGCAGAACTCGAGGCGCGTCTCTGGGAGCCTGTCGGAAAAATGACTGCATACACGCTCCCGCTCCCGCTCCCGATTCCGCGCCCGAAAAAAGCGCCGTGCTTGCAGCCAAATCCGGGAGCGTGCTCAGGAGCGGGAGCGGGAGCGGGCCAATCAAGACGAATTTCCCGACAGGCTCCTACAACGGCGCCGGCGGCAGCTTCAGCGAAATCGCCAGCTCGGGCGGTGCGCCCGCATACAGCCAGCGGTAGATGCCAAAGGTGCGCAGCACGCGCTTGACGTAGCCGCGCGTCTCTTGAATCGTCATCTCCTCGGCGAGGACGTCGAGCTCGTCCTTCTCGTGGCGCTTCCACCAGGTCGTGGCCACGTCGCCCCCGGCGTTGTACGCGGCGAGCGCGAGCGCGGCGTTGCCACCAAAGCGGCGCATGAAGGCCGCGAGCATCGCTCCCCCGAGACGGGCGTTGAGCGCCGGGTCGAGCAGGTCCTCGGCGCGCGCCAAGTGCACCGGGGGCTTGAGGAGGCGGCCCGCATCGCGGCCCGTCGAGAGTAACAACTGGGTTAGGCCATAGGCGCCGGCCCAGCTGACGACGAGCGGATCGAAGGCGCTCTCTTCGCGGGCCAAGGCCTGCAAGAATAGCTCCGGCAGCTTGTTGTCCTTCTCGGCCGGCGCGATGTCGCTCCGCCACGCGAGCGGGTAGGCGGCGCGCCAGATGCCGACGGTCGCGGGTGTCGGGAACCGATCGAGGTCAGCCGCGAAGTCGGTGCGCAGGCGCCAATGCGCGTCCTTGTAGTCGCCAGCCCCGTCGAGCAAGAGCGCGAGCGTGAGCTTGGCGTCGTGGTCGCTACACTCGGCGCCGCTGGGGTGAGCGGGCGGCGGCTGCACCGTCTGGGCGACGACCGGCCCACCCTCCGTGGACGTTGTTTCGGACGGACCGCGCGCCGGGTGCGGGGCAAGACCGAGCGCGTTCGCGTGGGTCGTCGAGAGTACCTGTCGCTCGGGCATCTTGATTGCGAGGAGCTGCCGCGCCGCGTCGCTGTGCAGGCCGAGCGAGAGATAGCGCGTCGCTCTATCGTACGCGGGCTCGCTCGCGAACACCCCCGCACACAGCGACGAGCGCGTGCGCGTGCGCGGGGCGTTGGGGGGTGGCTGCGCGAGCGTACGCGCCGCCTTCTTCGATACCTCGCCGAGCCGCACGAGCGCGAGCTGGGCGTAAAAACCCAAGGCCTCTTCGGTGAACGCCGCCCGAAAGTAGCTCTCGGCGGCCGAGCGCTGCCGCTGCGCTTGGGCGATGCGACCGAGCCAATAGTCGGCGCGCGCCTTATCGAAGGGCACGAGTACGCAGCGCTCGTTGGCGAGCAGGGCCAACAGGCGGGTGCGTGCAAGGTCGAACTCGCCGCGTCGGTAGCTCATCCAGGCGAGGCGCCAGGCGGCTTCGCTGCACTGGTCATCGATGAGCGGGCGCGCGCCGATGCGCGCGTAGTAGGCCTCGGCCTCGCTGTCGTGGCCGCGCCGTTGATAGAGGTCGCCCGCCCAAAACAACACGTCGTCGACCATCGAGTGGTCACCGTACTCGCTCGCGAACTGTTCGATGAGCGGCACGGCGCGCAGGCCGTCGCGGATCGAGACCACCTTGGCGTTCAAGTAGCGGGCTCGGCGTTGTCGCTCCTCGTCCCCTAAGCAGCGCTCGCCGGCGAGGGTCAGATGTGTCTCGGCGTTCGCGTAGTCGCGCAACTTGCGCGCCGCGAGGCCGAGCGCGAGCTCCTTTTGGCAGCGCTCGGCCGCCGAGAGGGACTCGTCCGCGAGCGCGCCCGCGGCCTCGACGACCCGTTCGTTGCGGTGCGCGAGCAGCAGCACCTCGATGCGTGCGAGTCGCTGACTCGCCGAGAGCGTCACGCCGGCAGGCGCCTCACTCGGCGTGAGTAAGGACACTGGCTCCTCGAGGTAACGCTGCGTCTCGACCGCCAAGGCTTCGGCTTCGCGGCCGAGGCCACGCAGGGCAATAGTCTTTGCCGCGAGCAGTCGACTCCGGCCGTTCGGATCGTTGTGGTCGCGCAGGGCATCGAGCGCGTCGTACGAGTCGAGCAGCGTCAGAGGGTCGCCGACGGCGAGCGCCTCGGCGAAGGGTAGCGCCGCCGGCGCGATGGCTGCGTTGGCGTCGTGCAGCACCGGCAGGAGCTCCATCGCCGCGCCCTTGGTGTCACCGGTCGCGAGCGCCACGAGGCCGCGCTCGACCGCCACGAGCTCGGCGAGCCCCGCGTCGCTCGCCGCTTCGCGCAGCGCGACCTGCGCGAGCGCGAGGTCATTGACTCCACGTGCGGCGCGCGCCCGCAGCAGCGCCGCCGCCGGGCCACTCTGTGCGGCGAGCAGCGACAGGGCCTCGGGGGCGCGGTCACGCCCGAGAAGGCCGTCAGCGACCGCAAGCGCAGGCGCCAGGACTTGCGTGTGCGGCTTGGCGGGGCGGGCCGTCACCGGCGCGGCGACGAGCAACGCGAGCGTCCACCCAAGGCGCATCCACGGGCGGTGTGCCGGGTTACGCGCTGGCCTGCCGAAAGACGAGTCCCTCATCATGCGCGCGACACCGATCTATTCAATATACCCTAGCGTGCGCAGCGAATCGCGATCCTGCTGCGCCGCTTTGCGCCCGACGATCTCGGGGCCAGCTCCAAGATAGCGAAAGAGCTCTGGGGCGAGCTGTTCGTGCACGTGGCTCGCCGGGCCGAGCGGCTGCGTTTGCGTGGGGTCCCGCGCGAGGTCGAAGGCCTCGAGGCGGCCTTCGATAAAGGGGTACGAGGGAAACTGCGCGCTCGCCTTGCGCTGCACGATGAGTGCGCTCGAGCTCGTGTAGACGGCCGCGGCTTGCGCCAACTGATGCTCGGTGAAGCTGATGCTGCGCCCTGGCCGACTCCCCTGCGCCGCGGCGATGAGGCTGTGGCCGCGCATCGGCTCCCACAGCGGCGCGCCGGCCGCCTCGAGCGCGGTTGGGGCGATGTCGACGGTCTCGACGAGGCCGCTGATGCGCGCCGGGCTCTGCCCGGGCAGCTTGACGATGAGCGGCACATGGACGGTCTCGCGGTACAGCCCGCCGTGATGAAAGTACAGGCCGTGCTCACCCAAGTTCTCGCCGTGATCCGAGGTCACAATGACCGCCGTGTGTTCGAGCCGGCCGCGCTTGGCGAGTCCGTCGAAGAGCAGGCCCAAGCCACGGTCGGTGGCTTCGACCTCCGCCCAGTACCGCTGCACGAGCTCCTCGGTGAAGCGGTGCTCCGAAAACGCCTTGCGGAACCAGGGATTCTTGCGTTGAAAACCGGGCGCGGCGCGCACCGCCACGCGCATCGGTGTTTTGCCGACGAGCGGGTGCAGCGGCACGTCAGGCGGTGGATCGTAAGGGGCGTGCGGGTCGGTGTAGTGGACCCAAAGAAAGAAGGGCCCGCTCGGCGCGATCTCGTCGAGGGCCTGCAGCGCCACCGCCGACGTCTCGTCGGCGCGTCGCTCGCGTCGCTCGGCTTTGACGACCTTGTCGAAGCCGAGGCCGAGGTTGGAGACCTCGGGGTTCAAGTGGGGAAAACCGATGACCGCCGCGGTGCGCACGCCGTTGCGTTTGAGCGCGCCCGCGAGGGTGCGTGCGTCGGCGTGGATGCCGCTCTCGTTGTCGTAGACGCCGTGGTCGCGCGGGTACAGCGACGTCATGATCGAGGCGTGCGACGGGTTCGTGAGCATCGAGGCCGTCAGGCAGTTCTCGAACAGCCAGCCGTCGTGCGCGAGCGCGTCGAGGGTCGGGGTCGAAAGCGGACCGCCATAGGCGCCGAGCACGTCGGCGCGCAGCGTATCGATGGTCACGAGCAACACGCCATCGATAGCGGTGCTCGAGGTCGGGTGCGCGAGCGTCGGGGCGGCGGCGAGGGCGGCCGCGAGGCCCTTAGTCGGGCTCGACCCGACGAGTGTGCCGCTCGTCTCCTCGAGCGACCCGCTCGTTGCGCTTTGTGCGCTCGCGCTTGCGCTTACGCTTGCGCTTGCCGTTGCGGTTGAGCTTGCGCCTGCGCTCGGCGTCGACGCCTCGCAACTCGCCACGAAGAGCGGTACGAAAAGACAGTGCAGCCGCATGCAGCGCCAAGCTAACATGGGCCCCCGCAGGAGAAAAAAATTCGGCGCGACCGGACTTTTGACGCGCCGCCCTTTCGTTGTTCATGATGCGCCGATGATGCACGCAGCTCTCTCGTTTGCTCTCCTTGCTCTTGCTCTTCCGGCGGTAGCCGCCCCGCCACCCGCACGTGACCTCATCGTCCTCGTGCTCGTCGACGCCATGCGCCCCGACCATATGGGCGCCTACGGCTACGCGCCGCCGACCACACCGACGCTCGACGCGCTCGCCAAGACGAGCCGGCGCTACACCCGCGCCTACACCAATGCGCCGTGGACGCGCCCCTCGACCACGACCTTCCTGACCGGCCAGAATGCCTCGCGGCACCGCACCGAGACCTCGACGAGCAAGCTGCCCGATGACGTGACGACCCTCGCCGAGCGCTTGCACAAGGCCGGCTACGTGACCGCGGGCTTTACGGCCAACGGCAACGGCGGCTCGCTTGCGGGCTTGCAGCGCGGCTTCGATCACTTTGAGGATCCGACGCGTACCTACACCAAAGACAAGCGCGGCCAAGTGTTCGCCAACAACCTGCCGACCGGCGCCTTCTTGGTCGAGCACGCGCTCGCCTACCTGCGCACGAGCAAGGCGCAAAAGCTCTTCGTCTTTCTCTTCCTCGTCGACCCGCACGACCCTTACGAGACCACGCCGGCGCTCGAAAAGCAGTTTCTCGGCCCCGACTGGAAGGGTGTCGTGCGGCGCAAGGCTATGCCGGAGATCAATAATGACTACCCGGCCGACGAGCGCTTCTCGATGCAGGCCATCTACGACGCGTCGATCCGCGCCGCCGACAACGCCCTCGCCACGTTCTTCGCGGGTCTCGCGGGCCTCGGGCTCTTCGAGGGCGCGTCACTCTTCGTGGCCTCGGATCACGGCGAGGCGTTTGGCGAGCACAACTTCTACCTGCACGCCCATCACTTCTGGGAGGAGGTCATCCACATCCCCCTGCTCGCGCACGGGCCGCGCTTTGCGCCTGGGATCGACGAGCGCCTGACGCAGCCGCTCGACGTGAGCGCCACCCTCGCGCAGTTGGCCGGGGCCGATGCGGCGGGCCTGCCCGGCCGCTCGCTGCTCGCGCCGCCCGTCCCCGGCGCCACTGTCATCAGCGAGTACAACGAGTTTGGCATCCACCGCCAGGCGATCATGGACGGGACGTGGAAGGTCATCTGGCAGCGCCCGGCCGACGGCGCCGTGTTCGACCAGAACTACGCCAACCGCGCCATGATGCCCTCGGTGGTCTTCGATCGCGAGACCGTGCAGGTCTACGACCTCATCCGCGACCCGAAGGAGCAGCACGACCTCTCGGCCTCAATGCCGCCGCGCGCGGCGGAGCTCTTGGCGGCGCTACGCGCCTTTGTCAGCGGTTGAGGCGTTGAGCCGCTCGAGGATGAGGCGCACTTGGCTCGCTTGCCGCTCGGTCTCGACACGGCGTGGGTGATCTCTGCCCATAAAGCGCAGCGTGCCTTCGAGCTCGGTGAGCTGGCGCTCGAGACTCACGCGCTGCTCGGCCGCCTTCGGCTGCGCCTCGGGGTTGACCGGCAGGCCCTGTTGCGCGGGCGCGCGCGGCGAGCTCGGCCGTTCCGGACCGCGCACGAGGTCGTCGCTCTCGGGAGGCCGGCCGTGATCTGCCATGTGCCTATCATGGCGCAGCCGGCGCTTGGGCGCCAGCGTACGCGGCTTCGCGCCGGGCGGTCGAGTCTCCGTCCGCCTTTGACGCGTGCGCGGCGCACACCGCGCCGAGGCTTTGCGCTCAGCTGCCGTTCACGCTAGGGTCCGCCCCCATGGCTCACGTGACCCACTCGCTCCTCGTTGTCGGCGCCGCCGCGCTCGCTGCTTGCGCTGGCTCGCACACGTCTGCACCGCCGCCCGCTGCCGACGGTGGCGCGCCAGCTTCGGCATGCCTCGCCGACTCGAGCCCACAGCAGGTGTTGGCGCTCGTCGATGGCGCGGCGGTCATGCGTCAGGACCTCGACAAAGACGTTCACCGCCGCATGGACGACCTCGAAAACGAATCCGCGCAGCGCAAGTTTCATCTCTTGTGGGCGGGCGCCGAGAGCGTGGTCGCCGACCGGCTCATCGCCAAGGAAGCGGCGCGCCGGCGCGTCAGCGTCGATGATCTGCGGCAAGCCGAGATCGCCGCGAAGGTGGCGCTGCCGAGCGACGAGGACTTGAAGAAGGTCTACGACGAGCAGGTCGCGTCGAGCGGCGTGCCCTTTGAGCAGGCCTCGGCCTACATTCGCAGCCAACTGATGACCGAGCGTATGGAGCTGCAGGAGCGCTCGTTCGTCGAGCAACTGCGGGCCGGCGCCGACGTGCGTTACACCTTGCCCGTGCCCGAGTTGCCTCGCTTCGCCGTCGAGACGGGCGCGGGGCCCTCGCTCGGTCCCCCTGAGGCCAAGGTGACGCTCGTCGAGTTCAGCGATTTTCAATGTCCCTACTGCGCGCGCGCGAGCGCTATGGTCCGTCGCCTCCGCGAGCTGTATCCGAAAGCTCTGCGCGTCGAGTTTCGCGAGTTCCCCTTGCAGCAGCACCCTGAGGCGCGCGCCGCGGCGGAGGCAGCGCGTTGTGCCGACGAGCAGGGTAAGTTCTGGGAGTTTCACGATCTGCTCTTCGCCAATCAGCGCGCGCAGAAGACCGACGACCTCGAGCGCTACGGCAGCGAGGCCAAGCTCGACCTCGTGGCATGGAAGAGCTGTCTCGCTTCAGGGCGCGCGCAGAAGGCCGTGCGTGCGGCCGAAGACGCCGGTCGCCGCAACAACGTGGCCGGCACTCCTGCCCTCTATATCAACGGGATCAAGCTCGTCGGTCTCTTGCCGATGCCGCTCTTGCAGTCGCTCATCGACAACGAGCTGCGGCGCTAGGCGTTGGTAGAGGGCGCCACCATGTTCGATGGGGTCAAGGTCTTCACCGCGACGAAGCAAAAGGACCGCGACGAGCTCGGCGAAACGGCGACGCGTTGGCTCGCCGAGCAGCGCGGCAAGATCGAGGTCGTCGACAAGGTGGTGACGCAGAGCTCGGATAACGAGTACCACTGTTTGTCGATTACGATCTTTTACCGCCGCGTCCGCGGCGATGGGACGGCGGTCGCGCCTTAGCCTGAGTCCGCGCTCACAATACGCAGCATCAAGCACGCTTTGTGGGCAGATGTGTGTGTACCACGCCTACCGTTATAAGCCAGAAAAACCACTTGTGCGTACCCGCCGACTCATGTCAGCCTGGTCCACTGTGCTTACCTATCAGGGGTGACGACAATTAGCTCGACTTGCCTCTCGTTTTTCCGTGTGGGCTCGCGTTTGCTGTCGGCGGGCTTTCTCGCGTTCGCGGCGCCAGGCTGTCAGCCGCCGACTCCGACCGCGCCACTGGCTACCGTCACCTCGCGACCCGGCATACAGCGATCGTCCCTAACTTGTGGCGGGCCGGCGATCGAGGCTCCGCCGAGCAGGCCGATGTTCACTTGCAATACCGGTGAGGTTGTCTTCGGGCCTGTACGCGTATCGCGCGCCCAGATCAAAAGTGGCGCCGCGTTCACTTTCACCAACGTCGCCTCCGACACTTGCCTCGTGCTCACCACGGGCGAGCATCCCGTCGCCGCCGATGTAAGCGTCGATGGCGCTGTAGTCGTGCCTCACCGACGCTTCTCGCCACGCATCAACACCATCGAGCGCGCCTTCATGCTCGCCCCCGATTCGCACACGCTGCTGCTCGCCGCGCACCGCGACGGTGACGACGACAAGACCGAAGGCGGCAATGGTGGCGACGTTCAAGACGATCGCTACGACGGCGAACCGCGAGTCTGGAACAGCGACGACGACACGATCCACCGCGACTCGAGTGAAGATCACGTGCTCGGCGCCGATGCGCTCCATGAGGCCGACGACAATCGTGCCGACCCGCTTGCGGACGCGGCGTTTGTCGAGGTGACCATCCGCTCGGGCGCGTCTATCGAACGGCACGGCTTGGTCCGCTCGGAACACCTGTCGCTGTTCAACCTGTTTGCGGTGCCGCAAGCGCTGTCGCCGGGCGAGGCCAGCGTGGCGTTCAGTGCCGACGGCCTCGTGCGCCAATTCTCGGCCCCGCCCCCGCCGAGCGGCACCTGGGAGCTTCGCTGGCACGTCGATATCAAGGATGAATCGGGGTGCGCGCTCGTGCGTCGCCTCGTTCTAACGCAGCCCATTGGCACTCCGTCGAGCTTTTCACTCGCCACGGCGTGGGACCTCGAGAACCAGGCTGGCGAGCGCATGAGCGATGGTCGCTATGCCTACCGCATCGGTGTCTCGCTGGTCAGGCTCGATCACCGTGGCGATCACGATGAAGCCCACAGCGACGGCTCCGACGCGCACCACGAGTCCGGCGATGAACATGAGCACCACGTAGTGGACGTGCTGCATACGGGCATCCAGATCGTGTCGCTCGATACGACGCCCCCGGTGGCCACGGCAGTGCATCCGAAGAATGGCAGCGCGGTGAATGACTCGAACCCGCCGCTCCTTGTCACCTGGGAGGATCCGCTCGTCGGTGGCTATGCCAGCGGCCTCGACCTCGCTACCGCCGTGGTATTGCTCGACGGGCTCGACATAACGGGCTTCGTGGTCATCGACGAGCTCGGCGTCGCCGGTTTCCTCGACGGGCTTTCCCAAGGGACGCATCGACTCCAGGTCATGATCGCCGACCGCATGGGAAACGTAGGCGCCGCGCTTTCGGACTTCATTATCGACACAGCCTCGCCGATAGTCGAATGGCACGAGCCGCCCGCGTCCACTGACGCAGCCGTTGTGCATATGGCCTTCACGCTGACCGACACCGGCAGCGGCCTCGCGCTCGACACACTCGCGGTGCGCGCCAACGGCACGGAGGTCACGGCGGCCGTGCAATGCACCCCGGCCGCCGACGGCATGTCGGCTGAGTGCGAGGGCTTCTACCCCCTCAACGAAGGGCGCTGGACGCTATGGGCCACCGTGCGCGATGCGGCCGGCAACCAGGGCGGCGCCTCGACCGAGCTGACCGTCGACCGCACCCCGCCGGCGATCATTCTCGACCCCGATCCGTCGCGGCTCGTCACGAGGGATAGCGCCACCCCAATCGTTGGCAGAATAGTCGATAGCTTGCCCTCGACTTTGACGGTGAGCGGCGCCGACGTGCCGGTAGTCTTCGGCAGCTTTAGGACAACCGTCGACCTCGCGACCGGCTTCAACGACATCGAGCTCGTCGCGACCGATAGCCTGGGGCACGTCGGCCGGCGCGTTGTGACTGTGACGCGTGACCCGGCTTATCCCGAGATGAGCGCCTTGGCCATCGGCGACCAGACGGTGCCCTGTGTCGATCCGAGCGCAGGCAGCGCATCGGCCGTCGTCGCGACGACCGTGAGTCCGTACTTGGCGGCGAGCTACGTCGACCAAGGCAGCGCCGGCATTCAAGCGTCGTCGCTTCAGCTTACGGTCGATGAACTGCCGCGCGTGTGCACGGTCTCGACTGCGTCCGGGGCCAGTTGTCTCCTCGACCTCGACGCTGGTCCGCACCGCATCGTGTTCTCCGTGGCCGATTTCGCGGGCAATCGTCGTGCCTGCGCTATCGCCGTCACCATCGACGCGGTGACCGTGTCGGGCACGCCCGGTACGGCGCTCGCGAACGCGCAGGTGCAGGTGCCACGGCACTATGTCGGCACGAGCGGCGTGCAAATGCAACTCGTCGCGACGACACCCATTGGTACGGCCTTCGGCGACCAATTCAAGACTGTCGGACCCGTCGTCGACATTCTTCCTAGTGTGGCGCTCGCTCCGGACGGCGACGAGACCATTCGCATCACGCTGCCGTTTGACCCGGCCGCGCTCGTGAGCCCGTCGGGCGATCGGTTGTCGAAGGAGAACGTGCGCGTGCACTGGTTTGACCCGGTAACAGGGATCTGGCAGGCGGCGCAAACGACGCAGTGGATTATCAACGTGGCCGCCAACACGGTCACCTTTGACACGCACCACTTGACGGCGTGGGCGGCAACCATCTCCTGGCGCCGGCCAATCGCGGCGATTGCCGCTGCGGCGATGATTGATAACGGCATGGCCGAAGCCGCGGATGATGCGGTCAAGGTGATCGACCTCGCCAGCTTCGCCACCTATCACCTTGCGGGCGGCGTGCCCGGCGAGCAGTTGAGCGCCACGCTCTCGGCCGATGACAAGTTCGAGCTGTCGGCCAATCGTTGGGTCGATTGCGTGGACTTCGACCACCCGAAGGCGAGCCTTGGAAATCTCAAAGCGGTGAAGCGGGCCGGTCCGAACTTGATCGCTGCCCTGTATCGCAACTACTTCGTGTTCCCGACGAAGGTCGGTCCGTACCACCCGGTCGACGAGTTCGGCGAGGTGCACGTGGACATGGATGAGATCATTCTCATCCGTACGACGGGCGGGATCGTTGGGCGTTTGCGAGCGTGGAACAGGGCTGCGTTCGTGGATGTCTATGACCCGCCGCTGCGCATTGCGAAGATGACCATTCGCGACTTTGCGTTCAACTCGACCGGCACCTCGGTGTACGCGTTGGGCGACACCAATGCCGATACTGCGATCGGACCGTATGCTTCGACCTCGGACGGCGATGGGCTCTATTCTGCGACCTGGGCCTCGCAGGGCGGCGTTGTCCGGATGTGGCCGAATGTTCATGCGCGCTTTGAGGTCGGTCCGAGCGCGGCGATTGCGCTCAGCGAGTTGTGGGGCGGCACGTCGATCTTCGTCTTGGGTGGCGGGCCGCGCGGGTGGATGACGGCGCATTCGGGTGATGACTATACGACCCATTGGAGCCAATGCGACACCTACGTTCCGACAAGCGTAGGCGCGCTGAATTTGGCCGGGACGCAGGGCGCCGAGGTCGCGGCATCCCTGCGCACGATTCTTGGGTCCGAGGCCTTCTCTATTAGATCTGGACCGTACGGGGGCGGCTTTGACACCCTGAGCTTGAGTGAGCTCGTCACGGCGTACAGGGCATGTGGCGTAGATGTTAGCGCGGAGGGCATTTTGGCCCAGCCGGTAGGGCCCGCCGCGGATTGGTCGTCATACCCGTCCTGTGAGGCCGTAGCCTTCGAGAAGAGACAGTGCTGCTATCTGGTCGCGGCGCTGCACGCGCGCAACCCAGCGAACCGCGACCTCGTGTCGAACATGCTCGAGGCCGGGCAGATATTGGTACTTCAGGCCGACTTCAATCTTCGGCGCGTCGGGACGATTTCGACGAGCCATGGCTACTCGGACGATCTCAGAGACGAGACCGTGACGTGCGACGGCGCACGCTGGACGGCCGGGACGGAGACGGCTACGCTCTCTGACCCGAATGCCGGCCTGCTCGTCGACAGCGCTGGGGTTCTCTGGGCTCGGCAAACGCATCTCGAGCTTTCTACGACGCAGTCCCGCATTACGGTTCCCCTGGCCTACACGGGATTCATAACTGCACATCCCGCCGTGACGGTTTTTCCGCTCTTCACGGGCGCTACCATCGACGCCGATGTTGCGGCTCAAGTCGGAGCAAATAGGGATTTTAGCACCTTGCCGCCTTCGACTCAGGATAGTTGGGCTCTTGGCCGCTCTGCTATCGCGCCCGCTTGGGGCGGCTCCAATATTGTGGCGGTCGCGCCAGATTCCACCGTGTATTGGCTGTTGGAGACCGCTCAGGGGGGCATGAGCAGCGATCGAATCGGCGGCGCGTTTCCGGCAAGCTATGCGGAGACGTTCAAGAGCGCACCACTCACGACCTCCGTCTCGACGGTCACCGAGCAACTCGGCGGCAAGATGGTGCGGTCAGTGGTCATGGCCGGTGTAGGCAAGGTCGAGGTGCCTGACCCCGACCCGACGCACAACCCGCCGGAGACATACTCGTTTGTCTCCAAGATCAGTGTGCCCCCGTCGTACGTCGCCATCACTCAGAGCTCGTACACCTTTCGTGACGCCACCGGAACCATCATCAGCAAGACTTTTGCCATGGACGCCTCCGGTCAACAGCTCGGCGGCGTGCAGCACGATCTGGTTTCGCTAGGCCAGTTCGACGGGCTCGGCTTCATTCCGAGGGACCCGCTGGTCGTCGTCGGGCAACAAGCGAGCCTCGCAGAGAGCGCACCGTTTCCGGCGCCGACGCTGAGTTTTGTCGATAGGCCGAACTTGGGCGGTCCCGCCACCGTAGCTGAGTTCAAGGACACCACGACACTCTATCCCTTCAAGATTTCGTTGCAGCGCTTCGTCCTCGAGGGTACCGGCAATCCGACCGCCCCGCCGTACAGCGGCCATAGCATCGACACGACGCTGGCTGAGTTACAGACGTTCGTCGACAACAGTGGCCCGACACCTCCTGGGCGCCGGTCGACGATCCTCGTGCGCGTCTTCGTCGGACCGCTCGACGAGCGTAGCGTGGTCATTCCGAACACGAGAATTAGGACGGCCGCGTCGGGTGATGCGGCGGGTCGAGTGTTTGTCACGCCGCAGCCGCCGCTCGTGACAGACGCCAACGGCATCATTGGACCCGACAGTCACTACATGTTCTTCGTGGCCATCGATCCGCTGACGGGGATCGCGGACGTGTTTGCCGACTGCGACGACGGGTCGCTTCCAAAGTTCGGGCCATCGGACAGCGGCCTCTTTCCGCGTCCGAGCGACGGAACCGTTGGCGGGGCGCCCGACAACGGTTCGGGTGAGCTGACTCCGTACGGCGGCTCGCTTGGCGCGGCACCAGCGACGCTCGTACCGTGCGCCGACGGCGATTCGTCATCGCTCTGCTTGCGGGGCTTCGCGATGCAGGAGCTCGAGGGCCGGCGGCAATTCGTTTTTGCCGACGTCCTGGTGTGCGGAGCTGCGGCGCCGGTGTACGCGGCTGAACCCTACCAAATCCCGAGAACGGGGCAGCAGAGCTTCGTGTCGGAGCCGCTCGTCGTATTGCATGGTGTCGAGCCGAAGTGGTGCTCCACTGATAGTGGGTGCGACAGCGGCTACTGCGTCGACTCGTACTGTTGCGACAAGCCGTGCGGCGGCGGCGTCGCTCATGACTGCCAGGCATGCAGCGTCATGGCGGGTGCCGACGTCAATGGCGTGTGCATGGTGTTGCCGCATTTCGGGCGTGATGGCTGGCCTGTGCAGTGCGGGCAGTTCGAGCCGGATAAATATACGGCTGAGCAGATGTGCAAGATCCTCGGGCACCCGACTCCTGACTGCGCCGCGCTCAGCAAGGATGCGATCTGCGCAACGTATGGCGCGGGAACCGGCTGCGACCCGGCGTGCGGCTCGGTCGCCACCTGTGATGGCGTGCACACGACCTGCAGCGTTGAAGGGGATGCCGACGGCGACGGGCACTTCAGCATCTCGGCGCCGGGGTGCGTGTGGCCGAAGGACGACTGCGACGATAACGACCCGACGATTCATCCCTACGCGCCGGAGATTTGCGACTTCAAGGACAATGACTGCGATGGCGAGGTCGACGAGGATTGTACGGTGGCGGTGTGCACGGGCGAGGCGTGCCCGCCGTACGATCCGAGCGCCGAGTTCACTACCGCGTTTGCGGACTTCAAGGCGAACACGCTCTTGCCCTCTCCGACCCGCATGCCGGCAGCCGCCGTTGGGGCGATGGCTGGCGAACTCCACATCACGCTGGATGGCGCCGCGGAGTACGAGGTGCCCATCGCGGTGCCGCCTGGACGGCGCGGCATGCAGCCGGCGCTATCTCTGAAGTACAGTAGTCGCCAGGGCAACGGTGCGCTTGGAGTCGGTTGGGTGATCACGGGCGTCTCGGAGATCCGACGATGTCGCCCAACCCCGCTTCGTGACGGCGCCTACGACAGCCTGCATTTCAGCGCCGCTGATCCGCTCTGCCTCGATGGCGAACGGTTGGTCCAGATGCCATCGAGCGCATGTGCTGCGGGCGAGGTCGAGTTCCGGCCTTTGCGGAACCCCTATAGCAAAGTGTGCGCCGCGGTTGACCTCACCGGCAACCCGCGTAGCTTCGTCGTCTGGCGCAAGGATGGAAATGTGGCGACGTACTTGAGCGACCACGCCGCGATCGTCGGTACTGACGACAATGGGCCGATCTTGGCGTGGCCGATCACGCGGCTCAGCGACCGGTGGGGAAACTACATCGCGTATCAGTACACGTACGCGAGCTCCTTTTCATTATTCGCCCCACCGCCACCGCCGGCAGATGTTAGCCAGCCAGGGAGCACCGGCCAGCAGCAGGATCCCATGCTCGTCGCGGCACCGGGGGCGACGTACAACATCACGAAGATCAGCTACACGGGCAACGAGGCCGCAGGTCTACCTGCCACGAAGGCGGTCGAATTCACCTACGAGAAGAGAACGGACCCCCTCGTTGGCTACTACGCCGCGAAACGGATCGGCGTTTATCACCGCTTGGCTTCGATAACGACCAGGTCGATGATAGCGCCTGGCGAAACCAACGGCACCCAGGTGCTCACATATGCCGTCCGCTACACGGCTTGGGGCAGTTCCACGCTGAGCGCGATTGATGGCATCAGCGAGTGTCCGGCCTCCGCCGATCCCGCGACGCTCGTTGGGTGCAAGCCGGCGACCACGTTCACATGGGCGCCGTCGCCAAGTGGATGGGTAGAAACCGCCAGTGTAGGTGGCCTTGCTGGAGTGTCGAGGTTTGGTGACCAGGTCTGGTTCACGCCCGACGGCGGATTCCCCATGTGCGCGGCGGGTCCGGCGCAGTTCTTCCCGTTCTGGGGCGATTTTGACGCGAACGGTCGTGAGGAACTCAATCTCGTACGCCGGGTTCGCGTCTACAATTCGCCCGGCGATCCGATGAACACCTCCGTCGGCCGCTATGCAGACGGTTTTGCGTTCGATTTGCTGAGCTCGGGTGCGTTCTCCGCTTCGACGAGAACTATCGGGAGCCTGGCGGATCCCTACAGTGGATCGGGGCCGAATGATAACGTGCACGTCGTCGAACTCGACTACGATGGCGACGGCCGCACCGACTTTACCTGGGGCTATTCGCTGTTCTTAGCATCGAACGGCTTTGTTCCGCAAAGGGCGCCGTGGGAGTTGACTGGGTATCAGTCTTGGACCGGCGACTTTGATGGTGATGGCGGGGATGACATTCTGACGTCAGACGGGGCGAACTTGCGCTTGTATAGCCGCAAGAGCGACCCACCCTGGAGCGCACAGCTCATTGACGCGCCTGACTTGAGCTCGTTGTTTGAGGCTCCAACCGCAGTCCTCGATGTCGACGACGACGGACGCGACGAACTCGTCTCGGCGACCATGACGTTTGGAGATGACGGTGAAAAGGCGCAGCCCCTGCCATTCGGCGAGTACGTCGTGCTCGACGCGAATGGCGATGGCTTGCGAGATCTTCTTGTCATGAGCACGAACTCACACTGCACGTCGTCGTGTACCGAGTCGTTGGATGTGGATTTGCTGCTTGGCACCGGCGGAGGTTTTGTCAACTTCGGGCACCTCGTACTTTCGTCGACCAACGACCCGGCCGTTGCCGCAATGGGTCGGGCGGCGGCGCGGCTCGTCCGTGTGGCCGACGTGAACGGTGACGGCGCAGACGAGGCTTTGATGCCGCTCAACGGCGAGCTGTTGCAGTTGTCCTTCGCTGGGTCGGAGATTCACAGTTCAGCCACAGGGATTACGTTCGCCGGCACGGTTGACAACGGTCTCGTCCTATGGGTCCACGACGTTACCGGTGACGGCTTGCAGGATGTGATCCTCAATGACGGGACCGGCTGGCACGTGTTCAAGGCCAGTGGTGGGGGCGCGGCAGTGGTCACGGGCGTCACCGACGGCGTCGGAGGCGCTGCAACGGTGGCCTACTCGTACACGAGCGAGAGCGTCTACAGCGGGCCGGGTGCCCCCGACGTGAGCGGCGAGCCCGTTCAGCTCACTGCGTCACCCATTCAGGTCGTTTCGCGGGCGACCTCGGTGGGAGCGCAGTCCTTTGACAACGAGTATGCGTACGACAACATGCGCCTGCACAGGCGTGGAGCCGGATGGCTCGGTTTCGACCATGTGAAGGTCACCGATCTGCTCATGCCCGGCAAGACCACGGACTACTACTTTGACAACTCCTTCAACGCGGCCGTACAGGACTTCCCGTTCGCCGGTCTGCCGACCCTCGTTGAGATGCGCATCGCGAACGCTGCCGGCAGCGAGCTCGTGTCACGGGACACCCGCCTGCCGGTCGTGCGACAGAGCGTTGGGGTAGCCACCTATGCCGTGGAGGTGCGCTCGAGTGGTCACATTACAGAGCGCGATCATGTGGCGGCGACTGTTGAACAGGCGACCGAGTCGTTTGACGAGTTTGGCAACCCGCTCCAGCTCGAAGTGAAAACCCGCATGGGTCCCGCGGCTTCGAGCGGAATCGACGCGTTCTTGGCGACCGTCGCGGACGCGGCGAAGCGGGGGGCGTGGGGGGCGAAGCTCGTGCGCCGCCTTGCCGCAGAGACGGCTGACAGCGTGACCAGGCACACTTGGACTTACTCGAATGATGCGGCGACGTGGCTCGTTTCGCGCGTCAAGACACATGACGTAGAGACAATGTCATCGTTGTGCAGTGCGGCCGAACAGCCAGGTGTGACAGGGTGGCAGCCGAGCTGGTTCACGACCTGCCCGCAAGGCGGCAAGACGACGCGGCACGTCTTGTACGTTCCCCAAACCATCGCCGTCACGTCGTCGTTGGTAGCGAGCGAGGTCGATCGAATCTATCTCGACCCGGCGAGCGACGCGGCGCCGGAGGCTAGCTATAGGGAGATGGTGGATTTCGATTACGCTTCGGACGGAACCGGCAACGTCGTGACCATGTCTGCCACCGGCGAGATGGACGCGCAGCATCGTCGCGCTACACGCAAGGTCGAGCTCGCCTACGAACCGGCGGAGAAGAGCCTTGTCTACGAGCGCGTCGCCGGGGGCTTGACGACCGAGTACGTGATGGATCGCGACTTTGGCGGGGCAGCTTACATCCGCGCGCCGAACGGTGTCATTGAGCGTCGCACCATCGACGAGCTCGGCCGCACGGTGTTCACGGGTCGCTCGGGTGGCAACACGACGTGGACCACCTACACCCGGCCCGCATCAGGGATCGGCCTCGAGGTGACGGCGCAGAGCACCAACGGCGAGTCGACTGAGCTCCTGCAGGACGCCCGGGGTCTGCCGCTGACGCTCGCGACGCGGGCGTTTGACGGGGCGATCGTGACACGTCGCTTTGGATACGACTCGCTCCGTCGTTTGACGCTCGCTACGTTGCCTTCGACTGTGTCGGCGGGCACTGACGTCGGTGTGCGTTACGCGTTCGACGAGTTCGGCAGGCTCGACGAGATCGACGACCCGCGTACCGGCGCGACGAAGATCACGAACTTCGAAGGGTCGGCCAAGGTTGATGATGCCGCGGGCGGGTCGCGCTTTGTCCTCAACGGCAGTCGAGGGAGTGTGGCGGCGTCGCTCGATGCGGGGGGTGTCATTTCGTTCTACACTGACGTCGAGGGCAGGCCGCTCGTGGTCGAAGGCGTCGGCGGCGAGCTGACACGGTTCGGTCGCGACAACGACGGGTCGGTGCGAGTGTTGTCGACGCCTGATGGTGGCACAGAGACGTTGGAGTACAACGGCTTTGGCGAAGTCATGCGTACCGTGAGCGCTGTCGGTCGCACCGTGGAGTACGATTACAACGCCGCCGGGCAATTGACCACGCGCATCGAGAAGGGGGCGGGCGCGGGCGGCGCAGACGCCGTGACATCGACCGAGTGGTCGGCGAGCGGTGCCGGCGCAGGCATGCCGCATGTGTTGACCTCGGAGTCTGGGATCAAGACGACCCTGACGTTCGGCGACTTCGGGCGCTTGGCGGGCGAAACGACGCTTGTGCCGCACGCCATCACCGGGCAGGCCACGGACACGTCGCTCGCTGTCGGCTACGGGTACGATCATGTTGGGCGCACAGCCTCGACGACTTACCCCGACTTGTTTGGTGCCGCGTACACGGTGCACTACAAGCGCAACGCGCATGGCTATCTGCGCGAGATCTACGATACGCTCGACTCGGGCGCGGCGGCGATGACGACCACCACGCTTTGGAGCGGCGATGCGTACGACGCTGCCGGCCGATTGACAAGTGAGTCGGGGCTCTTTGGCACCTACGCCACGCACACGTTCGACGCCGCGACTGACCTGTTGAGCTCGCAGAGTTTGTTGGGGTCGGCTTCGCGCGCCGACGATTTCACGTACTTGAGCGGCGGTGTGCTCGACACGGTCGACCGCACGTTTGGCAGCGCGCATGTGTCGGAGAAGCTCGATTATGACGGCGTCGACAGGTTGACGGGCGCCTCGATGCAGTGTGCGCCCGATAGCACGCAGACGTGCAAGACCACGTTCGGGTACGACGATTTTGGCAACCTCGCGAGCAAGAGCGATGTGGGCTCGTACGCCTACGAGAGCGCCGCGCCGCACGCGGCGACGCTCGCCGGTGGCGAGTCGGCCTGCTACTACGCGGACGGTGCGTTGAAGAGCCAAGGGGACGCGACATGCACCGGTCCCGCCATGTGGCAGTACGAGTCGTTCGGCAAGCCGTCGAAGTACGACGTTGGCGGCACGGGCTTCTCGTGCGGCAGCAGCGGTGGCAGCGGTCACTCGGTGAGCTACTTCTACGACGGCACCGATCGCCGCGCCGCGAAGGTCGGTGACTGCGGCCTGAAGGTCTATGGCGCCGCCGGCGTTGAGTATCACGGCGGCGGCAGTGGGCAGAGCCAGGTCATCTACGTGCCGGGTCCGCGGGGCGCCGTGGCGGCCGTCGTGATCGATAGCAGCGGCCGGGTGCAGCGCCATGCATTGCTGCGGGACAGGCTTGGCTCGGTGGTGGACGACGCAACAGGCCCAGGCGTGGGTCAGAGGCGCGTCTACGACGCGTTCGGCAAGATGGCCGCTTCCACGACGGATGCCTCGCTGGACAGCGGCTTCCTCGGGGGCGAGCACGAGGTGGAGACGGGGCTCGTGAACCTCGGTGGCCGGCTCTACGACCCGCGTGTCGCACGCTTCACGCGGCCAGACCCGTTCGTGACGGCGCCGCAGCGCTCGCAGGCGTGGACGGCGTATGGGTATGGGTTCAATAACCCGATGCGCTATTCGGATCCTAGTGGGCTTGCGACGTCGGGGACCGTGTGTACCGAGATGCAGACTTCGGAGGGCGGATACAGGGTGCAGTCTTGCACGACGTATACGCTTGATGGCGGTGGGGGTGATGGGGGTGGCGGCGGCGGGGGTGGTCGGGACAATGGGACGGCGGCCACGACAAGCGGAAGGGTTGGCGGTGGCGGTTCGTCGGCGTCCGGCAAAGGCGTCGATGCGAATGCTGCTTGGCAGAGTGCGGTGCAGGGAGCCGCAGGGGGTGCAACGAAGTGGGGAGGCCCTGACGCCGGCCCGATGCTGGCGGCGAACACGCCGCTCGGCGCCATTTCGGACATGGTGGTCGGCGAGCCGCTGCACTGGGACCAGGCGCAAGCCGGCGGCAGCTTGACCGGTGGCCTGCCGAGACTGAGCCTCTCAAGCTACACCCAACAGCTTGGTGTCGAGATCTTCAGCTCGTCGTCGCCCGGGTATGCAGACTTGAACGTCAGCGCTGGGTACATCCTCGGCGTGACGGGCGGCCTTATCTCCACGGATGGCAGAGGCGCGCAGTACTACTACTACGGCGCGGGGCTCACCACCCCTGGGATTTCGGGCTCGCTGACGGGCTCGCCGGGTCGTGTCACGCCGGGGTGGGGCGTCGGACTGCAACTCGGATACGGGCTAGGCATCCAGGTCGGCTATGGGCCGTTCGGTGGCGGAGGGAGCCTCTACTGGGAGGCGGGCCCTGCCACCCCAGGAGGTTCCCTCATGTTCTACAAGATCGAGCGTTGGTGAGGGCCAGCATGAGCACCCCCTATGACTTGGTTGGCAACGTCATCCCCGGTGTGATCGTCACGCTCGCGGGGCTTGCAGCGATCATCTTCAGCAAACGAATTAGCCGAGGGTCTGTGCGCTTCAACGAGGTGATTCTCGGTCATCGTTTCAGCGAGGCGTATTACAGGGTCGGCTACCTGATCGGCGGAGGTGTCTTTGTGGTCGTCGGATTGCTTGCGTTGTTTGGCGTGGTCCAGTTCCGACACTGACCGGAGTCCGCAGTCCGGTGGGCCGGGCCCGATTCGATGGACATTCTTGTTACGCCGTCAGCGCTTCCTCGCGGACAGCAGCCCCATGCTTCGGCGGCTGACGGTAAAGACGTAACCAGTCCACCAACGGGCCCTCGGGCGCTCGCGTAGACCAGTCCACCTCCGCTCGGCAGAAACAGTCCAGTTCGAGAACGTGATTGAGTGCCCGGCGTCAATTACATTCACCCCTCAACGACAATTACATCTCCCCATCGTTCTCGCTTCCTGACTACATCTCGTTCGTGGTTGTCGTCGTCGCTGTAGCTGTCGTCGCTCCCTTCATTTTGGC
>Ga0315268_10002115_pt1 | contig 22663 bp, 19 predicted proteins | sample C1_top_MG_FD_204535 | JGI IMG/M metagenome (GOLD analysis project Ga0315268, IMG submission 204535) | Sediment microbial communities from Yellowstone Lake, YNP, Wyoming, USA - C1_top | ecosystem: Environmental > Aquatic > Freshwater > Lake > Sediment | place: USA: Wyoming | collected 2017-08-01 | reverse complement strand
AAGAAACGAGCCGGAAGGGGCCAGAAAGGGCTTGACAGCCTTGGCCTCTTTCGGTTCAATTAGGGATGGAAAAGCTTACTTAAAAAGCGGCTGAAGTGGCCCGAGGAACGGGGAGCACCTCACAACTTGTCCCGTTTTGCGCCTGTGACCTCTCTCGAAGAAACAAAAACCAAAGCGACAGCATTTGGGCAATGCGCTGCGATTTTGTCAGCGTCTTCGCGAAGTTTTTTCTCCCATTTCTGTTGGAGGCTGAATTGAAAAACGGTCACCGACGGGCCATCAGAGGTGCCTTTCCACGATCTATACTCGGCGTCTCGACCGTGGTCTCTGATTCCTCCAATGGGAACGATATGGTGGTAGCCCGCCCTGCCAAGCAGATCGACACACAACAGCTCGAAGTCGCGAGGCTGTATGTCGTTGTCCAGCGCCCAAAGAAGTTTATTAGAGTCAGCCACAAAAAGAGTCTTTGGTCCCGATAGTGCGGTCACGTTTTGGGTCAATAATCGTGTTTTTAGTTGTCGGTCCTCCCATCGCCTGTCTCTTTCGAGTTTTAAGGAAAAACTATTGGCATCACATACACTGCTCCATGCAGCAGCATGATACTCTGGCATCATTTGAGTCGAGCCTTATGTCGAGCCGTGCTCCCCCGCGCTCTGATGAGGAAGCGGTTCGCCGCTGCGTAGTCGTGGCGTTGGCGTTGGGCGCGCTGATGGCTGATGGCGATGTCGCGGCCCATCCAGAGAGCGTCGGTCTGTTTCACCGTGACATGACTATCGCGCCAGAGCGGAATGCTGTCAAGCTCTTGCCGCAGGAGGGTTTGTTCGGCGGGCTTTCTCTAAGCAGTTCAGTTGACGCGCTTGCGGAAACGCTCCGGGTTGGGGCAGTATCGCCGCCTATGAATTGCTACCTCACTGCCCTCTGCCTGCTGGCGCTGCCGGGCCTCCGGTCGCTGGGCGCGGATCAGGCGCCCGCCGCCGCTCCGCCCAGGTTCGACGAGAAAACGATCAAACACTGGACCCGCCAGGGCCCGCTCGGGGAAACACCCCGCCGCACCAGCGAAGCCTGGCCGTTGTCGGATCAGGCCAATCGCGGCGGGTGGCGCGCGAACCCGGCGTTGAGCGACGAGTTCGAGGGCGCGGCGCTGGACACCAACAAGTGGGTCGTGGGCATGAGTTGGTGGTTGGGGCGTCAGCCGGCTTTGTTCAGCGCCAGCAACGTCACCGTCAGCGGCGGGCAATTGCACTTGACAATGCGCCGGGAGCCGGTGGCCGCCGAGTTCGCCAGGCGCGGCTACACCAATTACACCTCGGCGGCGCTGCATTCACGGGCGCGGGCAGGCTACGGTTATTACGAGGTCAAGGCCCGGCCGATGAACTCCGCCGGTTCCAGCGCGTTCTGGTTTCAGCAGGAAGACCCGCAGCAAGTGCCCGACTGGCGCACCGAGATTGACGTGTTCGAGTTGTGCGGGAAATCCGCCGAGCACGACCGGCGCGACTACATCACCGTGCACGTCACGCGGACGCCACAGGAAACGCGGCACTGGCAGGTGGGCAGCTATTGGCTCGCGCCGTGGCGGCTGGCGGAGGACTTCCACGTTTATGGCTTCGATTGGGGCCAGGAACAGCTGCGGTTCTATGTGGACGGCGTCCTGGTGCGGACGGTCCAGAACACGCACTGGCATCACCCGCTCTTTTTGATCTTCGACAGCGAAACGATGCCGAACTGGTTTGGCATGCCGAATGACGCCGACCTGCCGTCCACGTTCAGCATCGAATACGTCCGCGCGTGGACGAAGGAAACCAGCGCCAACAAGTGACGGCTGGAAACGCCCCCACGACGAGCGCTCCTACCGCTTGGCCATCGAGAAGTCCCGAGCGCAGGCGGGCGGCAAAGCCAGGCAGTAACCACGCCCCAGGGAAACTCCTTGCTATTACCGGAGCGGTTGGTTATGCTGATCACGGTGCGGGCGAACGACAAAGATTTGTCAGGGACGGCCTTGGTGCCAGAGGGGCCCGCGGCGCTGGCTCTGGGTCCGGTTTCCTGGGAAAGGATGATTCGAGCCGTGGAAAAAGTGCGCGCGCGATTGCGCCGCGCGGTCGCCGCTCTGGAAGCCGCGCGAGTGCCTTACGCCGTGGCGGGCGGCAACGCCGTGGCCGCCTGGGTTTCACGCGTGGACGAGTCGGCCGCCCGCAACACCCAAGACGTGGACCTCCTTCTGCGCCGTGGCGACTTGCCGGCAGCCATCCTGGCGATGACCCGGGCTGGTTTTGTCCACCGGCACACGGCCGGGCTGGAGATGTTCCTGGACGGCCCTGCCGCGCGTGCCCGGGATGCGGTTCACGTTGTCTTTGCCGCTGAGAAGGTGAGACCGGATTCGATCTTTCCGGCCCCGGACGTGACCGAGTCAGAGGAAACCGGCTCATTTCGCCTGGCAAGCCTGGACGCGCTGGTGCGGATGAAGCTCACGGCGTTCCGCGACAAAGACCGGACGCACTTGCGCGACCTGATTGACGTGGGCTTGGTGGATGCCACCTGGCTGGGCCGGGTGCCGCCGGAATTGGCCGGCCGGCTGCAGAGCTTGTTAGACCAGCCGGAGGGGTGAGGGAGCGTATTCCTTCAGCCACGGCCGCGCCTTGCCTAGCCGCCAACTCCGGCCCTATTCCAGAATTTCAAGACCTGACCGCTTCGACATTGGAACAGTAGCGCAGGTTATGAACAGCGACCAAGTGAGCCAGTTCACGCGCGCCAAGTGGATTGGGCCGGTGGAGGGCTTGGGAATGAAAGTCAGTCACGACGGGCGGGGCCGGGCGTTGGACGACGTGATGGCAGAGCGGCTCTGGCGGACGGTGAAGTATGAGGACATCTGCCTGCGGGAGTACGCCAGCACGGCTGAGTTGCGGCAAGGTCTGGGGCGGTATTTTGACTTCTTCAACGGAGCGCGACCGCACCAAGCACTTGACTATCGGACGCCAGGTGAATTAGTGTTTGGCGCCCTAAGAAACGAGCCGGAAGGGGCCAGCAATGGCTTGGCGCCCCTGGCCTCTTTCGGTTCATGAGGCGCGGAAACGCTAACTTGAAAAGCGGCTAAAGTGGCCCGAGCAACGGGGAGCACCTCACAAGACACTGTCATGCTTCAGACGGAATTGGAAAAACCGACGGTCTGAGATAGAGAGTGGGACTTCAAAAGCCAGTGGAGCGGACGGCTGATCGCCGCCGCTCACCGGCAGCGTTCAGCAACCCGCCCTGGCCAGCGGCGTGGTGGCGCGGCGCCGCCGCCCGGCGCATCCTTACTCCGCAGAGCTATGCCGCGCGCCTGGTGCCGTTGCTTCGGCCGCTCGGCCTGCGCATCCTGGTCGAGCCCGGGCGCTTCCTGGTCGGCAACGCCGGCATTCTCGTCACGCGGGTTGAGTACGTCAAACGCAGGGGCCGGAAGAACTTTGTCATTGTGGATGCAGCCATGAACGACCTGATCCGTCCGGCCTTCGACAATTCCTATCATGAGATCGTGCCGCGGCGGCGGCGGGCGCAATAATCCGGGTGCGAGATCAAGACCACCGGATGAATTCCCCGCACGGGCAGGCGAATGCCCCAAATGTCGCATTTGTTTAGTCCCATGCGGCGGAACGTGGGAAGTGGCGCGATGGATGGCAAGCATCTCGGCATCGCGCTCCGGCGTGCAAAGGTGGGTCAGGCTGCCCGGGGGATAATCAGGCACTTCGGGGCGCATCCGCCTAAGCAGTTCAGGCAACCCGATCTGCAAGGCCTGGCGAATGGCGTAGCTGCGCCGGCCCCCCGATTCCTTGGCAGGTTCAGTGAGCTGCTGTTTCAACCGAGTCGAGACGCGAAAGCTTGGAATCGTTGCCGTCAGTTTCATTGCGAATACGCTGCAATCCAACGCACCAGCGCGCAAGTCTTTTCCCCCGCATGGCGGCGGGGAACATGGTAAAAGCGAAGCGTACAGACACATGGGCCGGCAGCCGGTTGGGACTTCACCGACCGGGAGTCAAAAAACAATTCCCTATCAGGCTCTGCTCGCTCTGCGCGAACGTCCACTGCCCGAAAGCCGACAGCCTGTGGGCATTCCGCATCCCGCACCCCGCACTCGCCACTCTGCACTACGGGAAGTCCCCCTCACCCTACGCCTCTCCCCCAATGGTGGAGAGGGGTTTGGCAAAAGAGGCTCTCCCCCAATGGGGGGAGAGGGTGCTCGCCAGCCGGGGTACGTGTCATCGAGCAGGGCGGCGAAGCGCATGCCGCGCGCGCTGATTTGGAGCCGGTCGAAACCAAACCGCTCCATCACAGCGCAGTAAATGGCTGTCCCCGTCAGGATCACGTCCGCCCGTTCCGGGGGCAGGCCGGGGACCTTGCGGCGTTGAGCCAGCGGCAGGCCCCAGAGGCGCTCGAGGCGGGCGCGCACCTTGGCGCGTGTCAACTGTGCTGTCTCCAGGCGGGCCGGGTTGAACTCAGTCAACCTCAGTTCCATGGCGCCGAGCACACTGGCGGTGCCGCCGGTGCCGACCAATTGGGGCGCCGGCGAAGCATAAGCGGCCAAGGCTGGCGTCAACACCGGGGCCACTTCGCGCCCCAGGAAATCCTGCACGACAGCCAGACAACCGGCCAGTTCGCCGGGGCCAGGGGTTTCGGAAGGTTGGAGTTGTTCGCAGAGCCGCACGATACCCAGCGGAAAGCTCTGGCAGAAGGTGGGCACCGCGCCTTGGCCGAGGATAAACTCCGTGCTCCCGCCGCCGACGTCGAGGATGAGCAGCGGCCGCCCGGCGAACCGCGGGTCGGTAACGACGCCTTGGAACGCCCAGGCGGCCTCTTGCGCCCCGGAGATGATCTCCACCTTCAACCCCGCAGCCCGGCGCATCGCCGCCAGCAGGTCGCCCGGATTACCGGCCTCGCGGGCGGCGCTGGTGGCAATCACCCGGATGGGCGCCCCCAGCAGACGGGCTTCTTCGGCAAATACCGCGACGACTCTGGCGGTGTCGGCAATCGCTTGGGGGGTCAACTGCCGACCGGGATAAAGGCCGCGGCCCAGGCGGGTCTGGATGCTCCCTTCGAAGAGCGGCTCCGCTCTTCCCCCGGCCACGTCGGCGATCAGGAGCTTCACGGAGTTGGTGCCGATGTCAATGACCGCGCGCCACTGGGGAGTCTGACCCCGCGGAACTGCTTTGACATTATGAGACGACATCGGCTTGGTAGGGCGCGCACTCCGCTGCGTGCCGGCTGATGTCCCGGCGGTTGTGTGCGGCGCGCAGGGGACTGCGCGCCCTGCCTCCGCGCGGATGGCTTCACGCCGAAGAGGCTTTGGACGCCTATGTGTCACCGCTTGAGCGTTTTGCCCGGCTCCAGCTTCATGGCCGAGAAGTTGCCTTCCTCGCAGCAGCGGACGAAGCCCTCGGTGGCAGACTTGAGTTCCTCCCAGCGTGCCCGGATGTTGGCGGCCTCAGCGGGGGTGATCTGGTTGTCGCCGGCGGCCTTGGCCACCACCGCCAGCAGGTCGGCGAATTCCTGGACGATCTGGTTGGTGGCCGGGATCAGGAAATGCGGGTGGGGCCAGACCGCCTTGGGGTTCTTGATAAAGAAGCCGCCGGCCCGCTCGCAAAGCCATTGGACGAGACGGCAGTCGTTGGTGCTCCGAACCAGGGCTTCGATTCGGTCCAGTGGATTGACCACCCCGCTGCCGGTCGCTTCCGCGGGCTCGGCCCACTTGTAGATGAGAGACAGGGACAGGCCCAGGTCCGCCGCGATTTGCTTGGCGTTGCCCTGTTGATACACTTCGCGCAATAGCTCGTGGGATTCCACAGGCCGACAGACTGAGCAGCCAGCGCCCGTTTGGCAAGCCGGAAGCGGGAGATGAATTAGGAAATCACGAAACCGGGAGAAGAAAAGTTACTTGAGTTCCTGGGTTCCTAATGGAATAGTGCTCTTGAGAATTCGTGAGCTCATGAACAGCATTGCTACAAACGCGGTGTCAAGCCGGCTGGTGGTGGTGGAAGGGGACATCACCAAGCAACCGGTGGAGGCAATTGTGAACGCGGCCAACTCCAGCTTGCTGGGCGGGGGCGGCGTGGACGGGGCGATTCATCGCGCCGCCGGGCCGGAGCTGCTGGCCGAGTGCCGCGGCTTGGGCGGGTGTCCGACCGGGCAGGCGAAGCTGACGCGCGGCTACCGGCTGCCGGCCAAGTGGGTCATCCACACCGTCGGCCCGGTGTGGCAGGGCGGGGCGCATGGGGAAGATGAGCTGCTGGCCAGTTGCTACCGGAACAGCCTGGCCTTGGCCGCGCAAAAAGGCATCAAGACCATCGCGTTTCCTTCGATCAGCACGGGGGCTTATGGCTTTCCCCTGGAGCGGGCGGCGCGCCTGGCGGTCAGGGAGTGCAAGGCGTTCCTGGAAAGGAACCAAACGGTGGACAAGGTGGTGTTAGTGTGCTTTGGCCAAAGGGCGCTCGAGGAGTACCAGGAGGCGATGAGGGAAGTGATGGGGTGAGGGGCGGAGGCGTGAAACGTGAAACGTGACTAATGAAAGTTGAGAGACGCAATGAGTTGAGAGTTGAGAGGCGGGACGGCAAGGCCGGTGCGGCTCTCTCAACTCTCAACTCAAACCGCTCTCAACATTAGCTTTGACTAGGCCCCCGGCGGGGCTATGCTCGCCGGCCAACTTTGGTGTTCCGCTATGGCGAAACTGACGATCAAAGACGTGAATCTCGGCGGCAAACGCGTGTTCGTGCGCGTTGATTACAACGTCCCGATGAAAGAGAAGGACGGGCGGATGGTGATTACCGACGTGACCCGGATCACCGCCACGCTGCCCACGCTCCAGGCGCTGCTCCAACAAGGGGCCAAGCTCATCCTGGCCGCCCATCTGGGCCGGCCCAAAGGCAAGCGCGAACCGGCCATGAGCCTGCGCCCGGTGGCGGCGAAGTTGCAGGAGCTGCTCGGCCGGCCGGTGGCCTTCGTGGATGACTGCATCGGCGAGCAGGTCCAAGCGGCGGCCGCCGCGCTGCGGCCAGGGGAGGTTTTGCTGCTGGAAAACGTGCGCTATTACAAGGAAGAAGAGGAATACGAGGAGTCCACCCCTGCCAGCGTAGCCTTTGCCGGGAAGCTGGCGGCCGTGGCCGAAGCCTACGTCAACGACGCCTTTGGGACGGCGCACCGCGCCCACGGCTCCACGGCTGGGGTGCCGCGCGTGGTCGCCGCCAGGGGCGGCCCGTGCGTGGCCGGACTGCTGATGGAAAAGGAGTTGCGCTTTTTGGGCGACGAGCTGCAGAACCCGGCCCGGCCCTTTGTGGTGATCCTGGGCGGGGCCAAAGTGTCGGACAAAATCAAGGTGATCAGCCGGCTGCTGGAGAAGGCGGACACGCTGCTGATTGGCGGGGCGATGGCTTACACTTTCAAGCTCGCCGAGGGCGTGCAGGTGGGCCGCTCGCTGGTCGAGCCGGACCAAACCGAGGTGGCGTTGGCGGCCTTGGCTGCGGCCAAACAACGCGGGGTGAAGCTGCTCATCCCGGCGGATGACGTAGTGGCAACGCGCGTCGAAACCGGGCAGGTTGACAAGAAAGGCCGGCCGATCATCGAGTTCCGGAACCCGCGCGTGAACGCCGGCGACATCGCCACTGGCGAGGCCGGGGTGGACATCGGCCCCGCAACCATCAAGGCTTACTGCGCCCAAATCGCGCCGGCCAAGACCATTCTCTGGAACGGTCCGATGGGCATGTTCGAGGACCAGCGCTTTGCCGAAGGCACTTTTGCCATCGGCCGCGCGGTGGCCGAGGCCACCCAGCGCCGCGGCGCCAAGAGCATCATCGGCGGCGGTGACAGTGTGACGGCCCTGAATCAAGCCGGGCTGGGCGGCCAGGTGACTTGGATGAGCACCGGCGGGGGCGCCAGCCTGGAATTCCTCGAAGGCCAGGTGTTGCCCGGCGTCGCCGCGCTGGCCGACAAGTGAGGGCGCAACCAACCATTGAACTGACTATCCGCATGAACAAAGACCGCAAGCTTATTATCGCTGGCAATTGGAAGATGAACAAGACGGCCGCCGAGGCCGTGGACCTGGTGCAAGCCCTCAAGCGCGAACTGGGGGGAGTGAAGGAAGTTGACTTGGTGGTCTGCCCGCCCTTCACGGTGTTGAGCGAGGTTGCCAAGGTCATCCTTGATTCCACCCTCCGCCTCGGCGCCCAAAACATGAGCGATCAGCCGGGGGGCGCTTACACTGGGGAAATCTCCGGGATGATGCTCAAGGAATTCTCCGTCCGCTACGTGATTCTGGGCCACTCCGAGCGGCGGCAGTACCAGCAGGAAAGCGACGAACTGGTCGCCAGGAAGGCGCTGGCCGCCCACGCTGCCGCGCTCAAGCCCATCATCTGCATCGGGGAGACGCTCGCCCAACGGGAGGGGCGCAGAACCGAGCAGGTCTTGGAGAGTCAGCTCAGAGGCTCCCTGGCCGGGCTGTCCAAAGAGCAGATGGAGGAAAGCATCCTGGCCTATGAACCGGTGTGGGCGATTGGCACGGGCCGGAACGCGACGGCCGAACAGGCCCAGAGCGCCCAGGCGTTCATCCGCCGCACGCTGGCGGCGATGTTCGACGAAACGGTGGCCAAGCGCGTGCGCATCCAGTACGGCGGCAGCGTCAAGCCCGGCAACGCCCGCGCACTGATGAGCCAGCCGGACGTGGACGGCGCGCTGGTCGGGGGCGCCTCGCTCGAGTTGCGGAGTTTCACCGACATCGTGAAGAATTCGATTTGATAATTGCCGGCCGGAGCCTATCCTTTCCCTGGTTATGGGTTTGATTATTGGCATTCTGACGTTCATTCTGGTACTCAACAGCCTGATACTGATGCTGTTGATCCTGATTCAATTGCCCAAGAAAGAAGCCGGGCTTGGCATCGCCTTTGGCAGTTCGGCAACCGATGCCTTGTTCGGCGCCGGCTCAGGCACGGTGCTCAGCAAGGTGACCAAGTACTCCGCCGGCATCTTCCTGAGCCTGACGCTGGTGCTGGCAATCCTGCAGAACCACCAGGCCAGAGCCGGCGGGCGGGGCCTGGATCGAGCCTTGGACCGGAAGGCCGCCAGCGCGACCCCGGCCGTGCCGGCGCCGGCGCCACCCGCGCCGACCAACAGGGCCTTGCCCCTGCTCGAACCTGGCCCGCTGACCAGCGCCCTGCCACCCGCGCTCAAAACGGTCGCCACCAACCTTCCGCCCCCGGCGCCCGCCCAGCCCCTGACCAACGCCCCGCCTCCAACCAACAAATAGTCGGCAAGGAAAGCAGGAACCAGGCGAAATCGCGCCAGCGGCCGCGTTCCGGCGAGGGCGGTGAGTTTCGCGGTTCATTTTCCGGTTCAGAGCTGATGCCGCCGGGGTGCGACCAACCGTGAAACCGGGGTCGGCGGACTGCGGGTGGTCCGGAGCGCGGCATTCATGCCGCTTCACTGCACTGCGTTCAGGCGGTGTTGGACATTGGCGGGGCCTCGGAACGACGGACGCTGATGCGGCATGAATGCCGCGCCCCGCCCTGCTCCGTGTTTCATCCGTGTGGCTAAACCCATTTTCCAGTCAGACCTCATGTGGCCCCAAGCTGGCACTCCACAAACGAGGAAAAGGAGTCGAGGTAGGGCGGAGCTGCTGCTCCGCCCATTCTTTGGGCGGCGCGGCAGCGCCGCCCTACCGCTCCCCACGCATTCTCTGGTCAGGGCTTGGGCGGCGGGGGAGGCGGGGCGGGGTTGGTGTCCATGCCGGGCGGGATTGGGGGTGGCGGAGGGCTTGCTTCGGGTTTGGGCTTGGGCAGCACGACTGGCTTGGGGGGCTGGATGGGCTTGACCAATTCCTCCGGCTTGGGTGCCACCACCGGCTTGGGGGGCTGGATGGGCCTGACCAATTCCTCCGGCTTGGGCGGCGCCGGGAGTTTCTCGACTTGAACGACTTCGAGGGTGTGTTTGACGGGCCGGCGCAAGGTGGCGATCTTGCTCTCCAGTTCGGCAATTTGGCCTTCCAGGCTCACCAACCCGGCCTTTTCGGGCGGGGCACTCTTTTTTGGCTGGCGCCACGACTGAGCGAGCAGTTCGTTCTTGTTGACGATGGTCTTGCGGAGTTGTTCGGCCTGTTCCCACTGTGGGCCTTCGGAGACGACTTCGTAGCGGTCCCATTCGGCGTCGGTGCCGGTCAGGACCGGTTTGCCATCCACCTTAAGGGTGTAGCGGCCTGGTTCGAAACCGGGGATCTGAATGTAGCACTGCGGCTTGGCGCCCTCCTCCGAGTCGAGGTAGCCGGGCGGATTTGGGGCCGGCAAGCGTTCTTCGAGCATGACGACGCGGGCGTGGCGTTCCGAGCGTTCGTGCTGGAGGATGTTGGCGCCAAAACCGCCGCGGCGCAGGCCGCTTGTGCGGCCCAGGCCGAACCGCCAGTTGTTCGGCGTCCATCCCAGGGCGCCTCCCAACGCCAAAGTGAGGCGCGAGTAGCCATAGGCGGTAAGGTTGGTGCCCTTTTCAGTGAGGGGCGGGATGCGCTGGTTGCGCTGCTGGGAGCGCACCTTGGCCGCCTGGGCCTCGGCGCGGCTCCACGCAAACAAGTCGGCGAACCCAACACCTTGCTGGTCAGCCTCCTGCTTGATGGCTTTGGCGTAGGCCTCCAGTTGCGCGTTGTGCGCCGCCGGATCGGGTTCGTCGGGCAAAACCTCGCGGCAAATGGGGCCCAAGAGGATGAACCTGACGGGGGCGTTGGTATCCGAGGACTTCAGCGCCTCCAGCAGGCGGTGGTAGTTGGTCTTGAAGTTGGGCAAGCCGGCGTCGCCAGCGAAGGAGGCGGCCATGCCATAGCCCACGAACACGACCGTTGGTTTGAAGCCGGCCACCGGAGCCAGCAATTGCTTAAGCCAATCATCAGCCGGCTTCTTCTTCGCCGCTGCGCCTGTTGGCTGCGTGAGCGGGTTTTGGGCGGTGGTGCTGAGCACGCGGAAACGCAGGTTGCGCTCAGGGTACTGCGAGGTCATGAGGGTCTCCAGGTAGCCATACTTGGCCTCCCCGGCAATCAGACCATCGCCAATCATCAGGATGCGCTCGCCTTCTCTAAGCTCAAAGGGCGGCTGGCGCGGGCCAAGCTGGCGGCGAGATTGGCCGCTACGGACGACAACGCTCGTGCGGCCATCGGGCAGGATGTTGGTGACCCAAATGCCCCCGGGGGCCGCCGGGCCGCCAGCCAGCCCCGGCTGGTACTGGTCCCCAGACGGGACATTGGCGGGCGACCTGGGGGGCGACAAGGAGGACAGCCCGAACAACTCCGCCAGCGTTTCATCGAACAGTTGGCCCAGCGCGTTGGCGGCGAACGCCTGGGTCATCCACAAGACCAAAGCAGTTCTCAGTATCCGCATCATAGCGGCCCGGATTAAGCCCTAATTCTGGTCCGCGCGCAAGGGGGGAAGTAGCTTGAGTGCGGAGTGCCGAAGGCGGGGTGCGGAAGGCGGGGTGCGGAGTGGGGCTCCGTTCTCGTCCTTCTTCTCGTCCTCGACGCGCTGCACGGAGCGGCCGGAACTGCCGATTGCCGATTGAGGACGGGCCATCCAGACAATAGCCGCCGAACTCATGGGGCGCCGGCTTCAATTCCGCACTCTGCATCGAGAACGAGAACGAGAGCGAGAAGGAGGCTGCCATTGCGCACTCCGCCTTCCGCCTTCCGCCTTCCGCCTTCCGCCTTCCGCACTACCGGGTCCCCCTCACCCTGCCCTCTGCCCCAGTGGGGGAGGGGGAATGCTCGAACCACACCAGCAGGTTGGCGCGGCCCGCAGAGGCGACCAAGTCAAGGCGGCCATCGCCGTTGAGGTCCGTCACCACGGCGCCTTCCACCGGGAGGTTGTCATCCAGCAGGTGCTTGGCCCAGGTTCGGCCGGGGCCGTCGGCGGCCCGGTAAAGCGCCAGTCCGCCTTTGCCCGCGCGCCAGCCGGCAACGATCTCGTCGCGGCCGTCGCCATCCAGGTCAGCCACTTCGAGGGCGTGGCCTTCTTTGAGTGTGTCGTCAATGACAATTCGCTGCCAGGGGCCGGCGTAAGTGGCGGCGGCATAGACGACGAGCAGTTCGCCGTGCCAGGGCTCGATGGTGGCGATGAACACGCCGGCATTGCCGAGCTTGCCTGCGGCCACTTCGCTGGCGCCCCGCGGAGCGCCGGGAGCCGCGGAGCGCGGTTCAGTGCCCTTGGCGATGAGCGTTTTGACCCAATGCCCTTGGCTGCCTTTGCCTTCAAAGTCAAGCCGGCAGACGCCCTCGAAACTGGCGGTCAGCAGCTCATCGCGGCCGTCATGGTCCAGGTCCGCCACGGACAGGCCGTGGAGCACCGTCAGGGTCTCATCCACTTTCCAGACTTGCCACGGCCCGGCCTCCAGTTTGGCGGGAGGGCGGAAAGCCCACAAGTGCGAGGGCTTGGGATCGGCGGCGCCCTGGGAGCCGGGGCCAAAGATGGGCGCGTGCACCAACTCCGGCTGGCCATCCCCATCCAGATCGGCCCAGCGGAGCCGGTGGACGACTGGGTCGGCGGCGATGGGGCATAGTTGCCAGCGGTTGGTGGGATTAGCCGGCTGGCGCAGGAGTTGAATCTCGCCGCCGCGGCTGGACTCCGAGAAGTAAAAACCGCTGGCGAGGGCTAATTCGGGGCGGCCATCGCCGTCGAGGTCCCGCGGCGCCAGGTCAATGTTGCGCTGGGTGCGGGCGACGGCATGAGGCTGCCAGCCGGGATTCTCAAACCAGTCCACCCGGTTGGCCTCAGTGGACAAGGCAATGACATCAGGGCGGCCGTCAGCGTTGACGTCCGCCACCGCGACCTGGTAGCCGGCGGGGAAGGTGGCAAGGTCGTGGCGAACGAAAGCCGGGAACTGCCCGGCGGCCAGCCAGGGAACCTGGGCCAAAGCGGCCCAACCGAGCAGAAACGGGGTGGCGCGCATAATACTTTTTTTGATTGAACCCTCCGCCGGGTTAGGTTGTCAATATCCCAACCGCGACGGATGAACGCGCTCGTAGCCACCGATGCGCCGAAGGCTCTCTCGGAGAGCCAAAAGGCGGCGCTGGTAACGTTGCTGGCCGATGAGGACACCAGCATTTATCAACAGGTGCGGCAGCGAATCCTTTCCTGTGGCAAGGAGGCCATCGAGTGGGTGCGCCCGCACACCTTGAGCAGCGACCCGCTCTTGCGCCGGCGGGCCCAGGAAGTTGTCCAGCACCTGGCCCGCCAGGAAGCAGACAACCGGTTTCTGAGCTTCTGCGTCAGCCACGGGGAGGACCTTGACCTGGAAGAAGGAGTCTGGCTGCTGGCCCGGACGCAGTATCCGGACATCAACGTGGCGGCCTATGAGGCGCTGTTCGACAGTTATGCGAACGACCTGCGGGAGCGGCTGGCTGGCGCCAGGACGCCGGCCGACACGCTCCGGACGCTCAACGCCTACCTGTTCAGCGAACTGGGCTTCCTTGGCAACCAGGAGAACTACTACGATCCAGAGAACAGTTACATGAATCGGGTTGTGGACCGCCGCACCGGCAATCCCATCACCCTGGGCACGCTCTATTGGCTGTTGGGACGCCGGTTGCGGCTGCCCATCGTGGGCATTGGCATGCCGGGCCACTTCCTGTGCCGTTACCAGTCTTCGACGGAAGCGGTGTTTATAGATGCCTTCAACCGGGGCAAGCTATTGAACCGGGCCGAGTGCGTGCGCTACCTCCAGCAGAGCCCGCACGGTTTTCGGGAGAGCTTCCTGGCGCCCATCAGCCCGGGGCGGGCCTTGCTGCGGATGTGCGCCAACCTGCACCAGATTTATTCCCAGTTGGAACTGCGGGAAGAGGAGGCCCGGTTCCAACGCTACCGCGTGGCGTTGGCCAAGTGAGGCCAAAGAGCCGGCGCGGCCCCGCTGCCCCTGAGGGGTTGGCGCGGGTTGCCAACCACAGAAACCACGGAGCACACGGAAGGGCAAAAGTCGTCCTCTTCAGTTCTCTCGGTGTGTTCGGTGTATTCCGTGGTTCATTGGTTTGGCCCCGTTTTCCGTCCCCGTTTTCTGTTTCTGTCTTCGGTGGCTCCGTGGGGCCCTCCGGGTTGACTTGCCAATTAAGCTCACCGGCGCAGGCCGACCGGGCGCTTGTGAACAAACGGTGAATTGGCGGTTGAAGGCTGCCAACAAGTGGTGATTGTTTTCGCCCGGGCTCAGCGGTCTGCTATCCCCATGATTGACACGCTGCCAAACGAGACCACCGTAGCGCGGCCGGACTTTAAGCCGACGCGCAGTCAAATGCCCGTGAGCGCCGACCCGGCCAAGGTGGACCGGTTGCCGCCGCACTCCCTGGAAGCGGAGCAGGGCGTGCTGGGCTGTGTGCTGCTCTCGCCCAAGGAGGGCCTGGGCCGGTGCCTGGAGAAATTCAAGCGCGGCGCGGAGGTCTTCTACGACATTCGCCACCAGACCTTGTTCAACCTGCTGGTTGAAATGGGCGAGCGCCAGGAGGCGGTTGACCTGATCACGGTCGGCCAGCGGCTCAAGGATAAGAACCAATTGGAAGGCGTCGGCGGCTGGGCCTACCTGTCTTCGCTCATGGACGCGGTGCCGTCGGCCGCCAACATTGATTATTACGTGGACATCGTGCGGGAGAAGCACCTGCTGCGCAAGATGATCGCCACTTGCACCCAGGCCATCGGGCGGGCCTACGAGGAGCAGGACGACGTGGAAGGGCTGCTGGACGAGGTCGAGCGCGACGTGCTCAAAGTCGGCGAGGAGCGCGTCGAGTCGGCCGCCCGGCCAGTCAAGGAACTGGTCCACAAGGCGGTCGAGACCATTGAGGACTACTTCAACCGGAAGGGCGCGCTGACGGGGTTGGGCACCGGTTTTGTGGACCTGGACCGGCTCACCAGCGGGCTGCACGGCGGGGACATGATCGTCGTGGCGGCTCGGCCGAGCATGGGCAAAACCTCGTTGGCTTTGAACATCGCCGAGCACGCGGCCATCGAACTCAATCAGCCGGTCGCGTTCTTCAGCTTGGAGATGACCGCCGAGTCGCTGGTGCTGCGCGTGCTCTGCTCCATGGCCCGGGTCAACCTGCGCCACCTGCGCGAAGGCTTCATGGTCGAAGCCGACTTTGCCAAGCTGCGCACCGCCACCGGGAAGCTCTCGGGCGCCCCGCTGATCATTGACGACAGCGCCGCCCTTTCGATTCTGCAGTTGCGGGCGCGGGCGCGGCGGCTTTGGCAGCAGTTTGGCATCAAGTTATTTATCGTTGACTACCTGCAATTGCTTAATTCTACTACGCGCCGTGCCGAGCTGAACCGGCAGCAGGAAATCGCCGACATTTCGCGGGGCATCAAGGCCCTGGCCAAAGAGTTGAACGTGCCGGTGTTGGTGTGCAGCCAGTTGAACCGCGAGCCGGAGCGGCGCGAGGCGGGCGCCAAACCGCGTCTGTCGGACTTGCGGGAATCGGGCGCGATTGAACAGGACGCCGACCTGGTGGGGCTGCTCTATCGGCCCGGCGGCGGGGACGAGGAAGAGGGAGCGCCGAAGGCCGAGGCGGAAGTGGCGCCGACGAACCTATTGATCGCCAAACAGCGCAACGGCCCGACGGGTGACGTGGAGTTGACGTTCTTCAGGATGTTCACCCGTTTTGAGAGTGCGTCGAAGATAGGCCCAGAAGATGTGCCGCCGTAGAACGGAGCAAGCAGTCAGCCTGCTGGGGCAGGCTTGGTGGCTTTGCGTGCTGCTAGCCCTGGCGGCCCCGCAGTTGACTGCTCAGCCGGCCGGCACCGTTAAGAAAATCGAAATCCGCCACGTCGGCCCGCCCGCCGTGAGCGATTCGCTCATCCGCGCCAACATCCGCGTCAAGGAGGGCGACCTCTACAACCCTAACAGCGTCAATGACGACGTGCGGAACCTTTACGCCACCGGCTACTTCGCCAACATCCGCGTCGTCGAGGAGACCAGCGCCCAAGGCCTGACGCTGGCGTACGTCGTCCAAGGCAAACCGACGCTGACGCAGATTCTCTTTGCGGGCAACCAGCGCTACAGCGCGTCCAAGCTGCGCAAGAAGATCTCCTCCAAAGTCGGCGAGCCGCTGGACGAGCGCAAGCTCTTCAACGACGCCCAGGAAATCCTCAAATTCTACCAGAAGAACGGCTACCAAAAAACCCAGGTCAAGCCCGTGCCGGTCGTGGACGAGAAGCTGGGGCGGGGCACGGTGACCTTTGAGATCACCGAGGCGCCCAAGGTCAGGATCCAGGACGTGCAGTTCATCGGCGCCGAGGCCTTCAAGCAAAGCAAACTGCGCCGGACCCTCAAGACCCGCCGGCAATGGATGTTCTCCTGGCTGACCGGCAGCGGGGTGCTCAAGGACGAACAGTTCGAAGAAGACAAGGAGAAGCTGGCGGATTTCTACCGGCAGGCCGGCTACATTGACTTCGAGCTCAAGGAGGTGAAGCTTGACCAAGTCAGCCCCAAGCGGATCATCATTCGCCTGCGCGTCTATGAGGGGGTGAAGTACCGCGTTGGCTCGGTGGAGCTTCAGGGCAACAAGGTCTTCACTACCGACGAAATCCTCTCCAAGGCTTACACCCGCGAGGGGATGAAGATCACGCGGGGGCTGAGCATGGGCGCCGGGCAGACTTTCACGCCCAAGGGCTTGGCCAGAGACCACGAGGCCCTGGAGGATTTCTACGGTGCGCGCGGATACATAGACACCGTAGTGACGCCCGAGCGGATCGCCAACACCGAGAAGGGGACCATAGACCTCATTTACCGCATTGAGGAGGGCGAGAAGTCCTACATCGAGAAGGTTGAAATCAAGGGCAACACCAAGACCAAAGACAAGGTGATCCGGCGCGAGCTGGCGGTGGCCCCGGGCGAGGTCTTCGACATGGTGCGGGTCAAGTTGAGCACCAACCGCCTTTACGGCCTGGACTACTTCGAGAAGATTGACGCCCAGCCGGAGCCGACGGACGTGCCCAACCGCAAAAACCTCGTCATTGGCGTCGAAGAGAAAAACACCGGTGAGTTCCGCCTGGGCGCCGGCTTCAGCTCAATTGACGCCCTGGTTGGATTCTTGGAAGTTGGGCAGGGGAATTACGACTTGTTCAAGCCGCCCTATTTCAATGGCACCGGGGCCGGCCAAAAAATCCGTTTGTTCCTCCAATACGGAACGGTTCGGCAGGATTATCAATTGACCTTCATCGAGCCTTGGTTCCTGAACCGCAAACTGGCCTTGGGGGTTGATCTCTACCACCGCGAACTGAGCTATTATAGCGATCTCTACGACCTGATCTTGAGCGGGGGGCGGGTGAGTCTGACCCGGACGCTGTGGAACGACTTCTGGATCGGCAGCGCGAGCTACACGATGGAAAACCTCGGCCTGACCCACATGGCGGCGCCGTACCTGACAACCAGCTCCCTCGGGATCCCCCAGAGCGTTGACCCGGTGCCGTCTGAGATTCGGCGGGAAGCCGGCTACCGCCTGGTGTCCAAGCTGGGCCTTTCGATTGCCTACGACACGCGCAACAGCGTGCTGCTGCCGGACCGCGGCCAGCGCACGCTTTTCAACGCCGAGTTGGCCGGCGGGCCGTTCGGGGGCGACTCCGATTTCTACAGACTCGAGCTGAGCAGCCAGCGGTTCATTCACGGTTTCTTTCCCGGCCACGTGCTGGAACTTAGCGCCCGGGGCGGCGTGGTGGATACTTACGGTGACACGCCGTGGGTGCCGTTGTACGACCGTTTTTTCCTGGGCGGCATGTGGGATTTGCGCGGCTACAAGTATCATTACGTCGGCCCGCGCGACCCCTCGGGCGTTGAACCGGTGGGGGGCAACACCTACTGGTTCGGCTCCGCCGAATACAGCGTCCCGATTATTGAACGTTTGCGGTTGGCCGTGTTCTATGACATTGGCAACGTGTACAGAGAGGCCTACAGCTTGGCGACCCAGGGCCCGGGCTATCACGCCTTCAGTGACGACTGGGGCGTGGGCATCCGCCTCAACATCCCGGGCTTCGGCCCTCTGCGCCTGGACTACGCCTTCCCGATCACGCACGACAAGTTCACCAGCGGCACCGGGCGCTTCCAGTTCGGCGTCGGCTTTTACCGTGAATACTGAAACCGTATGAACACACTACCCCGATTCTTGACCCGCTTCACCCGCCTGCTAACGGCCGGTGCGGCCATCAGCGTGCTGGCGCTCGCGAGCCAGGCGCAGCAAAAGATCGCCACGATCAACTACACTAATGCCCTGGAAAACTACTGGCGAACCAAACAGGCCAACCTCCAGTTGCGCGACAGCCTCGAGGCCTACCAGCAAACCGGCCGCACCATGCAGGACGAGTACCGCAAAGGCAACGAGGACTACCGCCGGCTCCAGGACACTGCCAACGACACCGCCATTTCGGCGGAGGAGCGCGACAAGCGCAAGAAGGCCGCCGACGCCAAGCTGATCGAGCTCAAGGAGATTGAACAGAGCCTTTCGCAACTGGAAAAGACCGCCGCCAGCAACCTCGACAGCCAGCGGCGGCGCCTGTTCTTGAACATTGATCGGCGCATCCGCGAAGTCATCAGCGCCAAAGCCAAAGCCGGCAATTACACCTTGGTCCTCAACACCGCCGCCCTCAGCGCCAATGCCGGCCCCGTCTTCCTGCACCTGGCCGGCCTCGATGACCTGACTGAGGCCGTGATCGCCGAGCTCAACGCCGACGCCGCCAAAGGGGCCTTGACCGACACGGGCAAGACCGAAGAAGGCAAGGACAAGACGGAGGGCAAGCCGGAGGAAAAGAAGGAAGAGAAGAAAGAAGACAAGAAGTAGCCCCCCTGTCCGCTGCGCTCCGACAAGGGAGCGCGCCCTCCTCGGTCTGACAGCTCCCCGGCGTCCCGTTCGGGGAGGCGTTTTGGCGTCCCCGGCGAGTTGGCGCCGTTGCGAACGCAGACCAACCCCTTCACAATAGTTGCCATCTAATCCAACCTCTCCGCAGCTATGAGTCACGCGCTGACAGGCTACTACAAAAGGATCATCCGCCGGCAGATCAGCGGCGGTCGCTTCAACAACGAGAGCGAAGTCGTCCGCTATTCATTGCGGCTTCTCGACGCAATTGACCGCGGCGCCGGCCCGCCCGGAGCGTCGTTCTGTGGCCGTGAAGAGCTGCAGGAGTTGCTCATGGAGGGTTTGGAGCAAGGCCCGGCCACGCCGCCGACTCCGCGGCGCCGGGCGGCCATTTACGAGGTCCTGAAGGGGGACTGATCGTGCCGCGATACCTTCTGGGGCCAAAAGTGGATGAAGACCTGCGGCTTTCGGCAGCCTGGATCAAAGCCGATTGCCCCGATGCTGGCCGCCGCTTCCTCGAGGCTGCCTTCGAGAGTTTTGAATTGCTCGCGCGCTTCCCCGAAGCCAGCCCCCGGGCGCGCCTCAAGCTGGCGCGGCTCAAGGACGTTCGCTTCTGGGGCCTCCGACCGCCCTTCAACCGCTGGATCGTCTTTTACCAACCGGTCGGCGACTCGGTTGAGATCATCCGCGTCCTCTATGGGACGCAGAATTGGCGTGAAGGGCCGGCGCGGTTTTTCTGACGGGCCGTTTTCATATCTCCCCGGGGACGCCTTCGAGGTTAGACGCCCGGAGGTGGTCTTGACTGTTGTTCCGGTCCGCTGTCTGCAGGCCTGGCGCGCCAACTGCAACCTTGAAGCCATCCGAGGCAACCGGCTTGGTCTTCCTTGACATCGCGCGGCAACCGGTTATCCATGAGCCATGCAATTGGAACGTTTTACGACCAAAGCCCAGGCGGCCGTGCAAGAGGCCCAGCAATTGGCGCAGCGGCTGGCGCACCAGGAATTAGAAGGCGAGCACCTGTTGTTGGCGCTGATCCAGCAGCCCGAGGGCCTGGTGGCGCCGTTGCTCCAGAAACTCGGCGTCCACCTGCCGGCGCTGGTGTCGGACCTGGAGGGCGAGCTGGCGCGGCGGCACAAGGTGCAAGGGGCGGCGGAGGTCTATCTGGGGCCGCAGCTCAAGAAAGCCCTCGACGCCGCCCTGGCCGCGGCCAACAGACTCAAAGACGAATACGTCAGCACTGAGCACTTGCTCCTGGGCTTGATTGAGGAGTCAGGGCCGGCGCTGCGGAGCATCTGCCAAAAGCACGGCCTGCGCCGCGACCAACTGCTCCAGGCGCTGGCCGAACTGCGCGGCCATCAGCGCGTGACCGATCCGAATCCCGAAGATAAGTTCCGGGCGCTGGAAAAATATGGCCGCGACCTCACGGCGCTGGCGCGCGCCGGGAAGATTGACCCCGTGATTGGGCGCGACGAGGAAATCCGCCGCGTCATGCAGGTGTTGACCCGGCGCACGAAGAACAACCCGGTGCTCATCGGCGAACCGGGCGTGGGCAAGACGGCCATTGTGGAGGGGCTGGCCCGGCGCATCGTCAGCGGGGACGTGCCCGAATCGCTCAAGCAAAAGCGGGTGGTCGCCATGGACCTGGGCGCCATGATCGCCGGGGCCAAGTACCGCGGTGAGTTTGAAGACCGCCTCAAGGCCTTTGTCAAGGAAATCACCGCCAGCGAAGGGCGGATCATCCTCTTCATTGATGAGCTCCACACGCTGGTGGGGGCCGGCAGGGCCGAAGGAAGCGCGGACGCAGCCAACATGCTCAAGCCCCAGTTGGCCAGGGGCGAACTCCGGTGCATTGGCGCCACCACCCTCGACGAATACCGCCAGCACGTCGAGAAAGACGCCGCCCTGGAGCGCCGCTTCCAACCCGTCCATGTGGCCGAGCCAAGCGTCGAAGCGACCATTGCCATCTTGCGCGGCCTCAAGGAACGCTACGAGGTCCACCACGGCATCCGCATTCAAGACGCCGCCCTGGTCGCGGCCGCCACGCTCTCCCACCGCTACATCGCCGACCGTTTCCTGCCCGACAAGGCCGTTGACCTCATGGATGAAGCGGCCTCACGGCTCCGCATGGAGCTGGATTCGATGCCCACCGAGATTGACCAATTGGAGCGGCAGGTCATGCAGTTGGAAATCGAACAAACCGCGCTCAAGAAGGAGAAGGACGCGGCCTCCCGCGAGCGGCTGGCCAAGCTGGAGCAAGAGCTGGCGAGCCTCAAGGAAAAGTCCGCCCAGCTCAAGGCCCAATGGCAAAACGAGAAGGCTGCCATCAACGCCGAGAGCATCCTCAACGAGCAACTGGAGGCGGCCAAGTTGGAACAGGAGCAAGCGCAGCGGGCGGGCGACTTAAACCGGGCCGCCCAAATCCGATATGGCCGCATCCCGGAGCTGCAAAAGAAGCTCGCCGCGGCCCGCAAAGGGCTGCAAGCCCAGCCCGCCGGCAAGCGCCTGCTCAACGAGGAAGTCACCGAAGAGGACATCGCCCAAGTCGTGGCTTCCTGGACGGGCATCCCGGTCAGCAAGATGTTGGAAGGAGAACGCCAAAAACTCATGCACATGGAGGAGCGGCTGGGCCGGCGGGTGGTGGGCCAGGCGGAGGCGGTTACGGCGGTCGCCAATGCCGTGCGCCGCGCGCGCAGCGGGCTGCAAGACCCCAACCGCCCCATCGGCTCGTTCCTGTTCCTGGGCCCCACCGGGGTCGGCAAGACCGAGCTGGCCCGGGCCCTGGCGGAGTTCATGTTCGACGACGAGCGCGCCCTGATGCGGATTGACATGAGCGAGTACATGGAGAAACACACCGTGGCGCGGCTCATCGGCGCCCCGCCCGGTTACGTGGGCTACGAAGAAGGCGGCCAATTGAGCGAGGCGGTGCGGCGGCGCCCGTATTCGGTGGTGTTGTTCGACGAGATCGAAAAGGCCCACCACGATGTTTTCAACGTGCTCTTGCAGGTCCTCGACGATGGCCGGCTCACCGACGGCCACGGCAAGACGGTGGATTTCAAGAACACCGTCGTCATCATGACCAGCAATATCGGCTCCTTGATCATCCAGCAGTACTTTCAGGAGAAGCGCCCCTCGCCCACAGCCTGGCGCCAGACGGAGGCGCAGGTAATGGCCGAGCTCAAGCGCCATTTCCGGCCCGAATTCCTTAACCGGGTGGATGACGTGATTGTGTTCCACAGCCTAAGCGAAGAACAGTTGGCGGCGATTGTGGACATCCAACTGCGCCGCCTGGATGCGCGCCTGGCCGCCGAGCACTTGAGCCTGCAAGTGGAGCCGTCGGCCCGGCGGCTGCTGGCGCGCGAAGGTTACGACCCGCAGTTTGGCGCCCGGCCGCTCAAGCGCGCCATTCAAGAGAAACTCCTCGACCCGCTGGCGGTCAAACTGCTGGCGGGCGAGTTCAAGCCCGGTGACAACGTCCGGGTCGCCCTCAAAGACGGCGAACTGTCGTTCCAAAAGAGCTGAGCCGCTACCCGCCCGCGCTCCAAAGGCGGCGCGAGTCCGCAAGCCCAGGACATGCAGGAGTGCTGCAGAGGGCGCGAACCGTGTGGAGTGCGTCCGGCTTGCCGGCGCTTTCGGATGGTCCCGGGCGCACGAAAGCGGGAGCAAGCTCCCGCACTCCAAACGCGGCGCGAGTCCGCAAGCCCAGGACATGCAGCGGTGCTGCAGAGGGCGCGAACCGTGTGGAGTGCGTCCGGCTTGCCGGCGCTTTCGGATGGTCCCGGGCGCACGAAAGCGGGAGCAAGCTCCCGCACTCCAAACGCTTCGCGAGTCCGCAAGCCCAGGACATGCAGGAGTGCTGCAGAG
>Ga0315268_10002114_pt1 | contig 22677 bp, 21 predicted proteins | sample C1_top_MG_FD_204535 | JGI IMG/M metagenome (GOLD analysis project Ga0315268, IMG submission 204535) | Sediment microbial communities from Yellowstone Lake, YNP, Wyoming, USA - C1_top | ecosystem: Environmental > Aquatic > Freshwater > Lake > Sediment | place: USA: Wyoming | collected 2017-08-01 | reverse complement strand
GGGTCTGGCTGTCTTCCTTGTTGCGGCGGTAGTCATCCAGATAGGTGGGCGCCGGCTTGATCGCCCAGCCGTTGGTGCCGTCGTAGCCTTCTCCCCACCAGCCGTCCAGCACGCTTAAATTGATGGCACCGTTGATGCCTGCCTTCATACCCGAAGTGCCGCTCGCCTCGAGCGGGTAAACCGGGTTGTTGAGCCATACGTCCACACCCTCCACCAAGCGGCGCGCCAACCCCAAGTCATAGCCTTCCACCAGCAGCACCTTGCCTTCGAATTCCGGCACGCGGGAGATATTCTGAATCTGCCGGATCAGATCCTGGCCGGGATGGTCGGCAGGGTGTGCCTTGCCGGCGAAGAGGAATAGCACCGGACGGTCGGCATCGGAAATGATCTGGCTCAGCCATTCGATGTTCTCAAACAGCAGCGCAGCGCGCTTGTAAGTGGCGAAGCGGCGGGCAAAGCCTATCGTGAGCACATTCGGATTGTAGGGGTCGACATACTTCAGCAGCCGGTCGAGATGGGCCTCGGAGCCGTGGTTGCGGAAATGCTGCTCGCTGATGCGGGCGCGCACCAGTTGAAGCATTTGCGACTTGAGCGACTGGCGCACGCTCCAGAACAACTGGTCCGGAATCTCGTCGATGCGCGTCCAGTAGCTCGGGTCGGAAAGGCGATGCCGCCATTCGTAGCCGAATACATTGTCGAACAGTTCGATCCATTCCTGCGCCAGAAAAGTGGGCACGTGCACACCGTTGGTGACATAGCTCATCGGGTTTTCATCAGGCATCACCTGCGGCCACTGGCTGGCGCAGATGCGCGATGACACGTCGCCATGGATCCGGCTGACGCCGTTATGGAAACGGGAGCCGTTGAGCGCCAGGGCCGTCATGTTGAAATCCGGCCCATCCGGCGTCCTGCCCAGGGCGAGAAATTCCTCCTTGCCGATTTTCAGTTCGTGGCACATGTGCTGGAAATAATCCCATACCATGTTTTCAGCAAACTGGTCGTGCCCCGCCGGCACCGGTGTATGGGTGGTGAACACGGTATTGGCTGCGGCCGCTTCCAGTGCGCCGGCAAAATCCAGCCCCTCGGCGACCAGGTGGCGGGTGCGCTCCAGCACCAGAAAAGCGGCATGACCTTCGTTTATATGCCATACCGTGGGCTTAAGCCCCAGGGTCTTGAGGGCGAGCACGCCGCCGACGCCAAGTATGATCTCCTGCATGATGCGCATGTTGCGGTCGCCGCCATAGAGCTGATGGGCGATGTCGCGATCCTCGGGCGTATTTTCCTCCAGGTCGGTATCGAGCAGGTACAGGGTGACATGTCCGACACGGGCCTGCCATACCTTGACCATCACCTCCCGCCCCGGCAGAGCGACTGGAACATGCACCTCGCTGCCATCCTCGGCCTGGGCGGGAGTAACGGCCAGATCCTCGAAATCCGAATCGGTGTAGGTGGCGATCTGATTGCCTTCGCCGTCTATGATCTGGGAGAAGTATCCCTGGCGATAAAGCAGGCCGACGCCGACGAAGGGCAGGCGCAGGTCGCTAGCCGCCTTGCAGTGGTCGCCGGCAAGAATGCCGAGGCCGCCGGAATAGATGGGAAAGCTCTCGTGAAAGCCGAACTCGGCGCAGAAGTAAGCGATCAGGTCGCCTTTCTGGAACTGTTCGTGGTCACTGCCGCGGCGCAGCGGTTCGTTATGATACGTGTCATAAGCCGACAGCACGCGGTTCACTGTAGCGAGAAAAACCTGGTCTTCCGCCGCCTCCACCAAGCGCTTCTCGTCAACCCGGCGCAGGAACACCTTGGGGTTGTGCCCCACCGCATGCCACAAGCTGGGGTAGAGGCGTGCAAACAAGGTTCGTGTCGGCTTGTCCCAGCTATACCAGAGATTATTGGCCAGCTCTTCCAGGCGCAGCAGCTTGCGCGGGATTTTCGGGTTGACCTCGATGACGAATGTAGACCCTTGCTTCATGCTCTATACCTTAAGACCTGGAACGTTTTAAGACTCGCGGAGGAAATTGGCGCGGTAATACTTCAGTTCTCCGATGGACTCGTACACGTCAGCCAGCGCGGTGTGGCTGTTCTCCTTCTTGAAACCGCCGTAAACCTTCGGCGCCCAGCGCTTGGCCAGTTCCTTAAGCGTGCTCACGTCGAGATTGCGGTAATGGAAATAATCTTCGAGCCTGGGCATGTAATTCGCCATGAAGCGGCGATCCTGGCAGATCGAATTGCCGCACATCGGCGATTTTTTTGCCGGGATGTATTCCTTGAGAAATTCGATCAGCTGCGCCTCGACGGCCGCATCATCCAGCTTCGACGCCTTGACCTTGTCGATCAGGCCGGATTTGCCGTGGGTCGCCTTGTTCCAGTCATCCATGCCATTGAGCACCTCGTCGGACTGGTGCACCACCAGCACCGGCGCTTCGGCAATGGTATCCAGATTGGAGTCGGTGATGACCAGGGCAATCTCGATGATGCGGTCGCGTTCGGGAAACAGCCCGGTCATCTCCATGTCGATCCAGATGAGGCGATTGTTGTCTTGTGCCATAATGGGAACCTTAAAGGGTCTGTTAATAAGCAAATGTTAACATTGATTCATTAACAGACCCTAACATTCAAAAGCGCTCTATTGTATCCTGAAGTCACCTTCATTATAAATCTTCCCATGCAGACGTTTACCCTGGTTTTCATCATAGCACTCGCGCTCACCACACTGCTGCGCTACTGGCTCGCGTTGCGCCATATACGCCACATCCGGGCGCACCGCGCCAGCGTGCCGGCGGATTTTTCCGCCAGCATCAGCCTCGAATCGCACCACAAGGCAGCGGATTACAGCATCGCCAAGACCCGCTTGGGCAACCTCAACATTCTGGTGGAAGTTGCGCTGCTACTGGCCTTCACCCTGGGCGGCGGAATCGAGGCGCTGAACACCCTGTGGCAAAACCTGCTCGGACCGGGATTGTGGCAGGGCACCGCGCTGATCCTGAGCGTATTCGCCGTCTCAGCCCTGATAGAAATCCCGCTGGGATTGTATCGCGCCTTCGGCATCGATGCCCGTTTCGGCTTCAACAAAATGACCGTGGCGCTGTTTTTCGCCGACCTCGCCAAGCAGGTGCTGCTCGGGGCGTTGCTCGGCATCCCGCTGGTGCTCGGCGTGCTGTGGCTGATGGAGCAGATGGGGGAATACTGGTGGTTCTACGTGTGGGGGGCATGGATGGCGTTCAACCTGCTGGTGCTGGCGGTATATCCCACCTTCATCGCGCCGCTGTTCAACAAGTTCATGCCGCTCGACGACTCGACACTGAAAGGCCGCATCGAACAGCTGCTGGATAAATGCGGCTTCAAGGCTCAAGGCTTTTACGTGATGGACGGCTCCAAGCGCAGCACCCACGGCAACGCGTATTTCACCGGCTTCGGAAAATCCAAGCGCATCGTGTTTTTCGATACCTTGCTGGCACGCCTCGGCCACGACGAAATCATCGCGGTGCTGGCCCACGAACTGGGGCACTTCAAGCACCGCCACATCGTCAAGCGCATCGCCCTGATGGCCGCCATGAGCCTCGCCGGACTCTGGCTGCTGGGCTGGCTAATGGACAAGTCATGGTTCTATCATGGCCTCGGCGTCGCCACGCAAAGCACCGCCGCCGGTCTCCTGCTGTTCCTGCTCGCAATGCCCGTATTCACCTTCCTGCTGCAGCCGCTGATGAGTTTCTATTCGCGCCTGAACGAATTCGAGGCGGACAGCTATGCAGCGAAAAATGCCAGCGCACAAGATCTGGTCCGGGCGCTGGTCAAACTCTACAACGACAATGCAGCGACGCTTACGCCCGACCCCCTGCATTCTGCGTTCTACGATTCCCACCCGCCTGCGGCGATCCGTATTGCGCATCTGCAAGGCAGTAGTGGTAATATCTAACAACACAGCCCAACGGAGACCCCCATGAAACTTATCGTCATGCTTTTCGGCCTGCTGATCGCCAGCGCACCGTCTTTTGCCAGCCCCTTCCCCAAAGGCGACGCAAAAGTCGGCAAAACCCTGCACGACAAATCCTGCGTCAGCTGCCACGTTTCCATGGTGGGCGGCGACGGCTCCGCGCTGTATTCCCGGCAGGAACGCAAAGTGAAAAATGCGCAGCAACTTCAGGCCCGCATCCGCGGCTGCAACACCAATGCCGGCGCGAACTGGTTTCCCGAGGAAGAAAACCACGTCGGCGCCTACCTGAACAACGCCTATTACCATTTCAAATAAGCACCAGGCGGCGACTTTGGACGGCCAGGTCGTCGCCGCCTTTGGCCGGCACTTCGAGGTGGAAACCGCGGACGGCGGCCTCGTCTCCTGCGTCACCCGCGGGAAAAAAGGCGGCGTCGCCTGCGGCGACCGCCTGAGGATCGAAATGACCGGTCCCGCCCAGGGCGTGATCAAATCCATAGAGCCACGCGCCTCGCTGCTGTTCCGCTCCGACGAATTTCGCGAAAAAATCATCGCCGCCAACGTCACCCAGATCATCATCGTGGTGGCTGCGCGACCGAGCTTCTATGAGGATCTTGTCAGCCGCTGCCTGCTCGCGGCCGAGGTCGCCGGACTCAAGGTACTGATCGTACTCAACAAGTGCGACCTGGAACAGGAAACGCGCGCGGCATTGGGGCAGTTGCAGCTCTACCGCGACCTCGGCTACCCGCTGCTGACCCTGTCGGCCAAGCAGGACATCAGCCCGCTGCGCCCCTACTTACAGGGCGAAACCAGCGTGCTGGTAGGGCAATCAGGTATGGGCAAGTCGAGCATCATCAACGCCCTGCTGCCCGATGTGCAGGCGCACACGCGCGAAATCTCGCAGGCGCTGAATTCCGGCAAGCATACCACCACCCATGCGCGCCTCTACCACCTCGACGGCGACAGCCACATCATCGACTCGCCCGGCTTGCAGGAATTCGGGCTGGCCCATGTCAGCGCGCAGGACATCGCCCATGCCTTCGTCGAATTCCGGCCCTACCTGGGCGGCCGTTGCCGCTTCAGCAATTGCCGCCATTTGGTCGAACCGGGCTGCGCCCTGCTGGATGCGGCCGCAGCCGGCAAGATTGACCCGCGGCGCCTGGAAATCTATCGCAAGCTGACCGGATAACGGGCGACAATGCCACCGATTGATCGCAAAGCGCACCACCCGCATGGCTTCATCGTGAGCTGTGGACCTATCGCCCCTTGCCATGGCCGTGACGCCCGAGTTCAACTGATGTAGCTCGCCGGCGCCCGATCTGCCGACGGCGCAGCAGTCAGCGTCGGCTCGGCCGGCAACGCCCGCGCCTTTCTGGTGGCATCCTCCTGAACGACGATGATCGGACACTTGATGGTGGTAAGCACCTTGTAGGCCGTACTGCCGAGCACGAAGCGGCTCATCGCGCGGCGTTTGCGCGCGCCGATCACCAGCAGGTTGGCCTCGTAGTCGGCGACGCAGCCGGCAATGGCATCGACGGGTTCGCCGCTGCGAATGTTGATGCCGATCGGCAGGTCGTCTCGGGCCGAATCGGCGATGACGCGCGTCATCGCCACGCGCGCCTCCTGGTATGCGGTATTGAGTTCCTTGCGCTCCCGCTCGCTGGCGGCAAACGCCACGTTGTGATCGCTCAGCACGGTCAGCACGGTGATGATCGAGGGCTGCAGCCTGGCTTGGCGGATGGCTTGGGCAAGGATCTCGCGGTTCAGCACCGTGGCGCGCTCGCTGCTGTCGTTGTCGAGGGCGGCCACGATGCGGTAGCGCGGCGTGCGCCGCGCCTGATGCTCGGCAATCCACGCCTTGATCTCGTCGAGCTTATCGCCCTCGGCGGATCGTACGGCGCGCCAGAAGTGGCCGGTCAGCCGCGCCAGCAGCTTGCCGCCGATCATGGCCGATATCGGCGCCGGGGCAGCTGCGGCCGGTGCGGCAGCGGCGGCCGCCGGTTCGATCTGGTCCAGCGCCGAATAGAGGGCGTCCATGCTGGGAAAACGGCGGTCGGGCACATTCTGCAGGCAGGTCAGCACCAGCGAGGCGAAGCCCTCGCTCAGTTCCGGCCGATAGTGACACGGCGACACCGCGTCGCCCTTGATGCGATTGATTACGCCGAGCTCGCTGTGCGCGTCGGGGAAAGGCAGCTTCGATGTGGTCATCTCGTAGAGCATGGTGCCAATCGAAAACAGGTCGCTGCGCGGCTCGTCGCGCACGCCGAAGAACTGCTCGGGCGCGATGTAGGCCGGCGTGCCCTTGGGTTCCTGAAAGGACTCGTAGATAAGGTCAGGCAGGTCGAGGTGGTTGGCCAGGCCGAAGTCAATGATCCGCACCTCGCCGTCGCGCGTGATCATGATGTTGGACAGCTTGATATCCAGATGCACGATGCGGCGGCGGTGCAGTTCGGCCATGGCGTGCACAATCTTCTTCGCCAGGGCGATCGCCTGCGCCTCGCCGAGGCAGCCCTGCTCGCGCAGGTGGGTCCACAGGTCGGTGCCCTCGATGTAGTCCATCACGAGATAGTGGCGCTCGCCGCCGCTCTGCGACACGGGCATGTAGGCGTGGGGAAAGTCCTCGAGATAACGGGCGAGGCGCAGCTCGTTCTCGAAGGCGACCACGGCCACCGGGTCGACATCGAGCGTGCAGCGCGGCACCTTGAGCACGCGCTGCCGGCCGCTCTCGTCGTGCGCGAGAAAGAGCCGCGCCATGCCGCCTTCACCGATCTGCTTTTCGATGGTGAAGCCGTCGAAGTTGCTGCCCGGCTCGAATACCGAAAACTGTCCGGCTGTGTCCGTCATGGAAATCCCCCCCATTGTTGCAGCCGGCCCCCGAATGGTCTGGGTTTGGGAAATTCAACCGCACGAACCAAAGTATCCTCGACATCAAAGTATCCTCGACGTCAGCGCCTCTGTCAAACGCCCACTCACCTCTTTTAACCCACGAGAAAACCTGTAATCAGCCTATCCTGGAGCATGTAGCGACCAGAATTTGTGACGGCACTCGCCTCGGTGATGAAGGCGATGATCCGCATCTCGGCACCAAAGATCGGGCAGACCAGCGGCAAGACTTCCCTGGCCATCGAATTCCAAGAAGCCGACGTGGAGTTCGCGCGGGTCATATGTCAGGACGGAAGGCTAGTCGTCCTTGGGCGAAACCAAGGCCTTGTGCAACAGATGCCGCATAAGCAAAAGTGGGGGCATGCGCAGCCAGTGGGAACGCACGTAAAGCAACCGACGCGCGGCGGGAGTAAAAAAATCGGCGCAGCTCGCGTGGTCGGGGCGCAGCGCCCGCAAGAACAGTGCGTCCATAAAAGACTCTAGCATCTGGAAAGGCCGTCCGGCACGCGACACCGCCAGCGCGCTGTTCGGCACTGGCGTATGCAGGATGTGCCGCGTATAGCGCAGCGCATAGTAGAGCGGGCGGGCCAGATCCAGTTCCTGTGCGCGGCTTGCCAGATGCGGCCAAAAATCCGCCGCGGTGGAAAAGTGGCGCAGCAGGCTGTCCAGGTCCGCAAGATCGCGCAGGCCATGCTCCAGTTCGCCGTCGTGAAACAGATGCGTGGCGCTGTGCAGAATCATATCGGCAGGAGAAAGCACCTGCAGATCCGGGTCGCCCGCCAAGTGCTGCGCTGCTGCACGCAGCTTGCGGGGATCGGGGCGCAGCCGCGCGGTTTCGGGCAGGATAGTGTGGTGCACATCGATTGTGGTCTCGCGCTTGACGTGCGTCATCGGCGGCAGCTCGTGCATCCAGGTGCGATAGTAACGCTGATCATACGCGTCGTGCAGCGTTGCCGCCCAGCCATGCAGCATCAGCGCCGCCTCCACCTCCGGCAGCTTTTCTTTCGGCACCAGGATATCCACGTCCGCGAACAACCGGCCACGCGCTGGCGGTAGTTCCGCCATCACGTATGCCGCACCCTTGAGCAGGATGACGGGTATGCCGACGCGCTGCAGCGCGTGGCGAATGCGGTTCACTTCCCAGCGAATGGCGCGGTCCTGTTTGTCGGACACAACCCGCGCCGCCTCCAGATGCGCCCGTGGCTGATCCGGCACCTGCTGCAGCAAGCCGCGCTCCTGCACAAGCCAGCAGACGCGTGCCAGCAGTTGTGCGTGCCGCGCCTGGCGCACCAGCAGATCCCACTCGACGAGCGTCCACGAAACCAGTGCCTCGGGATCACGCAGGGCACACGCCACCAGGTCACGCCTCGGCTTCATGGCGCCGGTGGCTGAAGGGCAGCGAAGACCTCGATGGCTTGGTCAAGATTGCTGTAGGTAAAGTCATAACAGTCGCAGGTATCGATCATGTCTGCGAGCATATGAAAACCCACGGCCCCGAGCAAGCTATAGTTGAACGCGTTATCCGCCATGGCCATCAAGGCGCCGCCTTTTGGGCGCGCCTGAAGAACCGTGGCGGCGTCCTTCTGGTAACGGGGAAAGATCACCCAGCCGGGTTTTGCGGTTTCCTGCGCACGCGCGACCGAATCGCGTGGCGGCTTCATGTGTGCGACTGTGCCTTTGATCGTGTCGCGGCACTCGCGATTGATGAAAGCCGTCGGTTCAAAGTCCCGGATCACCTCAATCGAGGCGTTCTTGAGGCTCACCGGCCGTGGTAGCGGCACGGCTTGACCGTCGTCTTTGCGTATCAGCGCGAGCTCATCGGACAACAGACGCCAACCGCGATTGACGAGCGCGGCGCACAACGTGCTTTTTCCGGAACCTGGCGGAGCCGGCATGATGACGGCAAAGCCGTCTTTTTCCATCACCGCGGCATGCATGATGAGGTATTGGTGGGAATGGCTGGACACGCACCAGTTCAGCCCCCACTCGAACATCGGGAACGCCTGGTCAAGGGGAAGAGGTTTGAAGGGCGCGCGGCCATCAAAAGCGAACAGCACTTGGGGATGAACCCAGCGACGCAATGTCGGCGGCGGCGCCAGGCTGATATGAAAGTCCGCGAATTCGGTATCAGCCAGCGGATAATCCGCATAAAGCAAGCCGATGCCCTCTGCCACCGACGGTATGGATGTTTGGATATGGGCAACGAACATGCCCGTGCGCAGATGCAAACCCGGCCCCTTCAACCTGCCGCCGAGTTGGGTGGCCGTGAGGTCTGCAACCTTCATTGCGGGGCGCACCTGATCAAGGCAAGACGCTCAAAATCGATCAGAACCGATTCGAGCATTGAAGAAAATTCCGCATTGGGCTCGGTTTCGAACCGGGATGCCACCCGCTTACAGAGGGATCCCGCACTGGCAGGTGCTTGCTGTAGCTCAAGCAACACTTCTATTCCGACCGGAGCAAGCAGATGGGTATCCCCGGTCACATTGTCATAGACGGCACACTCATCACCCCAGTGCCGAAAAAGAAATCTGGCCTTACCCTCGATTTCCCACAAGATGATTGGCGTATGTGCCGTCAACAACAATGCGCTATGTCCCGACCAGAATCAAACCCGCAGTTTACAGCGTCATTGTCGATTGCAGGTAGTCAACTATCTGAGCAGGACCCCATTGTACTCCCGCGGTCGGCTCGTAATATCCCTTGCTGGCGTACTCGTTCCACATGTCCTTCACCCCCTGCACGCTCAGGACATTATTGGTCAAACCCATCTCTGCATTCAACAACGCGGCAACGAGATGACCTCCCAATTGATATGGATCCTCATCGCCCCCCATAAGCATAACTTGCTCCAGCGAGTAGTAGTAGTGGGTGTTATTTCTGTATGCGCCATATCGTGCGCAGTGACCGGTGCAATTGAACTTGTCCTTGGCTAACGTACCGCCGCTCCAGTTATGCCAATCATTACACTCCCCCCCATTCTCAGAACAATTTCCCCATGTGTAGCCCGACGGCCAATAGTGGCCGTTATGATAACATTCTTTCCAGTAGCCCGGCGTGCGTCCGGCACATGTGAGCGGGGTGCCATGCTGGCTGACATTGCCGGAAACAAACCCGGACGGCGACTTGCACATAGCACCGTAGTTTGCCAAGACAGGACGACTCGCCACCGTCAGAATGACCGCTGACCCCACCGCCAAGCCAGCCTTGCCAAATTTCCGGCGCGACTCGCTATCCGGGGCGTCGTTCGGCAACTGACCCGGGGCGGCCATCCCCGTCTCGTGATCTCTAGTTTTCTCTTTCATAGCTTTTTCCTCGGGTTGCCCCGTAGACCTGCAACGGCAAGCCTTAACTGCTACAGGGCAACACCTCCGTTAGAAACCGGAACGCCCTAACACACATTAAAGCAAAATCTGCGCCACACCAAGATTACCCGCCTGAAATCAGCACCCTGTGAAAAATGTTCAGACAATTGTGGTGCGCGCCTTGGCACAAGTGTAAACATTTCCGACAAGTTGCGGACTACCAGCACCAGTCTGCCCTCCTTTGCACCCATTGTTGGACCGAGGCGGATTTATGCGTGAGTCCAAACCCGAAAAGACTCCCTCAACACAGACACGCCAGAGCCACCCTTCACACAGGTAATTATAAGCTTGCAAGTTACGCTTTCCGCCAGGTTCCCTGGCCGGAGTTTTCGCCACCTTAATTTCAGGCACGAAACAAAATTAAGGCGGGTTACTGACGATAATGTCGAATTTCTTTACACCCAAAGGCCACGAACCAGCCGTTTTGCACGAAATGAAGTTGGCTACTTTCGAGACCTCGGCGTTTGCCTGCGCGACAACGCAAGGCTTCGGCACGGGATAGGAACTTCAACCGCACGAACAAAAGTATCCTCGACGTCGGCGCCTCTGTCAAACGTCCACGCACCTCTTTTACCAGCTAAAAAACCTGTAATCAGCCTTTCCCGGAGCATGTAGCGACCAGGATTTGCCAAGCCAACCCCGAAACCTGCCTCTTCGCCGCTAAACAGGCGGAACAGGCCAGTTCCAACCTATTTTTTTGTCATCTCCCTGTCACTTAAGCAGATTACGATCACTGACGAAACACGGCTTACTTTTCCGAGCGCGGATCTGAAGCATGCCTAAAATTCATGGCCCATTAATTCAAACAAACAACGCACTACTAGCCCGGATGTTTCATAAATTCGCGTGATGATCGCGCAGGATTTTGTTTCGTAGGGAGATTTTGTGAAAGAGTGGCGTAGTTATTCATACGCCCGACTGTCTCGCCGTGGTCGACGCGTAGCGGCGGGAACCCGGCGGGGACACTCCTTGCGGGTGAACAAAATTTCCCTACGAAACAAAAGACCAGCGAGGGCGCGCGTCAATTTATGCAACATCCGGGTTAGGACACGTTTCTTGATAAATGTGCCACGACAGAACACTAACCAGGGAGTAGATTCGATGGGGATATTTTCTTTACGCAAGACCTGTGTTATCCGCGTGTTGCTGGTTGCAATGGGGCTTGCGGATGCAGGCCTGGTGACAGCGCACGAGGTAGAGCAACGCGCTGTATCCGGCGTGCCTATGAGGCAGACGCCAGTATCCATAGCCGTAAATAGTGAATTGTCTCCTCCACCTCTCGGCGTGACCGATCTGAAGTTCCGCGATTTTTTCAAAATGCCCGTCGGCCCTGGCGGACTGGAACCTTCGACAAAACTTCTCGGACTGAACGGCAATCGCGTGCGCGTCGTCGGATACATGGCCCAGCAGGAGTCGCCTTCCACCGGCGCATTCATTCTTTCTCCAATCCCGGTCACCATGGGGGACGAGGATGAAAGCTTCGCCGACGATCTGCCGCCCAGTGCCCTTTTCGTGCATCTGGAAGGAAGCGGCAGTGTAGTCCCGTTTATACCCGGATTGCTCAAGTTGACCGGCATCTTGAACGTGGGTAGCCAGGAAGAGTCGGATGGCCGGGTTTCTTCCGTGCGCCTGTTGCTTGACCCGGCACTGGCCCAGGCAATCCTGCACAAAGGCCAGAAGCGCCACGCGAGCAAATAAAACCGGCTCGCGGACAAGTGCCTTCCCCTCCAGAAGCACCCCACCCCCCCCCGCAACACTTTGAAAGGAGAAACTCAAATGCCACAAGCCGTATTTGTACGCAAATGCCTTAATGTAATGATTGCTACCGCGCTCGGCACGACCGCGTGCGTCAGTCTGGCGGCTCCCGCCGTATCCCGCCTGACGCCCCCAAGCGAATTATTTACTTCCGGCAACCCGGCTCCGGTCATCGCGCGGTTCCTGCCCGGACAGCGCTTCGACCTGCAAGCGACCGTGCGCCCGGACGCCGGCACGACGATCACCGGCTTTCGGTTTGCCGTTGACGGTGTGAACCTGAAGCCAGCCGCCGGCACGACAAGCACCGTCACTACCGGTTTGGTAAGCGGCCTGCCCGCCAACACCACGGTGGTTTCGCAGCGCGCCTATTCAAACATGATCCCTGGCATGCATACCCTGACCGTGACCGCTACGCAGAGCAACGGGCAAATCGCCACAGCAACCGGAAATTTTGAAGTTGTCGGCATCGACCATAAAGGCCGTGTTGCCAAAAATATCATCATCATGTTGGGCGACGGCATGGGTGCCGCGCAGCGTACTGCGGCCCGCATCATGGCCAAGGGCTATGCCCAGGGCAAGGCGCAGGGCCGTCTGGCTATGGACACCTTCCCGTTCACCGGCATGGTGATGACCTCATCGTTGAACTCCATCGTGACCGACTCTGCCCCCGGCATGGCCAACTATGTCAATGGCAATAAGGCCAACAATAACCAGGAAGGCGTGTTCCCCGACGATACGACCGATGCGTTCGACAACCCCCGCATCGAGTACCTGTCCGAGTATCTGCACCGCATCCAGGGCAAGTCCCTGGGCATCGTGACCACGGCTGACGTGTTCGACGCCACACCAGCGGCGAATGCCGTGCACACTTCGAACCGCGGCAACGGCACCGGCATCGTCGATCAGTACCTGGACGACCGCAACCTGACGGGCCTGACCGTGCTGATGGGCGGTGGACGCAAGTGGTTCCTGCCGAACGCGTCCAACAGCACCAGCCCGCAACCGGTCAATGGTTCGCAACGCAAAACATCCAACGACTATATCCTGCCAAGCGACATCGTTGTCGGCTGGGGTGCCGCACCAGGAGCGAAGGACAGCAACCGCGATCTGATCAGCGACTTCCAGGCCGCCGGTTTCAACTACGCGCCCGACAATGCGACCCTGCAATCGGTAGCAGGCAGTTCCAACAAACTGCTCGGTCTGTTCAGCTACTCGAACATGAATGTCGCATTCGACAAGATCGGCAAGCGCCGCGGCACCTCGACCGTGGTGGACGATTATGGTTTCCCCGACCAGCCCATGCTGGATGAGATGGCCACTGCCGCGCTTCAGGTGCTGAAAAAGAACCCTAACGGTTTCGTCGCCATGATCGAGGGTGCTTCTATCGACAAGCAGGCGCACCTGATGGATTCCGACCGCTGGATTCAGGAAACCATCGAGTTCGACCGCGCAGTGCAGGTGGCCAAGGATTTCGCTACACAGAATCCTGACACCCTGGTCATTGTTACCGCCGACCATGAGTGCGCGGGCGCTGCGATTATCGGCGCATCCACCAAGACGAATGCCGATCTTCAGGCCACGCTTGGCCTCGGCACGACGGCGGGCCAGCGTGATTCCGTCGTCGGCACCTATGATGCAGCCAAATTCCCCAAGTACGGCATGAGTGCTGACGGCTACCCGGTGACCACCGATGTCGACCACAAGATGCTGATCGGTTATGGCGCCAACGCGGACCGTTACGAAACCTGGCTGGCCAACGCACAGCCGACGCAGGATTCGCAGCAGCCGTTTGTGGGCCAGGCGCCGCTCAACACTTACCCGGCTAATCCGAGTGTACGCAACAGCGCTACCGGCTTCCTGGTTACCGGTCAGGTTCCAGGCGACAATGCCGTACATACCGCCACCGATGTTCCTTTATCCGCCTTTGGCCGTGGCGCCTCCCTGTTCACCGGTGTGATGGATAACACGGACGTGTTCTTCAAGTTTGGCCAGGCCGCTATCGGCGGCGTCAATAATGGCGGCGATCGTGACGACCATGACGATCATCGCTAACTTGCTCCAAACTTACTCCTGCGCTTTTGGGCTACGTCGGATATAACGGCTTCCGCCCAATCCCTCCACGCCAGCAGCCAAATTCTCGGCTGCTGGCGTTTTTTTATGTTTTTTGCAGACCGCCAGCGATAGTGTAATTCTGATGAGAAATCTCTGTGGGGACATTTGGAGAAACATCATGATGTGCAAATGACGAACCGCCGACACGTGGAGGAGGCATGGAACCCGGCGGTGGTATGGGTCCGGGTATGAAGCGTTAGGGGGTGTTTTTTTTCACAGCCCCGCGTCGCGGGGCTGTTTCTTTGGGAAAATCTGCAGTTTCCCGCTCCATCCGTTTGCTGTGGCGATTCAGGCTACCACTCAGTTGCCCAATGATTTCCGAGGCGGCGTTGATGATCTGGCTGGAGCCGAAGCCGGCGCGGGTCATTTCCTTGTAAAACGATTTCGCCAGGATCTTGGCCACTTGGTCAGGGTTCTGAACTGCGTTGGCCAGTGCCCCGCCTAAATTTTTTTTCGCTTCCTGAGCGATTGCCATTTGGGCGAAACGTGAATTCAGGATGTTCTGCAGTTGCACCACTTGAATGGCTTTGCCGATAAACAGCGCAACCACATCGAGCAGGCTCAGGTCATCCATGTTGAAGGCGCATCCCTGCAGATGGCCGCTTATGTTGACTACACCAATGATGCGGCCATTGATGGTGATCGGCGAGGAAAGTAGGCTCTTGCGTGGATCGTTGGCGCGCCGCGCCCACTGCGCAAATTCTGACTGGTGGATGTCGTCGATCAGCAACGCTTTGCCGGTGGCGATCACTCGTCCCGCAATGCCTTCGCCCTTGCCGGTGGATTCCTTGTAGGCAGCTGCCGGCAGCGGGCCGTAGCTGGCGCAGACGCGCATGCGCAGGTTTTCCATCTCGCCATCGTTGAGCAACATGAGCGAACAGTTTTCGGCGTTGAGGACTTTTGCCGCTATCGCCGCGAGTTGCTGCATATTGTCATCAAAGCTGCCCTCTTCCAGAAAACTGGCCAGGTCTTGCAGCTTGATCAGCGGATTTTCCATGTCGCCCATAATAGCCCCCCCGGGAATGGCACGGCAATCCCATATAATATGGCGGGCAAATTGAAGGTGGTGCGGGAGCGTCCTCTGCCTCCAAAAATGGCGGTCCGCGGACTGGAGCGATTGTCGGCGAGCAGGAAATCAAGGACTACTACCGCGGCAACATCGCCCACTTCAAGATACCTAAATACGTCTCGTTCGTCGAGGAATTCCCCGGCACGGCTACCGGCAAGCTGCAGATATTCCGCAGACGGGAAATCGCACTCGAAAAACTCAACCGGATGACTGCAACCGTCCGGCACAACAAAAAAGGCGGCATGCAGCCGCCTTTCCGGTCAAGTTGTAAAAATCACTGGATAGCCAGTTTCTTGGCAGCGGCGCCAGCCTTCTTCGGCAGCGTGAGTTCCAGCACACCGTCGGCATATTTCGCCTTCGCCGCCGCATCGTCGATGTCGTGGCCGAGGCTGAAGCTGCGATAGACCTTGCCGAAATAGCGCTCGCTGCGTATCACCTTTGCCCCTTCCTTCTCTTCTTTCTCCTTTTTCACCTCGGCGCTGATGCTGACCTGGTTGCCCTCGATCGTGACATGAATGTCCTCCTTCTTCACGCCCGGTATTTCGGCATGGACGGCATAGTCCTTTTCATTTTCCTTTACATCCAACTTGATTTGCATCGCCTGCGGCACGCCTTCGAAGCGCACTGGGCGGAAAAATCCCCGGAAGATATCGTCAAGCGGCTCGAAAGCAAGGTCGAAAGGGTCATATCGAGTAATGTTTGCCATGATGACACTCCTTTACATTCAAATACATTCAAATTGCCATTACAATGGCAGCAAAGCTATGCTGCCGACTGCTTTCAACATAGCAACTTCCAGCGAAAGTTCAAGTTTATGACCGACACGGCAGAATCTTCATCAGGCATCGACCCGGAGCGCTGGGTGGAGCGCTACGGAAATGATCTGTTCCGCTATGCCATGGCCTTCCTGCGAGAAGAAAAACAGGCCGAGGACGCCGTCCAGGAGTGCCTGCTTGCTGCGCTCGAATCCAGCCGGAATTATGCTGGCAAATCGTCGGAAAAAACCTGGCTCACCGGCATTCTCAAGCACAAGATCATCGACAGCATCCGCAGGCAGTCGCGGGAAAAGCCGCTGGATGTCCCGGAAATTCTTACCGACAGCCTGCCTGGGGATGAAGAATTGTTCGACGAAACCGGCCATTGGTTCGCTTCCATTCCCAGCCTGGACGACCCGGCCAGCGCGCTGGACAAGAAACGCTTCTGGCAAGCCCTGGACAAATGCATCACCGCCATGCCGCCGAAGCTGGCGCAACTGTTCATGCTGCGCGAGCTCGCCGGCATGGACACCGAAAATATTTGTCAGGATATGCAGATCACTTCGACTAATCTGTGGACGATGCTGTATCGGAGTCGCATGAACCTGCGGCAATGTCTGGAAATTAATTGGTCGGGAAGCCGGTAGCAAGGAGAGGTATCATGTTGTCGTGCAAGGAAGTCAGCCAACTGGTCTCCGAATCCGTTGACCGGGACTTAAGCTTCGGCGAACGTGTCGGGGTCGGGTTCCACCTGTGGATTTGCCATAAATGCCGCAAATTCGTGCATAACATGACTCTGATAAAAAATGAATTCCGGCAACTGATAGCGGAGCCCGAGAACCTGTGCGCCCCGCACATCGAGCTTTCCGCCGCGGCAGGCGAGCGCATCCGGCAGAAGCTCTTGCAATGCCAATGCGCTCATCCGCACCGGGTCTGAAAGCAGCGTCCATTTTAAACATAACCATTTAGCCCGGATGTTTCATAAATTCGCGTGATGATCGCGCAGTATTTTGATTGATAGGGGAATTTTGGGAAGGAGTGTCGTAGTTATTCATACGACCGACTGAGCAAAATTTTCTTATCAAGCAAAAGACCAGCGAGGGCGCGCGTCAATTTATGAAACATCCGGGTTAGAAGCTGTCTCAGGAAAACCCATGGCCGTATTGCGCTTCCACTGGTACAACACCATCCGCTTTCGCATCGGCCTGGCGCTGTTTGTTCTTTTTGCGCTGCAGGCCGGCACAGCCGGTTTCACCTGGTATGAAGTGGATCTGCGCAAGCACGACTACGAAATTCTCAACCTCGCCGGACAAATGCGGGTGGTGAGCCACACTCTGCTCTACCAGTCGGGCAACTACCTCGACCGGGCCGCGACAAACGCCGCGGACTACGACCGCGACCTTGGCCTCTACTATCGGGGCATGCAGCAGAATATCCGGCTTTACGACAGGATCATCACCTCTTTTCGCAACCGCCGTCTTGACCCGGAACTCACCGGCCGCCGCGATCCATTGGTTTGCAACTGGGATCAGCGTTCCAGGAGCCAACTGGATGTGAGCGTGGCGGAATGGGAAAAGTTTCAAGGCGGGTTGAGCCTTGCCCTGGGCCCAGACCCGTCCCGGCCAGATCTCGCCGAGGCAGCCCGTTATATAACCCGGCATGGGGAAGAGCTGAACCGTTCAACGCATGACCTCAGCCGCGCGTTTCAGAGCATGATGGAAGGCAAGCTTGGCTTGATCCGCCTGTTCAACCAGATCGCCTTCGCCGCCTCCGCCCTGCTGGCAATGTTGATCGCAGTGATGGGGTACCGCAATATCCTGCGTCCTCTTGGCGATACCGTCAGCGGCTTTGCCCGTGTCGCCAACGGCGATCTGGGCTACCAGGTGCCGGTGGCGGCGGAAAACGAGATCGGGCGCATGACGGTGGCCTTCAACCATCTCTCCGACCGCATGCGCAGCCTGTTTCGCCTCACCGACCGGATCAATCGCGGCACCAACCTGCACGACGCGCTGAAATTCGTGTGCGAGGAATTTCGCGCCTTCCTGCCGGTGGAATGGGTGGGCGTGCTGCTACTCACCCCCGACCGCTGCCACATCACCCTGGAACGCCTGTACAGCGAGACCCCCGGCAGCATGCAGGAAAACGATCGCTTCGATTTCGCCCCCGGCGCGCAGGAAGCCGCGCTGGCCAAGGGGAAAGCGCTGGCTGTCGACGACCTGGAAGCCTACTCCCGCGACAAAAACCCCAATTTACTGTCGGCCAAACTGGCGCGGGACGGCAAGCGCTCGGCGCTGTTCGTGCCGCTGAGCCATGCCAACGGCGGCGAAGCGGTGCTGGTGTTCGCCTCTTCCCAGGCTGACGCCTATAGCCCGGAGCATGTGGAGTTCCTCTCCAACCTCGCCGCCCAGATCGCCCACATCCTGGATAAAACGCTCTTCATGGAAGGCTTGGTGGTGGCCGCCGTGGAAGGGCTGGCAAAACTGGCCGAAAGCCGCGACCCCGAAACCGGCGACCACCTTGTCCGGATGAGCCTTTATTCGGCCATCCTCGCCGAGGAGATGGGCAAGGACGGCACCTACCGCGAACGCATTACGCCCGCCTACGTGCGGGATGTGTTCCGCTTCGCGCCCATGCACGATATCGGCAAGGTGGGCATCCGCGACGACATCCTGCTCAAGCCCGGCCGCCTGGACCCGGATGAGCGCACGGAGATGGAGCGCCACCCGGTCATCGGCGGGCTGGTACTGCGCCGCAGCGAAGAGCAGATGAAGGCGCTGGGCCACAGCATCTTCAACGTCGGCATCGAGATTGCCGAATGCCATCACGAAAAATTCGACGGCAGCGGTTATCCCGAGGGGCTCAAGGACGAGGAAATCCCTCTTTCGGCGCGCATCATCGCCGTCGCCGACGTGCTCGATGCCCTCACTTCGAAGCGCCCCTACAAGGAAGCATGGCCGATGGAAAAAGCACTGGAAACCATCAACAATGATGCCGGCAAGCATTTCGATCCGACCGTGGTGAACGCCTTGCACCTCGCCCTGCCGCGGATCATGGAAGTGTACGAACGCCTGAAGCACGTCTAGCCCCACTGTCTCTGGCGGCCCCGGCAAACTCAGCCTCGACCACTAGCGGCACGGCCGCAGCCTGCAACAACAATCAACGATAAAATAATCGGTCAGAAGTGTCTGGCAATTTTACTCAGACGATTATATAACGAGTTGATTGAGAATAGGAAACACAGTGTGTCTAGGGGTGTCACCGATTTGAATGTGAGTTTTTTGCGAAACTGGGGGTTTTCCCTTGCGGTTTCTCATCATGCATTCAGGCAAATTGGTGTTCGCACAACTCATGGATTATTTACCCCTTCACACGTTTCGCCGCTATGTGCAGCGTTACCCTTCCAAATATCCCACCAAAACATTTTCGCATCTCGACCAGTTTCTCTGCATGGCCTTCGCGCAACTGACCTATCGCGAGAGCCTGCGCGACATCGAGACCTGTCTGCGCGCTCACCATGCCAAGCTTTATCATCTGGGCATCCGGGGCAACATCGCCCGCAGCACGCTAGCCGATGCCAACGAGCAAAGCGACTGGCGCATCTACGCAGATTTCGCGATGAGCCTGATCCAGACTGCCAGAAAGCTCTACGCCAACGACGGCTTTGTGGTGGAACTGGAACAGACAGTCTACGCACTCGATACACTTGACCGCCTGTTCACGAAATTCCTTGCTGTAAATTGCTTTCGGTATTCGCTGCTGCATTTGACGCCTCCGTCTCAAGTTTAACAAAACGTTGGTGTCCATTTTTTTCAGCTTACCTCAATGCGCCGGGCGTCGAAATTCAGAGGCATGCACGCGGCAGGAACTCGCGCGAAGGAAATTTGCGGCCGCGTGCCACATCAAGGGGCAGCCGTTAGGCCGTCGCTGCAGTAGCGGGCTGATTGTGCCTGGAGTTACCTGGTGCCGGCCTTGTAGGGGGCGGTGAGTTTTCTTATGATGTCATAGGCGCTGTCGCTGGTTGCCACGAAACCGTCGTAACCCTTGTTGAAACCGTCCAGCGTCGCATTGTGCGCGGGCGTGCCGCGTTTCAGCGCGAGGAAGGCGGCCTTGAGTTTCCCCACCGTTTCCGGCGGAGTGTTCTTGTCCACGGCAAACACGTAGGAAGGCAACTGCTCCGAGGACTTCAGCACGCGAATGCCTTTGCTTTTAAAATCTTCCGCTACCGTATCCTTCAAAATTCCCGCATCGAAGTCGCCGTTTAGCACCGCCTTGGCGATGTTGTCATAGTGTTTGAGATAGGCGATCTTGCTGAAATCGGTCACCTTGATACCCATCGCCTCCACGGATGCTTTTTGCAGCAGAGCCTTCTCGTCGCCGAAAGCGAAGCGCTTGCCTTTCAGATCGTCGACGGATTTGAATGGGCTGTCGTTCTTCACACCGATGACCAGCGCAAAGGTAGGCTGGCCGTTGGTGAGGGGAGCCACGAGCGGCACCACCCCGTATTTTTCCCGCGCCTGCAAATAAGCGACCGGCGTCAGGTAGGCGATCTGGGTGCGACCGGCGCCCAAGTCATCCACGGCGGAGTCGAGGTTGGGCGACGCCCGGAATGTGATGCTGAGCTCCGATTTTGCGCTGAGGTACTTGGTCAGCACCCCCATGCGCTTGACCATTTCGACCGGAATGTCCATCGCCACCGAACCCATCTGGATGTCTTCGGCCAATGTGGGTGTGACTGCCAGTACAGTGATGCAAGCGAGAACCAGACGGATGCTTTTCAGGATTTTCATGCGGGCGCTCCTTTGACGTCGAGTGTGGCTTTTGTTTCGGAAGAATAGATCGCGTATTGGTTCCTGCCGTTTCCCTTGGCTGCATAGAGTGCCTTGTCCGCGGCGTAATAAAGCGCCTCGGGTGAAGCGGAGGCGTCTTGTCTCTGCGCGACGCCGAGGCTCAGGGTGGCGTGGATTGCCGTGCCCGCGTGGACGAATTCGTTTGCCGCGATGCTTTCCAGCAAGTCCTGCACGAAGTGGAGACCCGCTTGCGTGTCGGTCCGGTCGAGCAGGATGGCGAACTCGTCGCCCCCCAGGCGCGCGGCAAAATCCGATTTGCGCAACCGGTTGTTGAGTATGAGACAGATGCCTTTCAGCACTTCATCACCTGCGCCGTGCCCGTAGGTATCGTTGATGCGCTTGAATTTGTCCACGTCGAACAGCACCAGCGTGAGCGGGTCGTTGTGGCGCGCGGCACGCGCGAAGCTGCTTTCGAACACGTCGTCGAACGAGCGGCGGTTGGAAAGCCCGGTAAGGGCGTCGGTAGTGGCGAGTTTTTCCACCATTTTCAGGGCCTTTTCCAGTGACTGTGTACGCCTCTCCAATTCCACGGAGTGCATTTGCAACTCCTCGTTGGTCTGCACCAGGGCGGAGTTCGCCAAGTCTATTTTTTGGTGCAGCTGTCTATGGTAATCGGATATGGTCAGGTTCATGCGGTTGAACATGGATGCCAGGTGACCGATTTCGTCGCTGGTTTCGATGACCAGTACCTCCGCAGTCGACGGGTTCTGACTGGAGATGATGCCGGCGATCATTTCGGTGACGCGCCGGATCGGCGCCACAACGGCGCGGGAGGTGGCGAAATAGACCAGCAACCCGAGCACCAGGCCGAAGAAAAGCTGTTCCAATGCGATGTTGGTATAGGTTTGGGCGAGCGCTTGGTTCAGTCTTTCCAGCGATACGGTGAGCTCGACATCGCCGATGGTCTCGTTGTCGAATTTGACCGGTGTATTGAACGTCAGCCCGGGCTGGCTGGCCTTGGCCCGTTGCGCCAGCACTTTTCCTTCCGCGTTGTGGATGACGACCGACAAGACGTTGGGCTGCGCGATGAGTTTGTCGACAATCGATTCCATGTTGCCGTAATCGTAGCCCATGATCAGGTTGGATACCGCCACCGACAGCATCAGTGCGCGTTCGCGACCCGAGTCTTCGATCAGAGCAGTGATCTTCTGCTTTTCTTGCCAGACCCGCACCAGTCCGGTGGCCGTCGAGGCGATGATGATGCCGATCACAACGAAGACGATGAGTTTGCCGCGCAGCCCGAGGCTGGTATTCAGCTTAGGCATTGAGTTGCCCCGCGGCTTGCTGCGACTGCTTCAGCCATGGAGTTCACCACGATGCAGCCGGGCGCCGCGAAATGACCGCTGCGCGTGATGACCACCATGCTGCGTCCCGCAAGGGGTTTGCCGATGGACACGTAGATCTTGCGGCCGGCCAGGATGTGGTGGCCCATGGGTTAGGGCGCGGAAGCACTGCATGTCGGGGGGCCGGTGCGGTCGCTCTTGCGGTGGCCGTGGATGAGCACATGTTGCATCAGGTCAAGGTATCGGCGCATTTTTGTCGAACTTCAAAAATTGTTAGGATAGCCTAAATAGCATTCGCGCTCATCTGATTTCCGGCGTCACGGTCGAGCCCACAACTGGGCGCGTGCCGCCGCTGCCCAGTTGGGTTGCGAAGAAGCTTCCGCCCGCCGTGGAGAGGTCCATTTCGAAGAAATTGGCAAAAGCGGTGAAGCCGCTCTTGTTTTCGACGGTGGACAGAAAACCTTTGAACCGGTCTTCTTCCAGGTGTTTGAACGGGATAGGAAATTCAAACGCACGAACCAAAGTATCCTCGACGTCGGCGCCTCTGTCAAACGCCAGCATTGTCCAATGGGGTATGAGTCTGAGCGGGGGGTGTGAATCCAACGGGGTATGAGTCTGAGCAGGTGGCCGGGATCGATCATGATATGAGGCATGGTGATCGATATGAACGACGAACAACT
>Ga0315268_10002113_pt1 | contig 22683 bp, 15 predicted proteins | sample C1_top_MG_FD_204535 | JGI IMG/M metagenome (GOLD analysis project Ga0315268, IMG submission 204535) | Sediment microbial communities from Yellowstone Lake, YNP, Wyoming, USA - C1_top | ecosystem: Environmental > Aquatic > Freshwater > Lake > Sediment | place: USA: Wyoming | collected 2017-08-01 | reverse complement strand
GGGAAGCGAATGAAACGAAAAGGTGTTACAGTTAACGATCCGCCAAATTCGTAATCACCTATCTGGCTTTCGGCTTCCCCACTGGCTCCGGTATCGATCAGATCATCCAGTATGGCAGAAGATAAAGCCGGGATTTTCCTTTTTCTAAAATGTCAGCATCCTCAAACCTGCCAATGAGTTCGCCGACCTTTTCTTCCTCTTTATCGAAGAAACTTCTCAGCCCTTTCAAATGCTTTGTCTGTATCTTTTTATCACTTTTTATTTCTGTGGGCAATAACCTTTCAGGAGTGTATACAATAATATCAACCTCCTCTTTAGTCTTTATACTCCGGTAATGGAGTCTTCTTTTTGCGACAGAGATATAACAGTAAGCAACTTTGTTACAAGGGCATTTTTGAGTATCAACCGAATTTAGATACCTCTCGAAAAATTCTTGAAATAATTTCGGGTATAATATAATAATTTTAAAAAAGCAGGCGCTGGAATCCTTTAACGATTCTCGCTGAAAATGAATTTTTAAAATTGTAAGTGAGAATGACGAAAAGACAATTTATAGACAGACTCTAAATAGTACTCTTATTAAAGATAACCTTTTAAACAAGGTAAGCAATTAAATTTGGACCCTCAACCAGCATTTTGGAGCATCCCAGCTGCTGAACTTCTTCAGCAACTGCAAACAACTCCACAGGGACTGACAAATGATGAAGCACGGCAGCGTTTTACCCGCTATGGTGCTAATCTTCTGAAGCCCAAAAAGAGATCAAACACACTTACTCTTCTGCTTTCTCAATTTAAAAGCCCGCTCATCCTTATCCTCATCTTTGCATCCGGATTGTCATTTTTCTTGCATAATCCTGTCGATGCCGGCATCATCCTAACAATTGTCTTAGTAAGCGGTCTTCTCGGTTTCTGGCAAGAACGGGGAGCAGCAAATGCAATCGAAAAATTGCTGTCCATTGTACAAATAAAAGCTGAAGTCTTACGTGATGGTGCAATGAGGGAAATCCCTGTTGAGGAGATAATACCAGGAGATATCGTCATACTCAACGCCGGAGACGTTATTCCTGGAGACTGCCTGATTATCGAATCCAAAGACCTTTTTGTAGATGAAGCTGCCCTGACCGGTGAAACGTTCCCTGAAGATAAAATGTCGGAGATACTGCCGGAAGAGACTCCATTGGCTCAGCGGACAAACACTCTTTTTATGGGAACGCATGTAGTCAGTGGAAGTGCGAAAGCACTGGTTGTACACACAGGCAAGGAAACTGAATTTGGCAAGGTTTCCGAACGGTTGGCGCTCAGGCCATCCGAGACGGAATTTGAACGTGGTGTCAGGAGATTCGGCTACTTCCTCATGGAAGTTACATTGCTATTGGTAATTATCATTTTTGCAGTCAATGTATACCTGGCGCGCCCGGTTTTGGATTCATTTCTCTTTTCTTTGGCACTTGCTGTTGGATTAACCCCACAACTGCTGCCTGCTATTATCAGTGTCAACCTTGCCCACGGTGCAAAATACATGGCACTCAAAAAAGTAATTGTTAAACGACTTGCGTCTATTGAAAACTTCGGCAGCATGAATGTCCTTTGCTCTGATAAGACGGGCACGTTAACCGAGGGGGTAGTACATTTGAAATCTACTCTTGATGTAGATGGGAATGAGAGCGAAAAAGTCCTGCTCTTCGCCTATCTCAATTCTTTTTACGAGAAAGGATTCACAAATCCGATTGATGAAGCAATATGCTCCTATCGCCAGTTTGATATATCAGACTATCAGAAGCTTGATGAAGAACCATATGACTTTGTTCGTAAGCGATTAAGCATCCTGGTCTCTAAAGGTAACGCACATCTTATGATTACGAAAGGAGCGTTACAGAATGTACTTGATGCATGCTCAACAGCAGAAAATTCAAGTGGAGCAAATGTAGACATAGCTGATGTGCGCGAAGAGATACAACACCGCTTTGAGGAACTCAGCAATCAAGGGTTACGCACGATAGGCATTGCCTACAGGGATATAGGATCTGCTTCGCAAATCACAAAAGATCATGAAGTTGACATGACGTTTTTAGGATTCCTTGTTCTTTTCGATCCGGTCAAACCTGGAATCATTGAAACCATCGCAGAACTCCGTCGCCTCGGAATATCACTCAAAATTATTACCGGGGACAACCGTCTGGTTGCTTCTCACCTCAGTCAGCAGGTTGGCTTATCGGAATCAAGAATTCTTATAGGACCGGATCTTCGCCGGATGAGCGATGAAGCACTACTCAAGCAGGTGAATGAAGCAGATGTTTTCGCGGAAGTCGAACCTAATCAGAAGGAGCGCATTATTCTTGCGCTGAAAAAGGCAAAAAATGTTGTGGGTTACATGGGAGATGGCATAAACGATGCTTCAGCGCTTCATGCAGCTGACGTCGGCATATCTGTGGATAGCGCCGTTGATGTGGCCAAAGATGCAGCCGATATAGTGCTTCTGGAAAAAAATCTTGCTGTTCTTGTGCAAGGCGTTCGAGAAGGAAGAAGGACTTTTGCCAACACCCTCAAGTATGTTTTTATGGCCACAAGCGCTAATTTTGGCAATATGTTCAGTATGGCGGGAGCATCTCTTTTCCTCCCCTTTCTCCCTCTCCTTCCAAAGCAGATCCTGCTTACCAATTTGCTCACGGATTTTCCGGAGATGACAATAGCCACAGATAACGTGGACAAAGAATTGGTTGAAAAACCTCGCCGATGGAACATATCTTTCATACGCAAATTTATGATGACTTTTGGCCTTTTGAGTTCTGTGTTTGACTATCTCACCTTTGGGGTACTGTTATTAATCCTGCATGCCTCACCAGAGGAATTCAGAGCTGGTTGGTTTCTGGAGTCTGTCATCTCAGCATCACTGGTTGTACTTGTCGTTCGCACAAGGGTGCCCTTCTTTAAGAGCATCCCCGGGAAATACCTGTTGACAGCAACACTGCTGGTCATCTGCGTTACACTTGTTTTACCTTTTATTACCGTTGGAAGAAAGCTCTTCGGATTTACAGCCTTGCCAACCTTTTTTCTTATATTAATGGGAGTGATCGTGGCTCTATATATCATCTCAGCCGAAGTGTCAAAAAAAATATTTTATAAAAAGGTGAATTTTTGAAAATAATTGTGCATATTATAATTTGTGAAGAAATATTTTTATTAATACATAATACAGTTGTTCTCTTATGATGCATTCGAACGCTAAAAGTCACCGCGCTATACTACAAAGAATTGCCCGCCGAGCGATGATCGGGCGCGGACTGTTGCTGATTTTTCTCCTGCGGCCCTGACTGAGATCGAGAGAATCAATGCTCCTGCAACGAGAACTGAAGAACCAATACGTGATCTAAGAAACCTCCTCTGGTGTTCAATCGACAATGATGATTCATGCGATCTGGACCAGCTCACTGTTGCAGAGGCAATGTCAAAAGGTTCAGTGAAGGTCCTGGTTGCCATCGCAGACGTTGACGCCATTGTCAAGTTCCACTCTCGAAGGGGCCAGGTTCATGCTGGATGACGCCCACGCGGTCGGCGTTCTTGGAGATGGAGGACGGGGAACGGCGGAGCATTTTGGCCTGGAAAACGAAGTAGATCTTATCATGGGAACTCATAGCAAATCCCTTGCCGCGATCGGCGGCTTTATCGCAGGGCCATCAGAAGTGATAAGTTGGATCAAACACGTTGCTCGCTCGATGATGTTCAGCGCCAGTCTCCCCCCCTCCCTGGTGGCATCGGTGAGTACCGCTTTGGACATCATTGAAGAACAGCCCGAATTAACACGGAATGAGTGTTCGAACTAAATCAGAACACCTGTCCAAGCTGGTCGGAATATCCAAGTGGATATGCGCGGTGTCCATTTGCCGGTTTTTTCATAGGTGATCTCTACCGCTTTCCTATTGAGTTGGAAGCCCCTGCAAATGGTTGTGGATTCCTCAGACCTTTGAGATAACGTTTACGGGTAGATAGATTGATCCCGGCGTACAACTGGCAACCGAACAGAGTCCGTTTCCATGGCCTCATGCCAAAGAATCGTTTTGTTATTGCGCCGAAAGAATAGGCTTGTCTGTTCAAGCGGGCGAAACCGTGAATGAGCTCGTCGGCAGTCATACTCTTCGGTTGAAAAAGGAGTGTATCAGGAGGATATCCACGGAGCCACCAGTCACGCACGAATAACCTGCCTTCGCTCATGAGACGCTCGTATAAACGTGTTCCCGGATAAGGAGTGAGAATCCTTAGCTGGACAGCATCTATACGACTCCTCATTATAAACTCAAGGGTCTGCTCGAACACATCCCTGTTTTCGTGATCAAAGCCAAAAACAAAGCAGCCCAGTATACCGAAACTTTCGCCATGGAATCGATGCATGGCCTCATAAAAATCGATCCTCAGGTTCTTTATTTTATTCACCTGATTTTGTGTGCCTTTCTGTACCGATTCGAATCCGATCAAAAGTCCCAGGCACCCCGCACGTTTCATCAATGACAGCAACTCCAAATCCTCAGCCAACGACACTGTCCCTTGTCCCAGCCATAGCCGCTGAAGAGGTATCATTTCAGTAAAAAGCTTTTTGGCTGCATTCCGGTTCAGTCCAAGGGCGTCATCGACGAAGAAGATGTAACGAGAATCAATAGCCTCTATCTCGGCAATCACCTCTTGAACCGGCCTGACTCGATATTGACGCCCCAATGTCCGGCCGATGGAACAGAATTCGCAATCGTGCGGACACCCGCGCGATGTCTCAACGCCGATCGGGATCGGAATATAACCTTTACCTTTGGTTCCGGGGAAGAGATCCCGACGTGGTTTTGGCAGGCATTGGAGAGTGGTCGCTTTACCGGCCCGATATATTCTTTGCATCTGTCCCGAGGCTGCATCAGATACAAGTTGTGGCCAGATATCCTCCGCTTCTCCCACAACTACAGCGTCTGCATGCTCTAAAGCTTCGTCAGGTAATACAGTGGGGTGTATTCCTCCCATCACCACCTTCACAGCCTTCCGGCGATAGGTGTCACCGATTTGATAGGCTCTTTGCGCAAGTTCGGTCAAGACGGTGATGCCCACCAAGTCCACATCTTGACTGATGTCATCAGGGGCAAAAGCTTCCTCGACAATTGTAATCGTGTGGCCAGGCGGGGTGAGCGCCGCCAAAAGAGGAAGATTTACCCTCTGCAGTTTGAAGGGGCTGGATATCGTGTCTTTACGTTGTTCATGGGGTGCAATAAGTTTTATTTTCATGTCTTCATTTCTCCAATCTTATTATCTATAAAACCAACCAGCGTCTTTTTTGCGAAACCTTCTCCCTTGAGTGATGGCACCAAGGAAGTGCTTTGCTATCACTTTCCCTCTTCCCATTTGGTGGCTACAATCCCCAGGATGAAGACCACGGCTGCAAAAACACCTATGATAGCGGAGGATCTCAGCGCGGCCATGTTGTCTTTAAATACCATGGATGCCCGAAGACCCTCGTTCACGTAATACAGCGGCAGTGTCTTGGCGAACTTCTGCAGGAACCCCGGCATCAACTCGATAGGGAAGAAGCTCCCAGAGAGGAACATCATCGGGAAACTGATGGCGTTTGTCGCGGAGGCGGCGCTCTGCGCCTCCTTCACGAAGCGGGTGAGTATCATCCCGATTCCGACAAACGCGAAGACGTCAAGCAAAATGAACGCAAGAAGCCAGGCGTCGATATGCAGGCTGACGTCAAACACGGCGTAGCTTACCAGCAGCATCGCAGTCGTGGATATGACCGCGAGTATGAACTGGTACAGGATGTTCGACAGTATCCAGTCGGTACGGGTTATGGGCGTGGTGGATAGCTTCCTGATGATGCCCTTCTGCCGCAGTTCCGTGTCCGAGTCCACCGTGCCGAACAGGCTCAACGTCATTACCGACATCGCGATGATACCGGGGACGAAGAACTCGATGAACCGGTATTTCCTGGCGAGTATCGATTTCTCAGCCGATCGGATGAACGGCGGCTTCCCGGACATCTTCTGGTTTATCCCGGCTAACACTGCGTTCAGGATATCCTTCTTCGTGTCCACCGAAGAAGAGCTGGGGTCGTAAATATAGGTGATGGTGACGGATGCGTTGAAGTCTTGAAGTGCCATCCTCTGCACGAGGGACCTTTCATAGCCTTTGGGAATAACGAGGACAAGGTTTACCTTGTTGTCCCTGACGTACTGGGCGGCGTTAATGGCCGGGTCGACCCTGGTTATCTTAAACTTCCCGTTGAGCTCGAGGGCTTTGACAGCCTGTGCGGACGAATTCGTCTGGTCGAGGTCCTGCACGCAAAGGTGGTACTCAACGTTGTCCTGGCTCATGAATATCGTGCCGAACACGAGAATCAGAATTATCGGGAACGCAAACGTGAAGAACATGGTGGTCTTCTCACGGTAGAAGCTCGTGAGCTTCACGACGAGATTTGCACTGATGATGCGCAGGTTCATTTTGCCACCATTTCGGACGAATCCTCCCGGAGCGCCTCGCCTGTAAGCTTCAGGAAGACCTCTTCAAGGTTGGGTTTCCGAACGTCCAGGCTGAGGTACAGAGCCCCGGCATCCCTGATGGCATTCAGTATCTTCTGGACGTCGTACGTGTGCTCCACCCTGACCTTGATGTTTTTGTGGCTGTCAAAGACCGCCTCGAAGCCTATCGTCCGGACGATTTCTAAGACTTTTTCATCGACAGGCTTTAGCGTGAGGACCAGGTAATTCGCGGTGCTTTCGATGAGTTCCCCGGGCGAGCCCATGGCGATTACCTTCCCCTTTGAGATTATGGCGACCGTGTCTGCAAGAAGCTCCGCTTCCTCCATGTAGTGTGTGGTGAGAAATACCGTCTTCCCTTTCTTCTTCAGTCCCAGCAGGACCTCCCATACCTCGTGCCTTGCGTGGGGGTCGAGCCCTGTCGTCGGCTCGTCGAGGAAAACGACCTCAGGGTCGTTTACAAGAGCAATCGCTATTCCGAGGCGCTGTTTCAAGCCCCCGGAGAGGTTCTTATACTGCTCTTTGGTCTTATCCTTGAGGTTCACGAGCTCTATCAACCCATCGATATCGGTGTCCATGCAGAAAAGCCGCGAGTAGTATTGGATGGTCTCCCTGACCGTTATCCTGTCGAACGAATTGAACCCCTGCGGGAGGACGCCGATGCGTGGGACGATGTCGTGCTTCTTCTTCGTAACGTCCATTCCAAGAAGGGTCACTTTTCCAGACGTGGGCGTGCGGATCGTCTCGATGATCTCGACGGTTGTGGTCTTGCCGGCGCCGTTCGGGCCCAGGAAGGCGAACACTTCGCCTTTACTGACGGTGAACGATATGTCGTTGACCGCAAGTAAATCCCCGTAACTCTTCGTCAATTTCTCAACTTCGATTGCGTATTCAGTTTCTTTGGTCATGAATCTCCATTTTGCCTCTATGGGGCAACGGTATTGAACCCGGGACATCCGATGCGGCGCGAGGTGAGACGGCTGGCCAGAACCTGAGGTGGCTAAGGACCTTATTGTTAACCGCAGGCCATGCTATAAGAAAACGGTCAATCACCGGCTGGCGGTGTTTGAATAAAATAAAGCTTGGGATTAACGTCGCACCCAGATGCGCTTTGGTTTTCTCCGCGCCCTGGCCCGCGTAATAGAGAGGGATTTTTCGCTCCACGCAGGTGCGGACATTTTCGAGCCAGGACAAAACATAAATGTTGTACTTGCGGCCGAGTTCGTGATCCATGCAGAAATATTTATCCACCATCGCTTGTTGTTTTACGACGAGAAGGTTAAAAGCGGCGAGTTCTTCCTTCACAAAATAGAGCGTGTATTCGGCGCCAGGGACTCTCTCACAGATTTTTTCAAAAAATAAACGCTTGTGTACGCCAAACGACACGGGGCTCCGCGCCACTGTTTCCAGATAAAGCTTGTAGATCCTATCCAGAAAAGGAGAAATAGTGCGGCTTCGAATCACTCTAACTTCGTGGGAGGCACGCATTTTGCGGCGCAGGTCTTTTCTGGCTGCCTTTGAAAAGCGGGCTAAGAATTCCTCTATGCTGTTAAAATTGATCGGCAGTCGAGCGCAAGACTGACATTGCACCCGGTTGAATTTTTTGAATACTTCCCCGGGAAGTTTGCTGTAATGATTAAAGTTGTAAAGCGCCACGATGTCGCTTTTAAGTTCGGCCGCAAGCTTTTGCAAAGCGCCAAAGGCCATTTTGCATGCCGCATCGAGGTTGCCCTCATCGATTTGAGGATCAATCCCGATTTCACTCCATTCCCCTGCCAGCAGCCCCACGCTTAAAACACGGGGTTGAAAAAGTGAGGGGATGAGACGGCCTGCCACTTTCAGCGATTTCTTGATCCACCCCTCCACAAAAGTGGACAAATCAAAACGGGTTTCAAACAACGGCAATAAGAGAATAGGAGCATCATCTTTTAACACCACGATGCTCCGCAGGTTAAAAACGTCTATACCCGATTCTTGCAACAGAGAAAGAAGAGGGGCGGTGATAGAAGGCTCCGGGAAAAGCCGTCCAAGTTCTGCCGCCGACACTCCGTCTAACCGCGGCATGCAATTGCAGGTAAGGTTATTCATGGCCTGTCGGCCTCCGATTCAAAAGGGCGATTGAAAGCCACGTCTTCCTCTCAGGAAGCGAACGTACCCATAGAGACCGGCCGGCAGCTATGGGAAACCGCACCAGGGCCTTCCCTGATAAGCCCACCGGAAAGGTATACCCGCCATCCTTTTCTGCAGCCGATGGATAGACAGTGATTTGCCTCGGATCCACGAGATGGAATGCACATCCCATGGCCTTTACAACGGCTTCCTTGATAGACCAGAGCAGGGCCGATGCCTTTTCCAAATTCCCGTCGGCCAACCCCAAGGCATGGTGAAGCTCCTGTGGATGGAAGACCCGATAAAAGGGGTATTCTCTGTGGAATTCATCGGTCTCTGCCACATCAATGCCGATATCAGACTCATCTCCACAGAGAGCAGCCCAGACTTTTCCTCCACCCTCGCTGAAGGAGATGGCCGGACCCCGATATTCTCCCAACAGGAGATGGGGCCTGCCAAGCAGGCCGCGGACCACCTGAATTTGCAAATCCGCTCTATTGAAGAAACGACATTCTGTCCAGTGAGAACCTTTCATCCCCACAAGATGCTCCCGCAGAATAGATACCAAATGAATCTTATCTGCCGTCCGGCTTGCTCTGTGACCTGCGATAGGTTCAGTGTCATATGGCAAGCACGCATATAAGACGGTTCCTCTTTGATGAAGGAAACTTACGGCTTTGACGGTTATTTCCTGGCAATCTTTTATCACATTCGCTCTCAATTTTTCCGAACTACACTTTACTCCGAAACTTTTTGCATGCGCATACCATAAACCTGCATGATGGTGCGGCCTTGATCGTCAATCCCTCTGGCGTCCCAGACGAAACCTTTTTCATCCTCCATCCGCATTCGAGCCTCCAGGGTTATCTGTTCTCCCTCGCGGCATTTTCGTAAAAATCTCATCTCGCCAACCTCTACGGGAATCATTGCCTGTCGCTGCGTTGGGGCCATTGCAGCTATGTAGAAGCCACCCAACTGCATAAGTGCCTCGAAAAGGTAGGGAGAGTATTGGTACCGTGCGTTCCGCAGATTTGCGAAATCACTTGTCTCCCGGTAGGTAGTTCCACCCCGTACCACCCCTGGACCTGCACCGTCAAGGAACTTCATCACGCGATACCTGCCTTCGAGGCCGCTGCGGTCTTTGTACCATTTAAGCACTTTTTTATAATCCATAGGCCTCGTCCGCAGTTCGTCCAGCCGGATCGGGAAATCAGAGAACCCCTCCCCTAAATTGCCTTGGCCGCCATCGAGGATTACCTGGCCTATGTAGTGCGGTGTAAAGCGGTCTGTCAATCTTCCTGTTGGGGACATTTCCTGTGCTGAAAGAGAAACTTCGCACATCGCCTCTCCAGGCAAAGCATCGACTCGACGACAGGATATCCTGCAAGGCCGCAAAATCCCCGGAGGACATTGTATCATATCCATAAATCGTATCTGGCGAACCCCTCGCACCTGCAGATGAGGACACACAACCCTTGCGGCTTCCATGAATGTTTCAAGAACCATCGCCGCTGAAACCAGAGGATGCTTGACGAACTTGAAAAGCCTGTGATCCGCGATCCAAAGATCCTTCTCCAGGGAGAAGGATCTGAATGCCTCCAGTTGCCCCTGACGCATGTCTATGCTTGTGATTCCCTCTATCATGGGTAAATTCTCACAGCTAAAGGCCACCGTACCTCCACCCAGCTCCCCGCTGGGTAAAGGATTGATGGTATCATTGATCCGTGCCATCTTCACGGCCGGCAGTCTTCTCATAAACATCACCCAATCGTCATCGGCCGGAGCTACAAAGAGCTCCCGGCAGAAAAGCCCTGCAAGCTCATTTACGTGGATGTACCCCACACCCTTTCGCTTCAACATTTCGCGGACTTCCGGATCCTCGGCCATGCCGGCCCCCTCGATGGGGGGAAGCATCAAAGTCTTGAACCGGATGGAGCTGTTTTTCCGGCGGAGGATTCTGAGTAACGCAGACATCATTCGGTTGGCTGCAGCGTAGTTGGTCTGGCCGGGATTGCCCTGTATTGCGGCCACCGAGGACAGGCCCACGAAAAACTTCAAGCCCGCCTTCTCTGCGGCCGAAAATAAATTCCATGCACCGAGGAACTTGACGTTTGCGACCATTGAGAGGTCATCCGGCGTCATTTGGCCAAGGAAACCATCCCTTAGGACCCCAGCGCCATGAACGATTCCGTCAATCTTACCATAACGCTTTGCCACCTCACCCATAACAGCACCAACCGCTTTGGGGTCATTTACATCGCAGGTATAGTATGTTGCCTCGATTCCTAATGAGAGTAAATCCGCCAGTGTCTGAGCAATCTCCGATGCTCTCTGGCCGGAAGTATTCGACTCAGAAAGCAGCGGCCCCGATGACGTCTTTGCAGAATTGATCGCTGTATCTATAGGAGTCCTTCCCAGGAAAACTATGCGCGGCCTAAAGGGCACAAGGCCGCGAGCCAGGTGGGCGCTGATACCGGATGCACCCCCGGACATAACTACAATGTCTCCAGGATTAAGATTTAGACTTGAAAGATTTCTGAAGATCGACGGAACCACATATCCCTCAGAGGTGAAAACCTTTCCATCACAATGAATCATCTCCACCGCGGTGTATCCTCTGTCCAGAGCGCCGCATAAGGCAGCGCGAAGATCGGCAGCTCTGTCGATTTCCAGTGTGCGAAACTGCACCGATGAGTATTCCTGCGCTGCGCTCAGAAAAAGTCCGAGCATCCCTTCCGCCAGCAGCCGACTAAGAGTTTCGGCATCATCTCTGCAATGAATAAGCACGACGAACTTCTTAGCCGGTGACTGGAGAAATGCCTTCAGTGGTAAAAATAGTCCCCTCAAAAGCTGCGAAACATCCGCTATGCCTTTTAACTTTCCCGACCAGCCCTTAGGTAAGGTGATAACCATCCCCGCCAGGGACGATAAACCCGATATTCTCTGTGATACCTTACAAGACCCTTCATCCGTCAAAATATCATAACCTTCTTGTCCAGTACCTTTCGCCTGCATAAATAACATTGGAATCGTGTCAGCCCCGTAATCCTGCCGGAATATATCTCCAACATTTTTGGCAATCTCGTCATCCCTGTCAGGTGAGAGAAAAAGCACCGACTCGCCCTGGCTCAATTTTATTGGAGCCGAGGCCGATAGCTCCATAGGAACGCTCTTGAATACGAGCCGCTTTAAACTTGCCTCATCCTGTAAGGGCTTAAGGGTTTCATCTTGCACTAAGCCGGGTTCAGCCGCCTTGGTGGCTGGCGGTAGGCTGGTACCTTCTTTCCTGGCGACTATCTCGGAAATCTTCTGAGCGATGTCCTTCACGGTACGGACATTTATAAAATCCTCCAGTTCGATAGTGATCCCGAATTGGCGTTCCGCTGCATCCATGATTATCGGGAGACGGCTGGAGCGAATGGAGAGGTCCCTTCTGAGATCCATATCGGGTTGGATCTCATCCCTGTTGAATCCTGTAGCGTCCATGATGATTTGAATAAGTGCCTCTATATGGTCCTGATGCGCAGACGTCTCGGAAAGAACAGGGGAGGCCTGTCCGTTCGGGATGTTGCGGCCGGATGCGGGAGCCTTTCTGAATGCAGAGAGGGAAACAAACCTCGCTTCTCCTTCAACCGTCAGATGACCTTGAACGAAGAGTTGAGCAAGGGCGGTCTTGTAAGTGATGCACTCTGTAGGGGGTATGCAGGTCTGGATGCATGTTGAGTCAGGGAGCGTGTCGGTGATGAGATTGCTTAATATATCGCCGGGGCCCACCTCCACGAAGAGCCGGACTCCGTAGTCATTCCAAAGGGTCTGGACATTATTCATCCAATAGACGGTAGATTCCAGGTGGGCCATGAGAATTCGCCTGATCTCATAGGGATCTGATGGATACGGTGCCATGGTCGTGTTGGAGATGACGGGAATCTGCGGGGAACGAAATGGGATGGAGGCAATGTACGCCTCGAGTTCGTCATGGATGCCCCGCATGATAGGAGAGTGGAAGGCCATGCTCACCCGCAAGAGAGTGCATCGGTATCCCATCTCTTTCAATTTTTTACCAAGATTCTTGACTGTCTCGGTGTTGCCGCTCAGGATGACCTGGTTCGGTGAATTGATATTGCCAATGTGGATATTTTCATGTCCCTGCATCATTTCTTTCAGCATTTCCATAGGGGCATCCACTGCTGCCATTACACCGGGATCAGTATTCATAGCGGCGGCCTTATCCATGCAGCGGGCTCTCATGTTCACGATTCGGAACCCATCTTCTATGGAATATACGCCGGCTATGCACAAAGCTGTCAGTTCGCCCAGACTGTGGCCGGCCACAGCCGCAGGGTTAATGCCAAGAGAAACAAGATATTGAGCCATGGCGTATTCCATAGTGAAGAGAGCAGGCTGCTGCCACCGTGTCTTTTGGAGGTTTTCCTCTTTATCATGGAACAATAAGTCAAGGAGGTCAAAATCCGCTACCGCTGCAGCCAGATCCATCCACTCTTTGATGACGCCAAAGGACTCATAGAGTTCCCGCCCCATTCCCATATAGTGTGCCCCCTGTCCTGGAAATACAAAAGCGAGCGGTTGCACCGGCAAATTCTCAGGGCTTATGAAGATTCCCTGCTGCGCCAGGGACCTCAATACCTTGGGTGAGGCGATTCCGGCTTCAGCAAGGGAGGCCGACCTCTCAATGACCGTGAGCGCCTCCTCTTCGGATTGTGCCACAATGGCCATCCGGCACTTACGGCTGTCCATCTCAGTCCGGAAGAAAGAGACGCCCTGGAGCGTGGGAGAGCCACCCCCCTTCTCTCTATCGAGACCGGGTTCTCTGCCCGGTGAGACCAGGATCGTATCCGCCTCATCCATGGCCTGCTCCACCTGCACAACGTAGTTGGAGCCTCCAAACCCGAAGGCGTTGACCTGAAGCCTTCTTGGCTGGCTGTCCCTGCCCTTCCAATCAAGTGGCTCTGGGGCGATGAGTAGTCCCGATCCTTCTAAGTCGATTTCCGGGTCTGGATGCATATAATTGAGGGTGGGAGGAAAAACCCCCTCCTTCATGGCCGTGACTCCTCGAATAAGGCTGTTAATGCCCGAGGCGCCCAGTGTGTGTCCGATCTGCGATTTGAATGAGGTGATCACGGTGCGCCTGGAGGAATTGAAGACGGCCTTCAGGGCACGGGCCTCCTCCACGTCTCCTTGCCGGGTGCTCGTGGCATGGCATTCCACTAAGTCCACTGCATCGGGCCCATAGGGTAACCCTTGGAAAGAGGCGCGGATGGCCATCTGCTGGGTGACATTGGAGGACTCTACCATGCCCAAATGACTGTTGCTCGCTCCCATGCCGGTCACAAAGGCGTGGACAAGTGCCCCTCTTGCGTGGGCCAGGCTTTCCCGTTCGATGACGATCATTCCCCCGCCTTCGCCGAGGACCATCCCGTTTCTTTCAGCATCGAAGGGGCGGGAGGTTTCGTGAGCGGGTCTTTCCTGTCCGGACAGCCCGTAAAGTGCGCCCAGCGCGGAGAATTCCAGAAAATGCAAGTGGGTAAGATTTTCTTCACCTCCTCCGACGATGGCGGCATCGATGATACCATTCCTGATCATCTGGATGGCGCTGTAAAGTGCGACCAGTGAGGTCGCGCAGGCTGCGGAGACAGAATAGCTTGGCCCCATGAACCCATACCGGTTGCATATGAAGCCTGCCGCTGCGCAGTTAAGTCTGCCCATGAGTGTGGTGTCATCAGGGGCCATGCGTCCGGACTTCACCTCTCGTTCGATGGCGATCTTCTGATCCGGCGTAAGGTGAACGACCCTTTGGATAGCGCCAAGGATATCATGAACGTACTCCCTGATGTGCATATCGGTGAGGGTCCCCGCCGCCTCTCCCGAGTTTTGGGAGATGAGGACTCCGATTCGCTCGCGCGGGATGTTCGAATCCAGGATACCTGATGCCCGGATGGCCCTGTCCGCCAGCCACATGGTAATCCTTGTCGCCCCGGTCATGGTCCGGAAATCATGGGGAGGAATCCCGAGTTCATTGCGGGAGATATGAAAGTCTAAGAAGGCGCCTACCTTGCAGTAGGTCTTGTCCGGAACCTGCGGCCGGGGATCATAAAAAAGCGCGTGATCCCACCGAGAAGGCGGAACCAATGTAACCCCGCTCTTCATGGCCAGGCTTGCAGCCCAGACTTCCTCCGGACTATTCCCCAGGGCATTGAGTATGCTCATCCCGGTGATGGCAACCCTTTCACGATCGTCTCTGTGGGGGGTGACTCGCTTCAGTCCACGGCCGACCCCGGAGGATGGAATTTCCGGGGTTTTCTCGATCGACCCCACAACGGGCTGATGCAGCAAGAGACGACCTTCGGCCAGCTCGCGGTGAAATGACTCTATCTTCTGGACCTCACGGATGAGGCCGGCGCAGGCCCCACTCATGAATTGTCCGCGTTCCAGACAGGACCGCTCATCCAGAGGTACCTCGCCTGACCTGTCCATGCCTCGGGCCGCAGCGAAGAGGCTCCCCGCTGCCATCTCCTCCATTCTCGTCCGGAAGGAGGGCTCGTCCTGGTGGCCTGCTGCAAACTCCCTCTCTATGGATAAAATAGCTTCCACTCTCGGGGTCCTCAAGGACCGCACCCGAAGTCCAGTGTCCTGGCCTGAAACGACTGTTCCCCCCGGAGGCGATTTCAGAATCATCCGTTGATAGAGTACTGTCTAGGCGCCCGTTTCAACGATCTCCTGGGTGGCCAGGTAGGCGGTGCCCATCTGGATGGCGTCCGCGCCCAGCATGGCGGCTAAGAATGCGGTCTCCCGATTAAAGATCCCCCCTGCAAGGATCACGCGACAGTTTTGGAAAAGGGATGGCGTGCGCCGCTTGAGATCCAACAGCATTTGAGCAAGGGTGAGTGTGCTATGCTGCCCTACGTGGCCACCGGCCTCATACCCCTCGCAGACCACGTATCTCACGCCCGCTTCAAGGGCGAGCCTCAACAGCGCCTCATCAGGAGCGATATAAATGACCTCCATGCCGCGTTCTATCAGTTCTTTTAAAGGGGAGAGATCGCCTCCTGCGATCACTACAAAACGGGGTCTGTGTTTCTTTATCCACGCCAGATGCGTCTCCCTGAAAGGGTTCTCTGCCAAAGAGACGACATTCACTGCATAAGGGCGCCCTCCCATGATCTCCGGCAGGCGTCCCAGCCTCCGGTCAATGGCCTCTGCGTCCATCAGGCCAAGGGCGATGGTGGGCAATCCACCGGCATCGGCAACCCTTGAGGCAAACTCCGGGACATCTGTGATCCAGGACATGGCGCCCTGGATAAAGGGATATTTGGTTCCCATCTCTCTGGCTACAGGGCTGTCTAAAAAGCAATCCTTTTTTGCCTCAGCCAGGTGGCATAAGTTTCGAATCTCGTTTATAAAGGCTTTCACGGCCTCCTCTGTTCCGGCCCCAAAACGCTCAACGAACGACTGAGCAAAGGCAGCTTCCACGCCCAGAGGGATGACCTCGTCCTGGTTGAAATGGCTCTCCAGAGGGTGGAGAGCACTTGCATGCATGTGGCTTACGAAGGAACGGCGGCTTTCTTCCGTGATCTTTGCTCCGTACAGCGAGTTCTCGAGTGTTTTGATCTCCTTGAACGCGCGAGAGTTTCCCTTGTTGAAAAGGCGACAGGGAACCTGCAGGTCCAGGCCAACCAGATCGGTAGAATCCAGGCGGAGATTGGAGAGCCGCTGGCGTTGAACATCATCAATGGCAATCAGATCTGTCAGCCAATGGACGCTCTCGAAAACAATCCCGGTGGCCCCTGTTAACAGGAATGCCGCTACCGCCTCAGGGTAGGAGATGCCTCCCCAGATGAGGATGTCGGGAGGCTTTGAGGGTGTGCGCAGCATTTCCTTGACCATCGAATAGAGAGCCATGGTCGTCTCACCGCTCACAAATCCAGAGGCCTCGCATCCTTTCAGAACGATGTGCCCAATGCCCGAGCTATCATTCAAAATCGCTGCCAGGAGATCAATGTCACTGATGATTGGAAAGCAACGGTGGTCTTCCGCCAATTCCCTCAATCTCTGTAAAAAGATTGAAGGATCTCCTTGAAAAAACTGTGGGTGGAACTCTACCCAGATGTCGTGGACCCCTGTTTCCTCCAATAACTGCCCCAAAGATGGATACATCAAGGCAGGGACAGAAATCTTGATATCCCTCACGTGGCCGGCAGGATCAGCCTTTCGTAAGAAAGAACGTAACCCTTCCACCTCCATCATGGAAAAATCGAAGATGGCTCTGCTCCCTGTTCGCTGAGACATTTGAATCACCGATGGGGTGATCTCTTCAGGACGCCAGACGAAACCGATGAGAGAAACCGGATGCTCAGCCACTATGTCAGACCTCTGCTTCAACGCCATACATTCACCTTTTAATGACAATTCGCCAGTTATTAGATCAATCCCACCCGATACGCCCAAGTATCAGCGCGATCGTCACCGCTTCAAAGTTAGGTACCACTCCGTGACATCACTCCCGATTCCTAACCTGGCAAGCTGGCGCAGATCTGTTTCCAGAACGTCGGGCGTGCCGTACTCCAGTATGCGGTATTGGGGATCCGTCCAAACACGCCGCATCTGACCCCAGACCTTTGTTTCCGGCGGCAAGGTGAGGCGAATGCGGTGGATCAGGTTGATGCCCGCCAGCGCCGCTGTTGCTATCACCATATCGGTACAGTTGTTGCTCCTCACGCCGAACTGGTCGTACTTCCGTTGCATCACGTATTCATAGATCAATTGATACCGTCGCCGGGTAATCGGCATTCGCCAGACGAATGTGGGGGGGCGATTGGGCTTGCCGATCTGGAATTGGCCATCGGACATCGTCTGCCACATGTAAGCGATAGGGTTGGGATCCCCATCCCGCATTCTCTGAAACACGCCATCATGGTAACGTGGTTTCGTTTGCCCGAAGTCGCCGGTGTGGCCGAATTCCAGACGATCCTGGGGACTTTCCAGGATGAGCCAACTATGCGCCCATGGACGCTTCCAAATTGAGAAGAGAAGCGACTTCGTATCGCTGTAGTCCCAATTGGCAGCTTCGTTCAGGATATAGAGGTAATATCCCTCGTCTCCCACGGGCGTTCCTGTGGCGGGATCCAAGTCGGCATCGGGTGCAAAACGGCACACGATCGCGATGGGCTGGACACTCCAGCCATCGGGTTGCATCGGAGCATAGAGCCTGGGCGTTTGGTGGGCGCATCCGGCCGCAATCCCCGCCAGTAATATCATCACCACGAGGAGACGCGCTCGATATACTCGTTCGGTTGCTTTGCTACTCATAAAGATTTTCTGAATATTCGATATTTCTTGTATCTTTTTGCGCCCGCTTCCTCTACCAAAGAGTTGATCGACTCGTTGTCCTCCAGGGTCCAGCCCATCTCCAGATTCTGATATTTATTTTTTTCCCTCGCAATCTCATAGATGTGGTGGAAGGCCAACATGGGAAGCCCCAGTTGTCGATACTTCTCCTTGATCCCGAACATCAGCAACCGCAGTCCCTTGATCTTTCGCCAACAGATGAGCGCCTTGAGCAGACCGAGCGGGCTGATACGGCCGTTAAGGCATTTGAGCAAAGGGTTGACGTCAGGAAAGATGACGCAGACCGCCGCGGGTTCATTATTATAATACATGAAGAACACCAAACCCGGGTCTGCAAAGGGCTTCACACTTTTTTGAATGTCCCGCATCTCATTAGTAGTCAGGGGGACAAAACCCCAGTTGCCGGACCAGGAGTTATTATAGATCTCCCTGATCAGGTCGAACTCAGCATCCATTTTCTTCGGATCAACGTGCCTGATGCGGACACCTTTTTTTTGAGCAGTCCGTTCAGCAAGACGCTCCATCCAATCGGGCAGCCGGTACTCGCCATCTATCAGGAAGGCCAGCAGGTCCTTCTCTTTGGTGAGGCCGCACGATTCGATTAGCCTCAGGTAATACGGCGGGTTATAAGTCATACCCACAGCAGGCGGATAATCGAAGCCCTCTATGAGCAGCCCCGTCTCGTAATTCATCGACGGGCTGAGCGGGCCTCTCAGGAAAGTCATCCCCTTCTGAAGAGCCCACGTCTCAACGGAGGAGAAGAGAACTCGCGCAGCCTCCTGATCATCAGCGCATTCGAAAAATCCCCAGACACCCATCTTTTTGTTGTGGCACTGGTTGTAATTACGATCTACAATGCCGACGATCCTTCCCACCGTTTCCGAACCGCGGCGTGCCAGAAAGAGTATGCGCTCGGAGAACTCCCAGAAAGGGTGCTTGTGAGGGGCCAGCAACCGGCGAACCTCCGCCTTGAGGGGGGGGACCCAGTTGGGGTAATCAGCATAGATCTTCCATGGGAGGTCGATGAAGTCCCTTAATTCCGATCCCCCTTCCGCAGCAATAATCTCTATGCCGGCCATAATCGTTCCCTTCGAGAGGTTAACACCGAAACGTTACATGTTAGCATGTACAAGGAAATTGCTTTTGTCATATGAATTTTCCATCATTCTCTTTTGTTGCTAAAAGATCTCTTTAGCTATTAATTATTTAAGAATAAAATAGTCCTTGTGTCAAGTAATATCACAACATAATTAGAGAAGTATGCTCACTCTGTAATGTATTTACGACCGTCGGTGTAATGATACGCATAGGTATACTATATGGGCTCTCTTATGCCCGGTTCTCTCCGTAACCAGCGCTTCCAGAAATGGTCCATCCGTATTGCACCCTCAGTGATGACGTCAGAGACCCACCATCGCGCAGCAGAGGTGTCTTTTGCTAGTAGTAAGGAAGCCGATGGCAAAGCCTCGAATTAGTCTCAGTGTCCAGTGTCCCAACTAAAAATGGCGGTGAGAACCCCGAAGGACATAGTTCTTAAACCTTGAAGATTTCTGAATTCGTGCTAAAGTTTTCTGTTCCTCAGAAATATAGAACAGTCTATTCGGAAGAAAAAACTTCCCGTGGAATCTGGACAGGGGCACTGACTACATGGGCAACCTTTTCTCCCATGGCTATATCACATTTCTGGGGTATTAGAGAACTCGGCATCCTGACATCAACCGGTATCGTACTCTGTGCAGTGATTCTTTTTGCTCTTGTTGCCGGTTTAATGCATTCTGGAAATTCTCTAACTGCACAGTTTGATCTCTCTTTCCTGAATCGAATATTGGTAAATACAGAGCAAAAAAGTTTATCTTTTTTCTGCTCTGTATATCTGTGCCATTTTCTTTTTGGCCAATGAAGGATATGCAATTCAGTATTGATCTCAGGGAACTCGGGTCTGAGAAAAACCCTGCACGTATTGCATTTGGAGAAATAGTCAAAGAGGGGAAAGAAGTTTTTCTTATCGGAAATGCCAAAGACCCTGAAGATGCAATAACAACGGCTGATTCTTTGGAGAGAAAGCTCAGAGATGCAGGAATAAAGGATATCATTTCCATCAACACATTTATCCCTCCTCACATCATATGATAAAATAACCAATCAATGAAAACCCTTCTTACAGGAAATGATGCAGTAGCACTTGGAGCATATGAGGCAGGTGTTTTTGCAGCCACAGGCTATCCTGGAACCCCTGCAACAGAGATCATAGAATCGATCGCCCATTATCCAGAAGTCTATACTGAGTGGTCTGTCAACGAAAAGACAGCCCTTGAATTTGCATCAGGGATATCTCTCTCCGGAAGGCGCGCGCTTGTTGCCATGAAACACGTGGGGTTAAACGTAGCCTCAGACCCCCTGATGAGCCTTGCCTATACCGGAGTAAATGGAGGGCTCGTAATCGCTGTCTCAGATGATCCGGGGATGTGGAGTTCCCAAAATGAACAGGATTCAAGACTCTTTGGAAGAATGGCAAACATACCGGTTCTCGAACCGTCTGATTCAGAAGAGGCATATATCTTCACAAAAAGAGCATTTGAAATAAGTGAAAACTTTGACCTGCCTGTTATCCTCAGGCTGACAAGGTCTATCTCACATACAAGTACCATAGTAAACATTGAAGGTAACAGAAAGGACTGTTGCAGGGAATACCGTATCGATGTCGAGAAAAATGTTCTCCTTCCGCCTTTCACAAGCAGACAGCGACTCTCTCTTCAGAAACGGATAGAAAGATTCAGGGAGTTTACCCCGTTATCAGGACTGAACACGGTTGAAATATTAAGTAACAGCATCGGGATTATAACATCAGGGATTGCTTATCAGTATGTGAAAGATGCAGTTCCAGAGGCTTCAGTGCTTAAAATAGGGATTGTATATCCACTGAATGCTCAGGAGATCAAAGAGTTTTCCGTTCAGGTAAAAAAACTGTTTGTTATTGAAGAATCAGAACCATTCGTAGAGGATGCAGTGAGGTCAATGGGTATTAAGGCCAAAGGCAAGGCAGACAGGCTTTTCCCTGTATCAGGTGAATTAAATACTTCTATACTCAGGGAAGCGTTTCGTGGTAATTATTCAATATCCGGTGAGTTATGCAGGGATAACCATTCAGCCCTCTGTCCCGGATGCCCGTATCTTGGAGTATTTTACCTGTTGAGTAGCAGAAAACTTTTTACCGGTGGTGATATCGGATGTTATACACTTTCGGTCCATACCTTCCCCCACGTGCTTGATACAACACTCTGTATGGGTAGCGGCATATCCCAGGCTGCAGGTTACAGCGTCTCCACAGGAGAAAAGGTAGCAGCAGTAATCGGTGATTCAACCTTCTTCCATTCAGGTATTCCCGGGATCCTGAATGCCATTTATCATAATGCTAATCTCTTGGTAATAGTCCTCGACAATCATGCAACCTCAATGACCGGCGGACAGCCACATATTGGTACTGGTAAAGGCATTAGAGGAAAGAAAAAAAAGTTGATGATAGAAGATGTTTTATCTGGATGTGGTATCAAATATATCAGGAGGACAGGAGCATATGATTTGAAGGAAATTGATAAAGCGATAAATGAAGGGCTTTCAGCCAAGGGCATTTCGGTCATTATTATTGATGGTGAATGCATCTTGAAAAAAAAGAAAAAGAAAATCGGTCTTTTCTCCATCGATAAAAAAGGATGTTTACTCTGTGGTGCCTGTCTTGCACTGGGCTGTGAGGCAATCGTCAAAAATGGTAATTCCTATCTCATAAAAAACTCATGCAACGGATGCGGTTTGTGTATCCAGGTCTGTGAAAATAATGCAATTAAAAAAGCATATATCAATACTATTCGCAGGTAGAGGCGGACAGGGAGTCTTTACTGCTTCACTCATCACAGCGCATGCATTTTTCTTATCAGGGTATGATGTCAAGAAATCAGATATCAAAGGGATCGCACGCAGAGGGGGAAGGGTGCTCTCTACACTTATAGCAGGCGAGAAGATCTACAATCCAAAAGTTACTCCGGAAACGGCAGATATCGTTGTGCTGCTTTCCAAAGACCATTATTTCACATTTTCAGACAGTACTGTGTCTGTTGCTCCAACAGATGAAGAGGTAGAAAAATACCGGAGGAATGTAAATGTTTTCTGTCTTGGAAAGCTCAGTATCCTTCTTGATATCCCTTTAAAAAACTGGGAGGAGGCTATTCAAGAAAGATTTGGTAATGATACAGCTCAATTCAATCTCAGAGCCTTTTATGAGGGTAAAAAGGCTGCAGAATTCATGCAGTATCATAGATGAAATATGTGATTCACATACCTGCGTATAATGAAGAAATAAAATAGACAGTATTGTACAAGAAATTGGCTCTCGATTAAGGTGACGAATCCTATCATTGCCTTTGGCTGGGCCAGTCTTGCAAAGTATGCTACTGAAAACTACAAGGTTGAAGTAGTTAGGCATAATGGTCTCAAAAGAGTAGGCGTCTCTCGGTAGAGAATTGTGCGAGGCGATACCTGTGGAAATCATGCTCCAGGATTACAGAGATGTGAACAAAAAATTCGGGATAATTACAAATTAGTGGGTCTAAAAGTGTCTGATAATGCAATACTATAAAGGGGTTAAGTCCACTAATTTACAATGGAGTGTAAAATGAGCAAAAAAATGTCCAGCATGTGGTTCCTCAAAAAC
>Ga0315268_10002112_pt1 | contig 22691 bp, 34 predicted proteins | sample C1_top_MG_FD_204535 | JGI IMG/M metagenome (GOLD analysis project Ga0315268, IMG submission 204535) | Sediment microbial communities from Yellowstone Lake, YNP, Wyoming, USA - C1_top | ecosystem: Environmental > Aquatic > Freshwater > Lake > Sediment | place: USA: Wyoming | collected 2017-08-01 | reverse complement strand
CGTTTGAGCCTTCAGGTTCTCCCTGAAAATATCACCAGAAGAGATGTGAGCTAATCCCAGCTCTTTTGAGATGATTTGTGCTTGCGTGCCTTTCCCAGCACCAGGCGGTCCTAATAGTACGTAAAATTTCGGCATATCCTATCCCTTGATCAATCCTTCTTCATAGCCATGCAACTTCAACTCGGTTTCTATGATGTTGAATGTATCTCGCACCACACCGACCACAATCAGTAAGCCCGCCGAAGAAAGAAGGAACAGTCCAGCATGGGTACCTACCGGCAAGACCAGGCTGAGAATATAGGGTAGTACTGCAACAACACCGAGAAAAATTGCCCCAGGTAGCGTAATCCGGCGTTGAACCTTATTCAGATACTTCTGAGTGGCTCCACCTCGCACCACACCTGGGATTTGAGCGCCCTGTTTCTTAAGGTTGTCTCCATAGTTCTGTTGTTGAAACAACACATCCGTATAAAAGAATGTGAATAGAACCACCGTCAGGAAGTAAATCACAGAATACCAGACACTTTGGGCACTGAAAGTCTTAACCACCCCTTCTGCAAAAGCCTTCACACCCGCGATGTTAGACTGTACAAAGTAACTGGCAACAATGGCAGGAAAAGTCAAGAAGGATTGGGCAAAGATCAAGGGGATCATGCCTGCCATATTGACCATCAAGGGCAAATTGCTCCGCACTGGCATCGACATTCGGTTGCCGACTCGCCGTCCAGGGAACAGAACCGGTACATTCCGTCTTCCCTGCTGCACAAAGACAATTGCAACAATCGTCAAGGTCAGGATGACTAAGATGATCAACAGAAGCCACCAGCCACGCTGGACATCAGAGAGGATGCTCAAAAGATTGCCAGGAATCTGGGAAACGATACCGGCAAAAATGATCAGCGAAAGGCCCTGATTCGGAATACCATATTCAGAGATAACCTGGCCCAACCAGACTCCAAACATGGTTCCACCCATCATCGCAAAGATCGCTGCTAGGGTCGGTAAGAGGCTCGTACCACTCCATCCATAATCAAGAAGAACTGGTCTTCCAGCCAGCGAGGTGAAGATATTGATCTGTCCAATGGCCGAAAGTGCAGCCATCGGCACCGTCAGGATTACAGTCCACCGTTCCATCCATTTCTGGCCTTCGCGTGGGTTGTCTTTCAGCCTGCGCTCCAGGGCTGGGATGATTGGCACTAACAGTTGAAGAATAATCTGAGCGGTGATATATGGATAAACACCCATCGCCAGGACAGAAAAGCGAGCCACCGTACCACCCGAAAGCAAGTTAAAAATTGCCAGTAAATTTCCGGCTGCATCAGTGCGTTGAGTGATCTGCGCCAGGACGGTTGGATCAATTCCCGGCACAGGTACGTGCGCTGCCGCCCTGTAAATCACCAGGATAGCCAGCGTGATCAACAGCTTCTTTCGAATATCTTCTGACTTCCACAAATAGCGCAAGGCTGAACGCTTCATATGCGGAACTCCTTCTTCACCTGAAAGCTCATGCGATCAATTCAACGCTGCCACCCACAGCTTCAATCTTGGCACGAGCACCCTTGGTGACACGTTGTACTCGGATACTGAGTGGTTTGGATAGTTCGCCATTCCCGAGGATGACCACTGGGTTCGCTGGTTGGGATAATAGATTGGCTTCTGCTAAAACCTGTGGGGTAATTTCTGCATTGGCGTCAAAACGCTCCAACTGCTCCAGGCTGACCTCATTATATTCCACAGAAAACGGCGGAGTAAAACCTTCACCCCGCATGAACGGTAAGCGGCGGAAGATGGGCAGGTTACCCCCTTGCTTGTAGACCTTGCCACCTTCACCGGAACGGGCTCCCTGGCCTTTGGTTCCACGGCCCGCTGTTTTTCCCTGGCCTGCGCCCAGCCCGCGACCAACCCGCTTGCGCTCTTTCTTCGCACCTTCGTTCGGGATTAAATCATTCAGTTTCATCACTCTTCCTGCTTTTCTACAACAACCAGATGTGCAATCTTGGCCAGCATACCTCGCACAACGGGGGTATCAGGATGCTCAACCGTCTGGTGCAATCGATTGAGCCCCAACGCTCGAACGGTAGCCTTATGACGCACCGAATAACCAATTGCGCTTTTCACCAATGTGATGCGCAATTTCGCATTGGATTGGGTTTTCTCAGGCATTCTTCCTCCGCTCCCAATAGGGCAACAGGTCTTCGACTGGTTTACCACGTCGAGCCGCTTCTGCCTCAGGAGATTTGAGCTGTTCCAGCGCCTGGAACGTTGCCTTAACGACATTCAGAACATTGCCACTGCCCAGAGACTTGGTGAGAATATCATGGATCCCAGCAGCCTCACATACCGCGCGAACGCCACCTGCGGCAATAACACCGGTTCCGGGTGATGCCGGTTTGAGCAACACGTTCGCCCCTGAAAGCCGCCCAGTCACCTGATGAGGAATGGTTGTCCCCATGAGGGCTACCGTTTTCATATTCTTACGAGCCCGCTCTGAAGCTTTGCGCATGGCATCCGGCACGGCATTGGCTTTGCCGACACCCAGGCCTACTTTGCCATGGTTGTCACCGACAATTAATGCCACACGAAACTGGAAGCGGCGCCCACCTTTCACCACTTTTGCCACACGAGCAATCTCTAATACACGCTCGTCAAACTGATCTTCAATCGTTGTTTGGTATTCCGTCATATCCATAGTTCAGGCCCTTTACACTCCGCTCGTGATTGCCCTAGAATTTTAGACCACCTTGGCGGGCTGCCTCTGCTAGTGCTTTCACCCGGCCAATATACTTGAAACCACCTCGATCAAACACTACCTCGGTGATCCCCTTTTCTTGAGCGCGCTTGGCGAGCAGTTCACCCACCTTGCGAGCCCGGTCTGTCTTTTTCAAATTGTCTACCTGGCCGCGTAGTTCATGATCCACACTGGATGCTGAGCACAACGTGGTTCCTGCTTCATCATCAATTACCTGAGCATAAATCTCTTGCAGGCTGCGGAATACATTCAAACGTGGGCATTGGGGAGTGCCAGCTAAATCCTTACGCACACGTTGATGTCGTCGAAGTCGAGCCTCTTTACGATTCAGTTTTGCCATAAGCCATCACCTTACTGTCTTAACCTTACCGGCCTTGCCAGCTTTGCGGCGGATTCTCTCGCCCAGGTAATGAATACCTTTGCCATGATAGGGCTCCGGCGGGCGTACCTTGCGGATATTCGCAGCAATCTGACCGACCAGTTCGCGGTCAATTCCATTAATTTTGACCTGCCGTGTTCTGGCATCGGATTCAAAGCGGATGCCCTGCGGCGGTTCATACTTTATAGGATGTGAGTATCCCAGATATAGCATCAGGTTTTCACCATCGATTTCCGCACGATACCCCACACCCTCGATTTCTAATACTTTGGTGAATCCAGTGCTTACACCAGTCACCATATTCTGAATTAGAGCTCGCGTCGTTCCATGAAGTGCGCGGACCACAGGCTCATCGGAGGAGCGTTGCACATTCACCTGTCCACCCTCCAACGTCACAGTTACTTGAGGAGAGAACTGGCGTCTCAACTCACCCTTGGGACCTTTCACGAGCACATCATTCCCATCTACCTTAACCTGCACACCCGTTGGAACAGTCACGGGTAAGCGACCAATTCGCGACACAATAAGCCTCCTTACTACCAAACCTTGCAGAGGATTTCGCCGCCTACACCCAGCTGGCGAGCGCGTTGCCCCGTCATGACACCTTTCGGAGTCGACAGGATTGCAATGCCTAGCCCTGAGAGTACCCAGGGGATATCCTGTTTGCGGGTGTAGATTCGGCGTCCAGGCCGGCTGATACGCAGTAACCCACTGATTACTGGACGGCGTTGGCGGCGTTCACCCACGTATTTTAAACGTATGCGCAGGTAAATATGGCTTGGCTGCGTTTCATTGGCTTTTACTTCGTACCCTTCCAGATATCCTTCCTCTTTCAAGATACGGGCAATTTCGACTTTAAGATTTGAGCTCGGCATGGCCACTTCCGTTTTTCCTGCCATCAGGGCATTGCGCACACGAGTCAACAAATCAGCAATCGGATCGTTCACACTCATCTCATACCTCCGGGCTGACTACCAGGATGATTTCGTTACGCCAGGAATCTGTCCCTGGAGGGCCAGGGAGCGGAAACAAATCCGGCATAGACCGAAACGACGGATATATCCACGCGGACGACCGCAGACCTGGCAGCGATTCCGCACCCTCGCAGGATACTTCCGCCGCATTTCACGATACTTCATACAAGTTTTCGCCATATCATCCCTTCCTGAAAGGCATACCAAGCAGTTCCAGCAACATGGCCGCCTGATCATCTGTCCGAGCAGAGGTCACAATCGTGATCTCCATCCCGCGGACCTTATCAATTTTGTCATATTCGATTTCGGGGAAAATTAATTGTTCCCGCAGCCCAAGGGTGTAATTACCGCGACCATCAAAGGCATCTGGCGAAACACCCCGAAAGTCCCTCACCCGCGGTAGAACAATATTCATTAAGCGATCCAGGAAGGACCACATCCGCTCTCCGCGTAGTGTAACTTTTACTCCAATCACGCGCCCTTCACGAAGCTTAAAGTTCGCAATACTCTTGCGCGCCTTGGTCACCACTGGCTTCTGGCCGGTGATGGCGCTAACATCCGCCACAGCCGCATCTAAAGACTTGGGATTATCCAGCGCCTCACCCATGCCAATGTTTACGATCACCTTCTTAATGGTTGGCACCTGCATCACATTTTCGAAGTCCAAAGCCTTCATCAAGACCGGGACCATTTCTTTCTGATATTGCTCTTTCAATCTATTCATAATCCATACTCCCGGGTGGGCTACTTCTCGTCTATTGCAGCTTCGCACTGTTTGCACACGCGAGTTACACTCCCACCGGATCGCGATAGCGATACCCGCGTTGGCTTGTGGCACTTGGGGCACACCAGCATTACATTGGAGATGTGGATCGAAGCCTCAAACTTAACCCGGCCAGGATTCAAGGTGCGATTCTGCGATTGCACTTGTCGCTGGTGCTTGGTGCGCACGTTTACCCCTTGAACCACCACCCGCTGCTCATCAGGCAGTACTTTGATCACTTCCCCGCGTTTGCCCTGATCCTCAGAGTTGCCGCTGATGACTTCGATCAGATCACCCTTACGTATTTTGACATTCATAGCATAGCTCCTCAACACCAGCCCTACAGCACTTCAGGGGCCAGCGAAATGATTTTCATAAAGCCCTTTTCACGGAGCTCACGCGCTACGGGTCCAAAAATGCGAGTGCCCCTTGGGTTGGATCCCTCTACATCCAGGATGACTGCAGCGTTATCATCAAAGCGGATTGTCGAACCATCTTCACGTCGCCATTCCTTCGCGCATCGGACGATCACGGCTTTGACAATCTCACTCTTCTTCACCGAGCCCTGTGGTGCAGCGGATTTGACCGTACCCACCACGATATCACCCACACGGCCGTACCGGCGAGTGGAACCGCCTAAAATATGAATTACCAATAACTCACGTGCTCCGGTGTTGTCGGCGACCTTTAGACGAGACTCATGCTGAATCATGGCCTATACTCCTTCCACGATTTCAACTTCAGCCTGGCTGAATCGCTTGACGATCGCTTCGACCACCCATCGCTTTTGGCGAGAGATAGGCATACTCTCCACAATACGGACCTCATCCCCAACCTCGCAGCCCAATTCATCGTGAGCTTTTACCCGCTGGGTGTCATGCACTACCTTACGATATACAGGGTGCCGGTAGGTGCGATGAATTTCCACCACAACCGTTTTCAGCATCTTATTACTTTTCACGACACCAGTCATTCGACGTCGCTCGTTCATTTTTCACCTTCCTTTGCCGTAGTGAGGCTTCGCTCCCGAAGGATCGTCTCAAAGCGGGCAATTTCACGGCGCATCTGAGCCAAACGGCTGGTATCCGTCAATTGTCCGGTAACCATCTGAAAACGCAGGTTCATTAATTCCTGCCGGGCATCCGCCAGCCTTGTCTTAATTTCCTGAACAGATAAAAGTCGGATTTCTGACAGTTTCATGCCTGTTCTCCTGCCGTAGCAGCTGAAAGTTCAAGTTCGTGACGAGCCACCACTTTCGTTTTAATTGAAAATTTATAAGCTGCCTGTTTTAACGCTTCGACGGCTACGTTTTCCGGTAAACCACCGATCTCAAACATAACCCTTCCTGGCCTTACTACAGCCACCCAATATTCGACGTTCCCTTTTCCTTTGCCCATCCGGGTTTCCGGTGGCTTTTGAGTATAAGGTTTATCGGGAAAGATCCGGATCCACATCTTACCACGCCGACGCATGACACGCACCAGGGTGCGGCGCGCTGCCTCTATCTGCCGTGCTGAAACCCAACCTGGTTCAAGGGCCTGCAACCCATATTCGCCGAAGGTGACTTCAGCACCGCGCAACGCTTTTCCGGTCATCCGGCCGCGCAATTGTTTGCGATATTTCACGCGCTTTGGGAACAACATAATCGCTACCTCTTTCTATCTACCTGGTGAGAAATCTTCCTCTGAGCTTTTCCAGCTAATTAAACTCTCGACCAGGTCGCAATTACTCGCTGACGTAAACACCTTCCGTGGGTTCTACCTTTTCTTCAACCTCGGGTAGAACTTCGCCTTTGTAGACCCACACCTTAATGCCAATTTGGCCATAAGTAGTCAGAGCTTCGGATCGAGCAAAATCGATATCAGCCCGCAAAGTCTGCAGCGGTACCCGGCCTTCTCTCAGCCAGACGCTACGCGCCATTTCAGCGCCACTCAACCGGCCAGCAACTTCAATTTTGACGCCCTTGGCACCCTGGCGAATAGCCTGCTGAATAGCTCGCTTCATCGCCCGCCGGTAGCTTACCCGGCGTTCGATCTGCCCGGCGATGTTCATGGCTACCAGAAAGGCATCCATATCCGGCGATTTGATCTCCTTGATCTCCAGATCGATTTTCTTACCCGTCAAAGCTTCCAGGTCCTGGCGAATCTTTTTTACTGTATCGCCTTTGCGACCGATTAAGATGCCCGGCTTGGCGGTGTGAATCACGACCTTCACCTTACCCGGGAAGCGTTCCACCTCTACCTGCGAAACCCCAGCTCTCCCGGCCTGATTCAGGATCATCTTGCGGATCTGCAGGTCTTGATGGAATTGATCGCGGTATTCCGTTCCTTCAGCATACCAGCGGCCAGCCCAGGGCTGGTTGATATTTAGACGAAATCCAATCGGATGAACTTTTCGACCCATATTTCTTTACTCCCGTTCGCGTAACACAACTGTGATATGCGATGAACGCCGCAGGATCGGTTTGAAGCGTCCGCGAGCGCCGAATCTTCGCCATTTACGAGTAGGCGCTTCGTCAGCCGTAATCTTATACACATAAAGATCATCCCGGCTGAAACCAAAGTTCTCCTCAGCATTTGCTACGGCCGAAGCCAGTACTTTACCTATATGCTGCGCCGCGACTTTGGGCGTGAATCTCAAAATCGTCATAGCATCCACGGCGGCTTTGCCGCGCACCATATCACATACCAGGCGCGCTTTTTGAGCCGAAACACCACAGAAACTCAGTTTTGCATAAACGTCCGTCGCCATGGTCTACCTCTTTGTCGATTTTTCCGAGACGTGACCGCGGAAATGGCGGGTGGGCGCAAACTCGCCCAGACGGTGGCCAACCATATTCTCGGTAATATAAATTGGTACCAGCCTTCGCCCATCATGCACAGCAATCGTGTGCCCTACCATTTGGGGGAAGATTGTGCTTGCCCGGCTCCATGTGCGCACAACTTTCTTCTCGCCACGCGAATTCATTGCTTCAATTTTATTCAAGAGCTTTGGAGCAACAAACGGCCCCTTTTTCAACGATCGTGACATAACCTCGTTCCTCTCTTACCAGAACTAACCTGGCTGGTGACCGATTAACGGCCACCCACCTCATTTCGGCGGCGTACAATGTACTGGTCAGTTTTCTTATTCCGGCGGGTCTTGTACCCACGGGTTGGCCGGCCCCAAGGGGATTTTGGCCCAGGCATACCAGCTGGTTGACGACCTTCACCGCCGCCATGCGGGTGATCGCGCGGCGACATAGCAGTGCCACGGACTGTTGGACGAACACCCATGTGACGCTTGCGGCCTGCTTTGCCAAGTTTAATGTTGCTGTGCTCCAGGTTCCCCACCTGGCCAATGGTTGCAAAGCAGGTTTGTTTGACCAGCCGAACTTCACCCGAGGGCAGACGAATTTGAGCAAAATCACCTTCTTTTGCCAGAAGCTGGGCTGCCCCACCTGCGGAACGGACCAATTGCCCGCCACGGCCTTCCAGAAGCTCAATATTATGGATCATGGTACCCACCGGGATATTGGCAACCGGAAGGTTATTGCCAGGGCGAATCTCAACATTGGATCCAGCTACCACATTATCACCGACTTTCAAACCAAGCGGAGCCAGGATATACCGCTTTTCGCCATCCACATAAGTGAGCAGTGCCAAGCGCGCCGTTCGATTCGGATCATATTCGATTGCGATGACCCGGGCAGGTATATTGCGTTTGTCGCGTTTGAAGTCAATGATCCGAATATAGCGCCGGTTACCGCCGCCCTGGTGTCGGACAGTCACGCGGCCATGCATGTTGCGACCAGCATGTCTCTTCTGGATGACAATCAACGAGCGTTCCGGTCGATCTTTCGTAATCTCTTCAAACGAATAACCAGTCATACCTCGCTGACCAGGAGTTACGGGTTTATAAATTTTGACAGCCATTACTCTACCCCTTCAAAGAACGGAATTCGGTCGTCGGGGGCCAGGGTTACAATTGCTTTTTTGAAACCTGTCTGGCGCAACAACAAACGACGACTGCGTGCTCGTCTGCTACGCTTTCCAGGAACATTCAAAATATTTACCCGCACCACCTTAACTTTAAATAGGGTTTCCACTGCTTCCTTTACCGAGTCTCGGTTGGCTTCAGCGCTGACCTCAAATACATATTGATGCAGCTGGCTGAGCTGGTAATTGGATTTTTCAGTCACCAGTGGACGTCGGAGAATATCATAAACGGTCGGCATTTTTCCTTCTCCTATCCCAGGTAAGCGTTGATTGAATCCAGGCTAGCTAACGGCAAGATTACTTTGTCAAACGTCAGCAAGTCACGGATATTCAGGTAGTTCGCCAGCATCACTTTTGCATCAGGAATGTTATTGGACGAACGGATAATGCTCTCATATGCTTCCTTCTGCGGGATCAACACGAGAGCACTGGCGTCACCCACCAGCGTATTCAGGGCATTCGCCATCAGACGGGTCTTCGGCTCGGATAGGATGAGCTGGTCCACCACGACGATGTTGGACTCGGCTGCCTTCACTGAGAGCGCAGAACGCAAAGCTGCTCGTCGCATCTTTACCGGCATGGACTGGGTATACTTCCGTGGATGCGGAGTATGGATTTTCCCGCCGCCTTTCCACTGGGCTGAGCGAATCGAACCTTGCCGGGCCCGGCCGGTGCCTTTTTGGCGCCATGGTTTTTTGCCACCACCAGAGACCTCCCCACGCACTTTGGTATCATGAGTGCCCAGGCGAGCATTGGCCATTTGGCGAACAAAAGCCTGGTGCATTAAGTCCATGAAAACTGGGGCCTCAAAGATGCTCGCTGGCAAATCAACCGAGCTTACCTTTTGACCTTCCATGTTGAGAACATCTACTTCCATAATCTATAGCTCCCTTTGCGTCGCAAAACGATAACTAGAATTTGGTTAGCTACTGTTTGCGCGCCTCCTTAATTACCACCAGACCGCCGCGCGGACCAGGAACAGAACCACGCACACCCAATAAATTACGCTCCACATCGACAATCTCGATTGTCAGATTCTGCGCGGTCACCCGGTCATCGCCCATATGACCGGCGCCTCGTGAACCCTTATACACCCGGCCGGGAGTCGTGCCAGAGCTGCGAGAACCAGGAGCGCGATTGCGATCTGATTGACCATGAGTCTTAGGACCGCCTTTGAAGTGATAGCGCTTGACCGGGCCCTGGAACCCGCGACCCTTGCTGGTGCCAACCACATCCACTCGCTCCCCCACCGCGAATAGATCGACCTTGATGGCATCGCCTTCTTTGACTTCAGGATCTTTTGAGCGGAATTCTCGCAGAAAGCGCAAAGGCGGTAAGTTGTTTCGTTTTAGATGCCCCAACTCACCGGAAGTTAGACGTTTCGGCTTAACTTCATCAAACCCAAGCTGCACTGCTGAATACCCATCCTGTTCTGGTTTGCGCACCTGGGTAATGTAACATGGCCCAGCTTCTATGAGAGTGACCGGGATCGCCGTGCCTCCCTCAGAGAAAATCTGGGTCATGCCGATTTTCTTGCCAATAAGCCCTTTAAACATCTCGATTTTCTCCTTCAAAAATTTTTTTACTGAGACTGTCAGCCTGGGCTGGGCTGCATCATCTCACAACGGGGCAGTCAGTCGACTTGCTGCGACACCATGGTTTTTTTTCTCGTTCGCTTACAAGGTCGCTCTTGCACCGTTTTCTTTGGGCGATTGCCCAAAAACCAGCCTATTCTACCACAATCCTTCGCAGTTTACCAGGAAGTTGATCGCAACTTCGAATGTCCAACAACCCGGTATGAATACTTCTTAAGACGGTGAAGAATTTAGATCTTAATCTCAATATCAACGCCAGCCGGCAGGTTCAACCGCATCAACATATCGATGGTTTTCGAATCTGGCTCTAAGACATCAATCAAACGGTTATGCGTGCGAATCTCAAAATGCTCGTGCGAGTCTTTATCGATAAACGCTGATCTTCTTATGGTAAACCGCTCGATTTTGGTCGGTAGAGGCACCGGGCCAACCACATGAGCTCCACTCCGCTCCGCAGTCTCGACAATCCGTTTTGCGGATTGATCGAGAACTCGGTGATCATATGCCTTCAGGCGTATACGAATTCGTTGTTTAGCCATTCCTTTTCACCTTTATTCCAGAATCTCAGTGATCACACCTGCGCCGACCGTCAATCCGCCTTCCCGAATGGCGAACTTCGAGCCCTGCTCTAACGCCACCGGCACGATCAACTCCACTTCCAGGTTCACATTGTCTCCCGGCATCACCATCTCCACTCCCGCCGGCAGCTTGATCGTCCCCGTCACATCCATCGTCCGGATGTAGAACTGCGGCCGGTAGCCCGGGAAGAACGGCTTGTGCCGGCCCCCTTCTTCCTTCCTCAGCACGTACACACTGCTCATGAAGCGCGTGTGCGGCGTGATGCTCCCCGGTTTCGCCACCACCATCCCCCGCTCCACGTCCGTCCGCTCGATCCCGCGCAACAGCAGCCCCAGGTTATCACCCGCCATCCCGTAGTCCAGCGTCTTGTGGAACATTTCCACCCCCGTCACCACCGAGTTCATGCTCTTCTCCCGCAGCCCCACGATCTCCACCGCATCCCCCGTCCGGATCTGCCCCCGATCCACCCGCCCTGTCACCACCGTCCCGCGCCCTTTGATCGTGAACACATCCTCGATCGGCATCATGAACGGCCGGTCCATCGCCCTCACCGGCTCCGGTATGTAGTTGTCCACCACATCCAACAGCTCCTTGATGCACTGGTACTCCGGCGCATTCGGATCCGTCGACGGGCTCTCCAACGCCTTCAACGCACTCCCCCTCACGATCGGCGTCTCATCCCCAGGAAACTTATACCCCGTCAGCATCTCCCGCAGCTCTAACTCCACCAACTCCAACAGCTCCGGGTCATCCATCTGATCCACTTTGTTCAAAAAAACCACGATGCTCGGCACTTCCACCTGCCGCGCCAGCAACACATGCTCCTTCGTCTGCGGCATCGGCCCATCTGGCGCCGCTACCACCAGAATCGCCCCATCCACCTGCGCCGCCCCGGTGATCATGTTCTTGATGTAATCCCGGTGCCCCGGCATGTCCACGTGCGCATAGTGCCGCTTCGCTGTCTCATACTCCACGTGCGCGATGTTGATCGTGATCCCGCGCGCTTTCTCCTCCGGCGCATTGTCGATCGAGTCGTACGGCCGGTACTCCGCCTGCCCCAAAAACTGGCAGTACTTCGTGATCGCCGCCGTCAACGTCGTCTTCCCGTGGTCGATGTGCCCCATCGTCCCTACGTTCAGATGCGGCTTCTTCCTCTCAAATCTCTGCTTCGCCATAAGTCTTCTCCTTCAATACAATCAATGACAGCCAAAATATCTTTCGGCAAAAAGAGCCCTCAATGGGATTCGAACCCATGACCCCGTTCTTACCAAGAACGTGCTCTACCGACTGAGCTATGAGGGCTTGCCGTTTACAAAACCAGTTGTAGCAACCCAACTCTACAGCAAGGTGGACGGTGAAGGATTCGAACCTCCGAAGGGCGTCGCCCAACTGATTTACAGTCAGTCCCCGTTGGCCACTTGGGTAACCGTCCACATCTCAAGCTGTTGTCAGCTCGCAAGTGAGGTTGCTCTTCAGAAATTGCTCATCAACCAATCTCACTTGCCAACCCGCAACCTGAGCCGACGACGGGAATCGAACCCGTAACCTACCACTTACAAGGCGGTTGCTCTGCCGTTTGAGCTACGTCGGCGCACAATTTGTTAAATTGCCCACATAGCGGGCTGAATTATACCAGAGCCGTTTTCGAAAGACAAGGTTTGATCCCTGGCATTTTTCCAGCGGGCGGAGTCTATCAGAAGAAAAGTATTTCGTCAAGTAGTTGTCGGCAGTTTAAGTTATAATCAGGGCGACTTTTGGAGGTTGGATGGAAATAATCTGGTATGGCCACTCTTGTTTTCGACTGTCCGAACGCGGCATGGCGTCTGTTGTCACCGATCCTTATGACCACCGTGTCGTAGGTTATGAAGCTCTAAAACTCAAGGCTGATATTGTCACTGTCAGTCAGAATTTGCCTGCTCACAACTTTGTCCAGGCTGTCAAAGGAGAGAATTATGTTATTACCGGGCCAGGCGAGTATGAGATCGGTGGCGTTTTTATTACCGGCATGCAAACCAATGGTCACAGCAAGCGCGCTGAAGATGAACCTCGTAACACACTTTACGTGATTGACTACAATGGCATTACAATCGCCCACCTCGGCTCTTTGAACCGTGTCCCCACCCAGACAGAGATCGAAGACCTAGGCCCGGTGCTGATTGCTCTGGTACCCGTCGGCAGTGGGGGCGCCCTGAATGCCGCCAAAGCTGCTGAGATTGTCAGCTTGTTCGAACCGAGCATCGTCATTCCGATGCGCTACGCTACTAAAGCCTCAATTCCTAAGCTTGATCCGGTGAGTAAGTTCCTGAAAGAAATGGGGCTGGCAGAAATGGAAATCCTGCCATCGCTTAAGGTTGCCAGTAAAAGCGGCCTGCCGGAAGAAACCCGGGTGATCGTGCTGGATTATCCACATTCTTGAAAGAGGAAGCCATGTCAGTCAAATTGATCATGACCTGGAATATCATCCGCGAGCGCCAGCAGCAATATTTCGAGTTCGTGGTACGTGAGTTTATCCCAGGTCTACAACGCATGGGCTTTGAGTTGAGCGATGCCTGGGCTACAGCGTATGGAGAACATCCACAGATCATGGTAGGGGCTGTACTTCCTTCCATGTCTCGCGCTCGCCAGCTTCTCCTCTCGGAAGAATGGCGTAGTCTGCAAAACCAGCTACACGATTATGTGGATGACTACTCTCAAAAAATTGTGGAAGCCCGCAACGGTTTCCAATTTTGATGCCCGAACCTTAGAATGGAAACCGAAGTCAGCCGGCGATTGCTGGCCTGGTACGCCCAATCTTCCCGCCCTCTACCCTGGCGTGGGCTGAGGGATGCTTACGCCGTCTGGGTCTCGGAAATTATGCTCCAGCAGACCCGGGTTGAGACGGTCATCCCCTATTTCCAGCGCTGGATGGAGTGCTTCTCAGACCTGCCATCTCTTGCAGCCGCCTCACAGCAAGAGGTCTTGCAACTTTGGGAAGGACTGGGATATTACAGCCGGGCGCGCAACCTGCACCGCGCGGCTCGCCTGGTCATGAGTGAATACGGCGGGCAGATACCCTCAGATCGGGCACAGCTTGAGCGCCTGCCTGGTGTTGGCAAATATACCGCGGGCGCAATCGCCTCGATCGCCTTCGGACAGGATGCTCCGGCATTGGATGGCAATATACGCCGCGTGCTGTCCCGATTATTTAACGTAGATCTTGTAGCAGGCTCGTCACAAGCAGAACGCCGCCTGTGGGGGCTGGCTGCTGAACACCTGCCCCCTGGCCACGCCGGTGATTACAATCAGGCTCTGATGGACCTGGGTGCCTCTCTTTGCACGCCGCAAGCCCCGAACTGCTTGCTTTGTCCTCTGGCTGAACTGTGCCAGGCGCGCGCTTTGAGCATCCAGGAGCAGCGTCCAGTGAGAAAATCTCGCCCCACAATCCCTCACCACACCGTAAGCGCAGCCGTCATCCACCAGGATGGTGATGTGCTGATCGCACAACGCCCATCCCAGGGATTGCTAGGCGGCTTGTGGGAGTTTCCAGGCGGCAAGCTGGAGCCAGGCGAAAACCTGCCGGGCTGCCTGCAGCGCGAGATCCAGGAGGAATTGGGCGTTCAGATCGCGGTGGGCGAAGAGATTGGCGTTTACCAGCATGCCTACACTCACTTCCGCGTCACCTTGCACGCTTTCGATTGTACTCTCCACTTGGGTAATCCTGCCCCCCTCGAGGCCAACCAGATTGCCTGGGTAAAGCCATCCGAGCTTATCAATTACCCAATGGGAAAAATCGACCGCCTGATTGCCCGGGATTTGATCATCCGGGAAGAGAATCGTCTTAGAGATTCGTGATCCGGAAAAGCCAAAGCGAACTCATTAACTCATGGAGACCACCCTTCCCTTTACCTCCGAACGCTTCCGTATGGTCGCCGAACAGATCGAGCGGCGCGGCATCCGCGATGCGCGCCTTCTGGAGGCCCTTCGTACGATACCACGCCATCACTTTGTTCCCCAGGACCTGCGCAGGGATGCCTATGAAGACTGTCCCTTGCCCATTGGGCACGGGCAGACGATCTCCCAACCCTATATCGTAGCATTGATGACAGAGCTGCTCTGCCTGGAAGGTACAGAAAATGTGCTGGAAATCGGCACCGGTTCAGGTTATCAGGCTGCCATCCTGGCCTGCCTGGCTCAAACCGTCCACACCGTCGAACGAATTCCCGAACTGGCCCAGCAAGCGCAACGGGCGCTGGCCGAATTGGGACTGGAGAATGCGCATGTCCATCTTGGGGATGGGTCGCAAGGCTGGTCACAGGCTGCCCCCTATCAAGGTATCATCGTCACCGCCGCTGCTCCTCGTGCGCCACAACCGATTCTCGACCAACTGGCCGATAACGGGCGTTTGGTCATCCCGGTAGGCAGCCGCTTCAACCAGGAGCTGGAGCTCTGGTCGCGCTCCGGCGAGGATTTTAACCTCAATCGGATCATACCAGTGGCATTTGTCCCGCTGCGTGGGGCTTATGGCTGGAAGGAAGATGAATGGTACTAAGAAAGATTTTTATTTTATCATCCCTGGTTATGGTTATCTTAACCAGCTGCATTCCCCTGGCAGGGTTCCTGTCTGGTCAGCAACTCACCCCCACTCCTGCAGAACCTACCCCGCCGCTTGATCGCGTTCCAGCCTTCTCGCACATCGTCATCTTGATCTTCGAGAATAAGGAATCTGATCAGGTCATCGGCAACCAGGAGATGCCAAACTTCAACCGCCTGGCTGGCGAATATACGTTGCTCACTCAACACTATGCCATCCAGCATCCCAGCCTGCCCAACTACATCGCCCTGATCGGTGGGGATACCTTCGGCATCAAGAAAGACAATCCAGGAATAACCATTGATGCACCCAATATCACCGATTTAATAGAACAAAGCGGCCTTACCTGGAAGACCTACCAGGAGAGCATGCCCGGACCTTGCTATCTTAAAGATGTGTATCCCTATGCCCAAAAACATAACCCCTTTATCTTCTTTAATTCCATCCGTGACAACGCGCAACGCTGCTCAAACCACGTAGTCCCAATAGAAGACCTGGATACCGACTTGAAACAAGGGACATTACCAAATTTTGCTTTCATTACACCCAATATTTGCGATGATGCCCACGATTCTTCCACCAACCCCACCAAGTGCAGCTTGAGGGTCACCGATTCCTGGTTGAAAGGTTGGGTTGACCGCCTTTTAGCCGATTCCCAAATCAGCAAGGATGGCCTGATCATTCTGACCTGGGATGAAGGTGATTCCGACCATTCCTGCTGTGGATTATCGACCGGCGGTGGGCGAATTGCCACGGTCCTGATCTCCCCCCTGGTTAAAAGCGGCTTTCGAGATGACACCCCCTATACTCATTACTCAATCCTGCGCCTGATCTCCGAATCATGGCGGCTTCCAATCATCGGCCATGCGTCCGATCCAGGGACCAACCCGATTCGCGCCCCCTGGAAGTAAAAACCTGCTACACCTTGCTGATCGTCACAAATACCACCGGCGAACGGCGCGTCTCACTATACAGGTAATTCCGCATCACTTTCTCTACATCTTGCTGTAGGTTGCCATCGGAATTACTGGCCGTCTCTATAATCTTTCGAGTGGCCTGGTAGAACAGGTCCTGCGATTCTTTATCGAGCATAAATCCGCGGCTGGCGATCTCCGGCTCCTTTCGCAGGCGACCAGTGCCACGGTCGACTACCAGGTGCACCACCACCACTCCATCCATCGAAAGCGCCTCGCGTTCGCGCATCACCGTCGGTCCAACATCACCCACTCCCGAACCATCCACAAACACATAGGAACCCGGCACTCGCGGACCCAGGCGCATTTTTCCATCCTGGAACTCGATCACCTGCCCGTTCTCGACCACCGGGATGTTCTCTTCGGGGATACCCAACGAACGCGCCAGGAGGGCATGCTGCTTGAGCTGGCGCAACTCACCATGGATAGGAATCACATAACGTGGTTGTACCAGGTTAATCAATAGTTTCATTTCCTCCTGGCTGGGGTGCCCGGAGACATGCACCGGAGCGATCGCTTCGTAAATTACATTTGCCCCGCGCTGGAACAACCGATTGATCGTTCGGTAAACATTTTCCTCATTGCCGGGTATGGGATGCGAGGAAACTACCACCGTATCTCCCGCCTGAATGTTAAACAGGTGATAACGGTCAGTGGACAGCCTACCAAGAATTGAAGCCGGCTCACCCTGGGAACCAGTGCACATCAACACCACCTGCTCCGCTGGCAGGTTGAGCGCTTGATCAATCGTCACCATCAATCCTTCCGGGATCACCAGGTATCCCAGCTTGCGCGCCATCTTGGCATTATCCACCATGCTGGTACCGGCAAATGCGATTTTTCGCTCATGTCGTTGGGCGGCATTGACTGCCTGCTGCATGCGCGAAACCAGCGAAGCGAAACTGGCTATGATGATCCGTCCCTTGGCCTCGCTAAACACTCGGTCAAAAGCCGGATCGACCACCCGCTCGGAAGGCGTCCATCCCGGACGTTCCGCATTGGTCGAATCTGCCAGCAGCGCCAGTACATCGCGTTTTGAGAACTCAGCCAGCTTGGAGAAATCGGTCGGCCAGTTATCCACTGGAGTCTGGTCGAACTTGTAATCTCCACTATGAACCAACAACCCGGCTGGGGTTTGGATACCCAGGCCAACTGCATCGGGAATCGAATGGCAAACATGGAAGAACTCAATCTGAAACGGCCCGATTTGCACCACTTCCCCAGCCTGCACAGTGTGCAGGTCGACCTTATTCAGCAAGCCATTGCGGGCCAGCTTCACCTCCAACAGGCCGCGTGTCAACGGGGTGGCATAAATCGGTGCTGAGATTTCAGATATCACATGTTGAATTGCCCCGATATGGTCCTCGTGACCATGGGTGATGACAATCCCACACACCTGGCTGCGTTTATCCATCAAATAATCAAAATCGGGGATGATATAATCTACCCCCAACATATCGTTCTCGGGGAACATGAGACCAGTGTCGACGATCAGGATGTGGTCGCCCGCCTGATAAGTCATCATGTTTTTCCCCACCTCCCCCAAACCTCCCAGGGGAACGATGCGTAAAGCACCATTTGTCATATCGAACTTACCTCTTACGATTAAAAAAATCCCCGGTTGTCCTTTCAGCCGGGGTAAATGTGTTATCTAAAAACTTGAGCAACCTGAATAGCAATTTCCAATTCCTCACAAGTACAATCTTCCGAACTTTAACAATCGAATTTTAACATAAGGCAAAAGTTTTGTCAAAAACAGCCTACCGTCTTCGTTCTTAAATCAAATCATCCCAGCCTGCCTGCTAACTTGCAAACTGGGATGATTAACCATAACCCTTTTAGAACAGGCTACGAAGCGCCAGCAGCAATCCAAAGATGATGAAGGGGACACCCACAATCGCTCCAACTACGGTAAGGGTCAAGACAATCCCTACGATCACCAGCACCAGGCCCAGGATAAACCCCACTAACCGGCCGGTCAATTCCAGGATAATTGCCACCAGGCGCCAGATCGCCCAAAAAGGCCATAAAAACCAGGGAACGTGATGTTTTTCAGCCATCTTTACCTCCAAAGAAATATACGTACAATTATGATGAAAGTTGCAATTTGCAGAGGATTATGGCAGATCAATCCACTCCTTCTCACCTGTTGATCTTAGATATCGACGGCCTGCGGCAGGATTTTTTCTCTTTAGGCCTGCGAGAGAATCGCATCCCCAACCTGGCCTTCCTGCTCGGCAGCCAAGCTATACACCTCAAGGTGGTCTGTCCAGCACCTTCGATCACCTTTTCCTCACAGACCAGTATTTTCACCGGCCAGCACCCTGATCAACATGGCATTGCAGGGAACCAATTCTTCGACCGCTTTGGCACCCGCAATGCTGGTGTTCCACGCTTGTACGCCTTTGATATTGGTGACACGTTGGCAGTGGATGACGCTGTGTCAGTCTTCTCTGGACCTGTCGGATTGCTTGGCCAGATTCTTCCACCTGAAATCCCGACGCTCTATGAAATTGCAGGCCGATACGGGTGGACCTCAACGGTGGTCTATCACATGCTCAGCCGTGGCACCCACGCCTGGATTCGCCCCAACCTCGTGGAACTGGCACGATTTATCAAGGGCGGTGGTTTGCTCGGATTAAGCGCCGAGCAGTTTGACGCTGAGATGATGGATCAGGTTCTCAGTCACTTGTTTGCAGATGGCTGCCCCAATCTCCTCACGGTCTATTTCATGGGTCTGGACCACCATTCTCACCAATATGGCCCATACTCTCAACTGGATTACCTGTGCCGCGTGGTGGAACCCCAGGTCGGGCGCCTGCTGAAGGAATTTCAATCGAACCGCTGGCTGGAAGATATCCTGGTGGTCATCGTTTCCGACCACGGACATATCCAGGTGGTGCCGGATGATCGCCACTCGCTGCGCTTAGGTTTCCCATTTGACCGAGAAATGGGGTACCTTTTCGACAAATTGGGATTAGATGTCCATGACCTGCCTGGGGAGGGCCCAGCTTGCCAGGCGGTCGTGGCTTGCAACGGCGGACTGGCCCATGTTTATCTACAAAACCGCATGGGGCGCTGGCAGGATCCTCCCCGTTTTCAAGAGGATGTGTTGCCAGTGGCAGCAGCTTTTTGGGAAGCCAACCGAAGTGGGCGCTATTCGATGGATCTACTTGGGGCGCTCTCCCTGGTCCTGGCGCGAAATGCAGAACAAACCGACTGGCAGGCTCCTTACCAGGTGTTTGATCCACAGGCCAGCGCGCCAGGAGATACCGCCTGGGTGCCCCTCCCCCACTATCTGGACTCTCGTCCGAACCCAGAAATGGTCGAAGCTGTCAACCGCCTGGATCGCCTGGCCGGCCCACACTCCGGAGATTTGCTTTTAGTCTCGAATTACCGCGATGGTTTCTATTTTGGTGCGCCAATCGCCTCCACCCATGGCGGCCTGCACCCGGAGGAGTCCTGGCCCGTGCTTTCAATTGGCTGGCCGGGTGCATCTTCCGAACAGGTCGAGCGCCTGCGCTCAGTCATCTTCCAGGTCACCCAGCAGCGCCAAAATGCTGAAGGTCGGAAATTCGCCAGCCTGGTTGACCTGGTGCCTGTTTTACAAGCTTTCTTTAATTGGAAATAACAAGATCGGGAGCCTGGTTTTGCAAGCAAGAGATCCGAGTTAGAAACTACACCGGAATTGCCTGGTAGCCCAGTTTTTTTGCGGCTGCAATGATCTGCTCTTGACTCACCCGGTTCTCATCATACTCCACTTCCATCTGCTGTTTGTGGTAGCTGGCTGAAATCCGCTGGATGCCTGCCAGGTCATCTTCCAACCCTTCCAGGCGCATCGCGCAGCCGCTGCAGTGCATATCAGGGACACGAAAAGTCTTTTTCACCATTTCAACCTCTACTCTTTAAAGGCAATCTGGCCGGTATACATTCCCATCGAGCAAGAGAACCTCATGACTGTACCTGCCTTCTGTGGTGGAAGGTCGAGAGCCTGGGTGCCGGTCTTGGGTAAAAGGACGGCTATTTTCAGCGCCGGTATGGTAAAGGCAGTGGCGCAAGAAGTGGTATTGTTGGTCACTAGTTCAAGCTTTGTTGGAACATCTGCTTTTGCTTCTAGCACGCTCGGCGAGTAACCTCCATTCATCACCTTAATCTGCAGCAAATTTTCCTTTACAAAGGTCGTTGGAACCACCAGGATGGTGGGCACAACGTGGGTAAATTGTTCAGGCTGGCGGAATGAACGCACTATATTATCCACAGATAAAGGTGAACCCATCAAGTTCAGCCCCGAATTGACCGAAACCAACCCCAGAATCAGCACCACAGTCGCCACAAACCGCATGAAGTATTTCTCCAGCCGCGCCCCTAACTGGGTGGCTAAATAAGCCACAGTGAAGAAGACCGGGCTGGTCCCCAGCACAAAGGCAAACATCATTGCCGCCGCCTGCATCGGAGAACCTGTAGCCATCGCCAGGGCCATCATCGCCTGGGTCACCCCACAAGGAATCAAGATCGTCAGTGCACCCAGGAAAAGCGGTGCAAACAGGTTGGTACTTGTTTTTGCTTTGCGGCGAATATAGCGCGTCAGCCAGGAAGGAGGTTCGATCGAGAAATAGCGGAAAATCGGGTGCACATTGAACATGCGTAGCCCATTGCCAATCATAAAAATCCCGATTGCAATCAGTAATATTGCCTTCGAGATTGGGTTGAGTTGCAAGATCGAACCCAATGCCCCCAGTAACACCCCCAGTAACGTGTAAGCCGCCAGCTTGGCAGCCAGGAATAACCCGATCGGCAATGCCACCCGCGGCCTGAATCGCAACCGGGTCTTTTTTTCGGTCATGGCTGCCTGGCTCTGATCTTGCAGGTCCTTTTCGATTTGCTGCGCCAAGGAGCTCGCCAGCAAGCCACCTTGCACTGCCAAACAGCTCAATCCGCCAGTGGTTAGTCCGGTGATGAAAGCCAAAAGAACATTGGGCATAGAGTATTCCCTTAAAAATCTCACTATTCGGGTATATTAAATCGTATTTTCCGAGTTTACCACATTCTTCCCTAACCATCAATCTTTGATTCCCGGAACCACTTCCTTACATATCCCCAGGCCCCATCCTTATAGTAACGGTGTCCCCCTTCTCCAACAAACAGCTGGCAAAGCTGCTCGGCGCGCTCCTCACCCACCGCTGCACGGTATATCTTAAGTAACTTCTCGAAAGCCAGGCGCACATGCTCAATCGGGAAAATCGAATCCTCCTTCCCCGCAATGGCCCGGAACGGTCGCGGGGCAATCAACCCGGCCACGTCGTACATCTCCCCAAGTTCCAACATCCCTGGGATGTAGTTGCAATCACAGTGATGGATCGAACCAATGCTTCCAGCAAAGGTGCAGAAATAGCAGCTCGGGATCGCTATGCCTATCCGTTCGTCAACAGCCGCAGCAAACAGTGAGACCGTTCCACCCCCTGAATTGCCCGTGATTGCGATCCGCTTCTGGTCCACGTTCAAGTTAGCGAAAGCCCAATCGATCAACCGCGAGATATCCCAGCAGCGCACCCCGATCGGCGTTCGGCCGACCAAAAGGTCATGCAACAACTCAGTCCGGCATGAACTGGTGACATTCTGCTTCTGGTCGTCTTCAGTGCGGGTTTTGCCAAAACCGCGGGCCGTGGGGGCAATCGCCAGGTATCCTTCCCTTACCGCCTGGACAGCCACATCTCTCTCCCCCTCGGCCATCTCGCGGTATTCTTCCTCATTCTCGTAGTTCCCGGCATAAAGCTCTGTATTTCGGCTGTGACCATGCGGCGTGAGCACCAGGGGCAATGCAGACTCGGTCGCCGTCTTGGGTCGCAGAAGGATAAACGGCAGGGGCACAGTTGGCTCGACCCATAATTGCCACCGTTCTCGGGTCCAATCTCCCATGTCCTCCGAATCGATCGATTCACTGTGAGGGATAAACCCGCCCATTTGAGCAGCCATTCGCTCCAATCCCAAAGCTTCCATCAGGCGCGGGTAAAAAGCTTTGTGCCAGGCCTGCCACTCTTCCTGGCTCTCTCCCCGGAAGGCAAACTGCCGCGTTGCGTTTTGATACAGGTGAGCAAAATGTTCTTGAGCGTGATACATCAACTCCCTCCTTA
>Ga0315268_10002111_pt1 | contig 22693 bp, 17 predicted proteins | sample C1_top_MG_FD_204535 | JGI IMG/M metagenome (GOLD analysis project Ga0315268, IMG submission 204535) | Sediment microbial communities from Yellowstone Lake, YNP, Wyoming, USA - C1_top | ecosystem: Environmental > Aquatic > Freshwater > Lake > Sediment | place: USA: Wyoming | collected 2017-08-01 | reverse complement strand
CACCTCGCCGACTATCTCGTCGCCGGCGAACCGTCTCAGATCGGCGATGACGGCGAAGAGCGACGCCTCTTGCTGCGCCGTGTCTACGCGAATCCCCCCGGGCTCTCGGGCTTCGGCACCGTCAACACACGGGCCTGGCGCGCGGCCGAGATGCCCTCGACGAACGGCCACGCAAGCGCGCGCGCCGTGGCCCGGGTCTACAGCGCGCTCGCCTGCGGGGGAGCGACGGACGGGATCCGGCTCCTGCGGGCCGACACTATCGAGCACGCCATTGCCGAGGCGTCGGCGGGACTCGACGTCATCCTGCGGCGCCCGACGCGTTTCGGGCTGGGCTTCCAGCTCACGCGGCCGGAATGCCCGCTGGGAACGAATCCACGAAGCTTCGGTCATTTTGGTGCAGGCGGCGCGCTCGGATTCGCCGACCCGGACGCGCGGCTGGCCTTCGCCTACGCGATGAATCAGCCCGGCCCGCGCTGGCAGAACCCACGCAACCGGGCGCTGATCGACGCGGTCTACGCCTCGCTCTGACGCGTCCAGCTGCCGGACCGTCGAGCATCCCGCGAGCGCGATGAACATGCCCGCGGCCGTGTGTGGCCGCAGCGGGTGTCTCGCACCCCACCGACCCCTCGGCACTGCAAGACGCGGCGGCTTTCCAGCGCCCACGCCTCGACGCGCTCAAGCGAACTCTCGAGCATCCTGCCCGCTGACGCTGCAACGCCGGATCGAAGGGCGGCCGGTTCAGCTCCTGGGGACGATCTTGTAGACCTCACCGTTCGGGCTGCCGTTGCCACGGTCGGCGACGTAGATCTCACCGCGCGCGTCCTCGCCGAAGGAGGTGACGTTGTCGATTGACAGCCCGCTGCCGGGGGCGGGGTCGGTCGTCACGAACGTGGTTAACGGCCGCCAGCGGCTCGGGTCAATCAGGGAGGGAGAACGCGCCGTGGGGTTACGCGCGATGCTGGTGGGGAAACGTAAGGCCACAGCAGTTGGCCGATGAGCGGCAATTTCTCGACGATCCGGCTCCGTCAGGCGCTGGGCTCGTCACAGTCCAGTTGCCGTAGCTCACGGCATGGTGCTTGCTTGTATGCGCCAGCGGATGGACTCTTCACGCAACGCGCTCCCGGCGGGCTACCGAGCCGAGTCATGCGATCTCTGCCACCAGGCCACACGCGTGAGCTGCTGGCTTGCGCTCCCGCTGATCGCGATCTTCGGAGTCTTGGAGGCCGAGGGCGTGATTGAAGCCCCGGCACTTTCTCCATGGATTCGCCTCGGCTGGGGTGCCATCGTGGCGACTGTCCTCGCCCTCCTCGGGACGCCATCCGGCCGCCGGCACCCCGCGCCGCTGTTCGTCGTGATGATCGTCACCACCGGCGAGATGCTGACCCTGATGACGCTCTCAACCGGCCATGAGGAGAGCCCGTACTTCGTCGGCATCGCCCTTGCCGTCTTCTCGGCCGCAGTCCTCATGCCCTGGCGCCTGCGCTGGTCGGTCGGTACGTCGGTCAGTCTTCTGACGACCTACGCCGGCACCACCATCGCGGCCGGTGCTGTGACGAACCCGCGCCTCTTTCGCAGCAACTGCGCGCTCCTCGCCGCGACGGGTGCTATTGCGGCTGCCAGCACCGCTTTCCGGGAGCGCCTCCGCTGGCGGGAGTTCTGCAGCCGAGCGGCGCTCGTCGATGCGCTGCAGCACCGGCGCGACTTCGTGGCAAAGATGTCGCACGAGTTGCGCACGCCACTGCACATCATCATCGGCCATTCCGACATCTTGCTGGAGAGGTTCGTGGCCAGCGAGGACGCGGAGATGCGCAGACTGGTCGAGCGTAGCCGGACCTGTGCGGTCACGCTGCACCGGATGATTTCGGACCTCCTCGACTACGCCAAGGTGGAGGCCGGCAAGATGGAGGTATGCCGCGAGCCGGTACGGGTCCCCGAGGTGGTCGAGCAGGTGGTCGGGAGCTTCCGCCCGCTGATCGAGCGGAAGGGCCTCGACCTGTGGGTCCGTTGCGACGAAGAGCTCCCCGAGATTGCGACCGACCGGCAGCGACTGGAGCAGATCCTGATCAACCTGCTGGGCAACGCCGTGAAGTTCACCGAGGCGGGCGGTGTCTCTGTAGAGGTGCGCGGCCTGTGGGACGGTGCGCTGCCGGCTCTGGCGGGCTTTCGCTTCCTCGACGCGCCGGGGCGCGACAACGATCCGGGCGTGATCCTTGGGCCACGCATCGCGATCCTCGTGGGCGACACCGGCATCGGCATCCGGAAATGCGATCTGTTGCAGCTCGCGCAAGACTTCCAGCAGGTCGAGCAAGTGACGGCGAAACGGTACGGGGGCACGGGTCTCGGGCTCAGCATCTCGCGGGGGCTGGCACGGCTGCTCGGCGGCCGGATCGCCGTCCGGAGCGGCTACATGGAAGGCTCGACCTTCGCGCTCGTGCTGCCCGTGCCCGGGCTCGTAGGGCGCATCGCCGCATAGCAGGACACCAGGGCTTGTCCTTGCGTGACGCGCCCGGCCACGGTCGGCCGAGCCTCCGTCAATACACGTCGCGGCGGACAATCAGGGTCTCGACCCGGCCCGAGGGCCCGATGTACCAGGCCGCGATCCAGCTCGTGAGGCTCACCACCAGGGCGCCGAGCACGGCGGGAAGGAAGCCCCGCAGCACGAAGCCATCGAGGAGCGCGGCCACCAGCGCCAGCATGGCGGCGTTGATGACGAGTAGGAAGAGGCCGAGCGTTACGACCGTGATCGGCAGCGTGAGGACGACGATCACGGGCCGCACCACGGCATTCACGACGCCGAGCAGAAACGCCGCGGCCAGCAGCGTGCCGAAGCCCGTGATCTCCATCCCGGGGACGATCGCCTGCGCGATCCAGAGCCCGAGGGCGCCGATCAGGAAGCGAACGAGGAAACCAGGCATGCGGTCGATCCTGCGAAGTCTCGCAACCGATGGCCGGGCGGCCGCGCTCAGGGCTGCAGCAGCGTCCGCGTCCAGCCGCCACGGCCGCGGACAAACAGCTCGCGGTGGTGCAGGCGATGGTCGCCGCGGGTCCAGAACTCGATCTCCTGCGGGATGATCCGGAAGCCCGTCCACTCGCGCGGGCGGGGGATCGCGTCCGTGCGATGCTCCCGGCCGAGCCGCTTCCACCGTGCCAGGAGCGCCGCGCGGCTCGCGAGCGGCGCGCTCTGCGTCGACGCCAGCGCCGCGAGGCAGCTCTCTCGCGGTCGGGTCTTCCAGTAGGCATCGGCCTCGGCCGCGCTCACCTCCTTGACGGGCCCTTCCACCCGCACCTGCTTGCCGATGGGGTCCCAGTAGAAAGCGATGGCGGCGCGAGGGCGCTGGCGTAGCTCGCGGCCTTTCGGGCTGCGCCCGTTCGTGTAGAAGACGAAGCCGTCCCGGTCGGCGTGCTTCAAGAGGACGAAGCGCACCGAGGGCCGGCCCGCACCGTCGGCGGTCGCGAGCGCCATGTTCTCCGCGAGAGGAATGCGCGCGCGCCGCGCCTGCGCAAACCAACGGTTGAAGCGAGCAACCGGATCGGCCGCCATCAGCCTCTCCCTACCTTGCCGTACTGATACGAGCCTTCGAGTCGCATGCCTCCTCCTCCCGGCGTCACGTTCCCTGAGTAGCACGTGGTAGTCAAGCGCCGTGACGCGCTTCGGCGCCGCTCGGCTCACGCCCGCTTCGCCACCATGTCCCACGCGATCGCGGCGAGCAACGCACAGATGGCGCCGTAGGTCGTCGCCTGCTCGGAGCTGGCGTTGCCCTCGAGGCCGCGCTTGTAGACGCCCTGGGCGATCGCGGCGAGGCGAAAGAACGCGAAGGCCATGTAGAAATCCCAATGCTCGACGCCCGCGCGCCCGGTGCGCCGGCAGTAGGCGGCGACGTAGTCGGCCTCGCTCGGAATCCCGCTGGCGGCGGAATCCACGTCCATGAGCGTGCCCTGGGTCGGGCTGTTCGCATGGTAGAGCATGCAGTTGTAGGCGAGGTCGGCGAGCGGGTGGCCGAAGGTCGCGAGCTCCCAGTCGAGGAGCGCGATCATGCGCGGCTCGGTCGGGTGATAGATCGAGTTCTCGAGGCGGTAATCGCCATGGACGATGCAGGTCTCGTCGCCGGGTGGAATGTGGCTCGGCAGCCAGGCGATGAGATTGTCCATGGGCTCGACGGCGTCGGTCTTCGCCGCCTCGTACTGCTTCGTCCAGCGTCCGATCTGGCGTGCGAAGTAGTTCCCCGGCTTGCCGAAGTCATCGAGCCCGACGGCCCGGTAATCGACCGTGTGCAGGCGCGCGAGGACGGCGTTCATGTCGTCGTAGACTGCGGCGCGCTCGGCCGACGTGAGGCCCGGGAGCTGCGGGTTGCGAAAGACGCGACCGTAGACGTAGTCCATGACATAAAAGGCACTGCCGATCACGCCGTCATCCTCGCAGAGCGCGTAGGTGCGCGGGACCGGTACGCCGCTCGTGGCAAGCGCGGTGATCACCCGGTACTCGCGGTCGACCTGGTGCGCCGAGGCGAGGAGCCTCCCCGGCGGCTTCTTGCGCATGACGTAGCTCCGGCCGCCGGCCGAGAGAAGGAACGTCGGGTTCGACTGGCCGCCGCTGAACTGGCGCACGCTGAGCGTGCCGCCGTAGCCGGGGACGTGTCCTTTCAGATACGCCTCGAGCGCGGCCAGATCAAAGGCGTGCGCCGGGCGCACCTCGGTGGTCTCGTCGGGCAGCGGCGTAGCTGCGTCGGTCATCGTGTCGTCCTCGATCGGGCGGCTTCGGGTTCCGCGGCAATCACGCACACGACGCGTAATCGCTTGCCGTGAGTCGTGTGACGGGTCCTTCCTAACGCCGTGCGACGCGCGTCGTCAACGGCAACCCTCTCGTGGCATCTACCCGGTGAGCTACCCGGCTTGAACGCCCGCCATCTCCGAGCTATCGGGGAGACAATCACGCGTGTGCGGCACTGTAATCGCGCGAAAGCGCGAGATGAGGCGTTGGCTGGAGGGGAGGAGCAATGATGTTTGGAGAGAGAGCGAGGCTCCGCCGGATCGAGCTGGCGGGTGAGTTTCAGAATCGGTCTGGGCGCGAATTTCGGGGCAGGTGTCGGAGGCGGCTCCGCGCTGGATCGTGGCGCTTCCTCGGCGGCTGCCTCGCAGCATGGCTAGGGCTCCTCGTGGCGCAGCCCTGCGCGGCGTCGCGGGTGCACCCGCGGGCGGCGCACCCGCGGGCGGCGGTGCCACCTCCTTCGCAGGCGGCGCCCGCGCGCCCACAGGCCGCCGGCGGGTCTTTCATGCCCGAGGCTCCGTATCGCGCCGCGCTGCTGATGGACCGCGACAGCGGTGAGGTGCTCTTCGCCAAGAACGAGCATCTCCGCTGGCCGCCGGCGTCGATGGCCAAGATGATGACGCTCCTCATCGCGATGGAGCAGGTGCGGGCCGGATCCCTCTCCCTCGATGACACCGTTACCGCCTCGGCGTGGGCCAGCAAGATCGGCGGCTCGCAGGTCTACCTGCGCGAGGGCGAGCGGTTTCCATTGCGCGAGCTCCTGCAGGCCGTCGTGATCGCCTCGGCCAACGACGCGGCGGTTGCGGTCGCGGAGCGGATCGCGGGCTCGACCGCCGCCTTCGTCGACCTGATGAACCAACGGGCGCGCGAGCTCGGCCTCGCGGACAGCGAGTTTCACAGTCCGCATGGTTTACCGCCGAGCGCGGGCCAAGCGCCCGACCTCATGAGCGCGATGGACCTGGCGACCCTCGGGCGCAGGCTAGCCGGCTTCCCCGAGATCATGGAATGGGCCGCCACGTCCGACGCGCCTTTCCGCGACGGCCAGCTCGCGATGCGCAACACCAACCACCTGGTGCGCACCTATCCCGGGGCCGACGGCCTGAAGACGGGCTACTACGCGGCCGCGGGCTTCGAGGTCACCGCGACGGCGACGCGCGACGGCCTGCGTCTCCTCGCCGTGGTTCTCGGCACGCCGACCAAGCGGGGCTGCTTCGACGAGGCTGCACGTCTGCTGTCGAGCGGTTTCGCCGGCTATCGCACCGTTCAGGCAGCGAAGGCCGGACAGCCGGCCGGCGGCACGATTACCGTCGCGAGCGGCACGGTCGCCTCCTTCACCGGCGTCGCGGCTCGTGACCTGCGCTTCACCCTCCCGCGCAGCGAGGCCGCCGAGTTGAAGGTGGAGGTCAAGGTGCCGCCGCGGATCGCCGCGCCGGTCAAGAAGGGCCAGGTGGTCGGCGAGATCCTCGCGGTCCGCGGCGACAAGCAGCTCGGGCGCGTCGAAATCGTAGCACCTGCGGACGTCGACGCCACGTCGTGGTGGTCGAGGTGGTTCTGAGATCGAGACCGCGGGCAGCTACGCCATTCGCTTCCGCCATTACGATCACCGGCCACCACGCCAACCACGCCCCACAAGACGGGGCTTTGCGTTTGCGATCGCGTCGCGAATCAGGCCGGAACCGTAGCTCCGAATCGGCGCCGCCGGCTGCCAACCCAGAGCCGGAAGCGGTCGAGGTACAGATACACGACCGGCGTCGTGTAGAGCGTGAGCAGCTGGCTGACAATGAGGCCGCCGACTATGGTGATGCCGAGCGGCTGGCGCAACTCTGAGCCGGTGCCGCCGCCGACGGCGAGTGGCAGTGCACCAAACAACGCGGCCATCGTCGTCATCATGATCGGCCGGAAGCGCAGCAGGCAGGCCTCGTAGATCGCAGCCTCGGGCGACTTGCCTTCCTTGCGTTCGGTCTCGAGCGCGAAGTCGATCATCATGATGGCGTTCTTCTTCACGATACCGATCAACAAGATGATACCGATCAGCGCGATCACGCTCAGGTCGGTGCCGCACAGCAGCAGCGCGAGGATTGCGCCCACCCCCGCCGACGGCAACGTGGACAGAATCGTCAGCGGATGGATGTAGCTCTCGTACAGCATGCCCAGCACTATGTAGACGGCGAGGAGCGCTGCTAGAATCAACACCGGTTCGTTGGCCAGCGACGCTTGAAAGGCTTGCGCCGTGCCTGAAAAAGTGGCGCGGATGCTGGCGGGCAGACCGATCTCGCGCTCGGCGGCGGTGATCTCGGTCACGGCGTCACCTAACGCCATCCCCGGCACCAGATTGAACGACAGGGTGATGCCGGGAAAGTGCCCCTGGTGATTGACCGCCAGCGCCGTGGTGTTCGACGTGAAGCGCGCGAAGGCGCTCAACGGTACCTGCGCCCCGTTGGTCGAGTGGACATAAATGTCGCGCAATGTGTCCGGGCTCTGCCAGAATTGCGGCGCCACCTCCATCACGACGTGGTACTGGTTCAACTGCGTGTACATCGTCGACACCTGCCGCTGCCCAAAGGCGTCGTACAGCGTGTCGTCGATCATCCGTGGCGTCACCCCTAGCCGCGAGGCGGTATCGCGGTCGATATCTACCGACGCTTGCAGCCCATGGTTCTGTTGATCACTGTTCACGTCCACCAAGCCGGGCAGCGTCTGCAGCTTGCGCAGCATGCGTGGCGCCCACTGATTCAGTTCCTGCAGGTCGTCGCCCTGCAGCGTGAACTGATACGCCGCACCGGTCAGCCGGCCGCCGATGCGCAGGTCCTGGATCGTCTGCAGGAACAAGCTGGCGCCGGGAACGGCGGACAGCTTGGGGCGGAGCCGCGCCATGACCTGCGCCGCGCTCAGCCTCCGTTCGGCCAGCGGCTTCAATGCCATGAACATGCGGCCGGTGTTGGCGCTTCCCTGGTTGCCGCCGGTGAATGCTACGGCGGTGTCGACAGCCGGATCCGCCATGACGATCGTGACGAAGTGCGTGAGCTTCTGTTGCAGCGCCTGAAATGATGTATCCTGATCCGCCTGGATGGCACCCATGATGCGGCCGGTATCTTGCTCCGGGAAGAATCCCTTGGGGACGATCATGTACAGATACACATTGACGCACACGGTGATCGCGGCGACTAGCAACGTCAGCCGCGCATGCCGCAGCACCCAGGACAAGCTTGTCTCGTAGCCGTGCAGCAACCACTCGAAGGCGCGTTCAAAGACGCGGTACAGAGGACCATGCGCACGCCCGTGCTGCGACTTCAGGAGCTGTGCGCACATCATCGGTGTCGTCGTCAGCGATACCACGAGCGAGACGATGATGGCGACGGACAGTGTCACCGCAAACTCGCGGAACAGCCGGCCGACGATTCCGCCCATGAGCAGGATCGGAATGAAGACTGCCACTAACGAGGTGCTCATCGACAAGACGGTGAAGGCGATCTCGCTAGCGCCTTTCAATGCGGCGTCGAGTGGGCGCATGCCGCGCTCCAGGTAGCGTGCGATGTTCTCGATGACGACGATCGCATCGTCCACCACGAATCCAGTTGAGATCGTCAGCGCCATGAGCGACAGATTGTTGATGCTGTATCCCAGCAGATACATCACGCCGAATGTCCCGATCAGCGAGAGCGGCACCACAACGCCGGGAATGAGCGTGGCCCACAGGTTGCGCAGAAACACGAAGACCACCAAGACGACCAGGGCAATTGAGATGAGCAGCGTCAGCTCGACATCGGCGATCGAGGCGCGAATCGTCGGGGTGCGATCCATCATGACGGACATCTGGATGCCGTGTGGGATCGAGGCCTGTAGCTCCGGCAACAGTGCGCGCACGCGGTCGACCGTCTCGATGATGTTGGCGCCGGGCTGTCGGAAGATGACAACGACGATGGCCGGCTTGCCGTTGGCCAGACCCCACGAACGCACGTCCTCGACGGAGTCTTCAACATTCGCGACGTCTGACAGCCGCACCGGTGTGCCGTGCCGGTAGGCCACGATCAGTGGCCGGTACTGCTCCGCTTCGAAAAGCTGATCGGTGGTCCTGATCTCCCAGGCCGTGGTCGCGTCGGCGAGTTGTCCCTTCGGCCGGTTGGCGTTGGCGCTGCCCAGGGCCGCGCGCACCTGATCGAGTCCGATGCCGTAGGTGTTCAGTACCGTGGGGTTCAGGTCGACCCGCACCGCCGGCAGCGAGCTGCCGCCGATCGTCACCTGACCAACGCCCTCGAGCTGCGAGAGCTTCTGCTGCAGGATGGACGCGGCGGCGTCGTACATGCGCGCCGTGCCGACGGTGTCCGAGGTGAGCGCGAAAATCAGAATGGGTGAGTCGGCCGGATTGACCTTCTTGTAATTGGGATTGTTCGGCAAGTTGCTAGGCAGCTGACCGCGCGCTGCGTTGATCGCGGCTTGCACGTCGCGCGCGGCGCCGTCAATGTTCCGGCTCAAATCGAATTGCAACACGATGCCCGTCGAGCCGAGATAGCTCGTCGAGGTCATGTCGGTGATTCCGGCGATGCGTCCGAACTGGCGTTCGAGCGGCATCGCCACCGCCGACGCCATGGTCTCCGGACTCGCGCCAGGCAGCGCCGCTTGCACCTGGATGGTGGGAAACTCGACTTGCGGGATCGGCGAGACCGGCAGGAACCGGAAGGCGACAGCGCCGGCAAGCGCCAGCGCCAGCGTCAGCAGCGACGTGGCGACGGGTCGTTTGATGAACGTGGCGGAAACGTTCATTGCTCCTCCGCCGTTACCAGCCCGTTGGTCCGAGTACCCATGCGCCAGCGCGACAGTCGCTGCGCCAGCCGATCGAAGGCGAGATAGACGACCGGTGTGGTGTAGAGCGTGAGTAACTGGCTCAGCATCAACCCGCCGACGATTGTGATGCCCAACGGACGGCGCAGCTCGGCTCCAGTGCCGCCGCCAAACGCCAGCGGCAGTGCCGCGAGCAACGCGGCCATCGTGGTCATCATGATCGGCCGGAAGCGCAGCAGGCAGGCTTCATAGATCGCAGCTTCCGGCGCCTTGTCTTCTTTTCGTTCCGCTTCGAGGGCGAAGTCGATCATCATGATGGCGTTCTTCTTCACGATGCCAATCAGCAGGATGATGCCGATCAGTGCGATCACACTCAGATCGATGCGGAACAGCAGCAGCGCCAGGATCGCACCCACGCCGGCCGACGGCAGGGTGGAGAGAATCGTCAACGGGTGGATGTAGCTTTCGTAGAGCACGCCCAGGACGATGTAGACGGTGACCAGCGCTGCCAGGATCAGCAGCGGCTCGTTGGCCGACGAGGCCTGGAAGGCCTGCGCCGCGCCCTGGAAGCTGGCGTGGATGCTGGCGGGCAGCCCGATCTCGCGCTCGGCGGTGGCGATCGCGGTCACCGCGTCACCTAGGGCGAACCCGGGTGCGAGGTTGAAGGAGAGCGTCACCGAGGGAAACTGTCCCTGGTGATTGACCGCCAGCGCCGTGGTCGTCGGTACGAAGTGCGTGAACGCGCTCAACGGCACCTGCGCGCCGGTTGCTGAGCGTACGTAGATGTCGTTCAGTCCCTGGGGGCCCTGCTGGAAGCTCGGTCCCACCTCCAGGACGACGTGGTACTGGTTCAACTGCGTGAAGATGGTCGATACCTGCCGCTGCCCGAAGGCGTCGTACAGAGTATCGTCGATCATCTGCGGCGTGACGCCCAGCCGCGAGGCAGTATCGCGGTCGATCTCCACCACCATCCCCAGGCCTGCGCTCTGCTGGTCGCTGGCCACATCGCGCAGTTGAGGAAGTGCCTGCAGCTTGTCGACGAGTCGTGACGCCCACGGGTGCAGCTCGCCGAAGTCCGGACATTCGATGGTGTATTGGTACTGCGTCCGGCTGACCCGGTCTTCCACCGTCAGGTCCTGCACCGGCTGCATGAAGAGCCTGATGCCGTGCACCGTCACGAGCTGCGGCTGCAGGCGGCGGATGACGTCGCTGGCGCTCACCTGGCGCTCGTCGAGTGGCCTCAGGTCCACCTGGATGCGTCCGTTGTTGAGGGTGGTGTTGATGCCGTCAACGCCGATGAACGACGACAGACTCCGTACGGCCGGGTCCTGAAGGATCACCTTCGCCAGCTCCTGCTGGTGTTCCGCCATCGCCGCAAACGACACTGTCTGCGGTGCTTCGGAGATGCCGAGAATCACGCCGGTGTCCTGCACCGGGAAGAATCCTTTTGGAACGATGACGTACAGGGCAATGGTCCCAACCAGCGTGACCATGGCGACCCACAGCACTGCCGTCTGGTGCTGGAGCACCCAGCGCAGCGTCGTCCCGTATCGCTCGATTGTGCCGTTGAAGAAGTGTTCCGAAGCCCGGTAGAGGCGGCCCTGGGCGGCTTCCGGCGTGTGCCGCAGCAGCTTGGCGCACATCATCGGCGTCAGCGTGAGCGACACCACCGCCGATACCAGAATGGCGACGCTCAACGTTACGGCAAACTCGCGGAACAGACGGCCTACGATGTCGCCCATGAACAACAACGGGATCAGCACGGCGATGAGCGAAATGGTCAGCGACAGGATCGTGAAGGCGATCTGCTCGGAGCCCTTGAGGGCGGCCTGCAGTGGCGACTCGCCCGCTTCGATGTAGCGGGTGATGTTCTCGATCATGACGATGGCGTCGTCGACGACGAAGCCCGTCGAGATCGTCAAGGCCATCAGGGAAAGGTTGTCCAAACTGTAACCGAGCAGATACATCACGCCGAAGGTGCCGACCAACGACAGCGGCACGGCGACGCTCGGAATGATGGTCGCCGACGCACTGCGCAGGAATAGGAAGAGCACCATCACCACCAGCCCCACGGTGAGCATCAGCTCGAACTGCACGTCGTTTACCGAAGCGCGAATCGTGGTAGTGCGATCGGTCAGCACCGTCACCTGCACCGACGGCGGCAACGAGCTGGTGAGCTGCGGTAGCAGTTTCTCGATGCGATCGACGACCGCGATGATGTTGGCGCCGGGTTGGCGCTGAATGTTGACAATCACGGCCGGGACCGTGTTCATCCAGGCGGCTTGCTTCACGTTCTCTGCGTCATCGACCACGTCGGCGACGTCGGACATGCGCACCGGGGCCCCGTCGCGGTACGCGACGACGAGCGGCCGGTAGTCGTCACTCGACAACAGCTGATCATTGGCGCCGATGGTGTAGGCCTGATGCTTGCCGTCGAAGTTCCCCTTCGCTTGGTTTACGTTGGCCTGCGTGATGGCGGTGCGCAGGTCTTCGAGGCCGAGTCCGTAGGCGGCCAACGCCGTCGAGTTCGCCTGCACGCGCACCGCCGGCTTCTGCCCGCCGCTGAGGGTCACGAGCCCGACGCCGGGCAGCTGCGAGATCTTTTGCGCGAGCCGGGTGTCGGCCAGGTCTTGGACCTTTGACAGCGGCAGCGTGCTCGACGTCAGCGCGAGCGTGAGCACGGGTGCGTCTGCTGGGTTGATCTTGCTGTAGATCGGTGGGTTCGGCAGGTCCCGTGGCAAGTAGGTCGTCGCCGCGTTGATGGCGGCCTGCACCTCTTGCTCTGCAACGTCGAGATTGAGGTCGAGCGCGAACTGCAGCGTGATCACCGAACTCCCCAAGGAGCTGGTGGACATCATCTGATTGAGCCCGGGCATCTGCCCGAACTGGCGCTCGAGTGGTGCGGTCACAGACGACGCCATGACGTCCGGGCTCGCGCCGGGATAGAAGGTGAGAACCTGGATGGTTGGATAGTCGACCTGCGGCAACGCCGACACTGGCAGCTGGCGGTACGCAATGGCGCCAGCCAACAGGATGGCGGCCATGAGCAGCGAGGTGGCGACCGGCCGCAGGATGAACAGCCGTGACGGATTCATGCGCTCGGCTTCCGCGTCGCCGCCTCATCCTCCTCCAGCGTGCGCACCTGGACCGTGCTCCCAGGCCGCAGCTTGTCCACTCCATCGATGACGACCTGCTCGCTCGCGGACAATCCGGATTCGATCGAGGCGTCGCTGCCTACCGTAGGACCGAGCGTCACCGGACGGGTCTCCACGGTATTGTCCGCCTTCACGACATAGACGAACGTCCCTTGCGGGCCGCGCTGAATCGCCGCGACGGGCACGATGATCACCTCGTTTCTGACATCGATAAGCAGTCGCACGTTGACGAACTGGTTGGGGAACAGCGTGTTGCCCTGGTTCTGGAAGATCGCCTTCAACCGTATCGTGCCGGTGCTCTGCTCGATCTGGTTGTCGACGGTAAGTAAGGAGCCTTCGGTAATCTGCGTTCGGCCGGCACGGTCGTACGCCTCCACCGGCAGGGGCTCCCCAGCGCGCAACTTGATCACGACCGGGGGCAGGTTGTCCGCGGGTATCGTGAAGAGCACGGCGATCGGCTGCACCTGCGTAATGATCAGCAAGCCGTTCTGGTCGCTGGCGTGGACCATGTTGCCCACGTCGACCAAGCGCAGCCCGACACGGCCGCTGATCGGCGCGGTGATGTGGCTGTACGTCAGCTGCAGCTTGGCATTGTCGATCGCGGCCTGGTCCACTTTGAGAGTGCCTTCGTACTCGTCGACCAGGGCGGCTTGGGTGTCGACTTGTTGCTTCGCGATGAGATCTTGTGTGGCCAGGTCGCGGTAGCGGACGAGATTGACTTTCGCGTCTTGGTGTTGCGCCAGATCGCGCGCCAGTTGGCCCTCGGCTTGTTTGAGCTGCACCTGGAACGGTCGCGGGTCGATTTCAACGAGCAGATCGCCTTCGTGGACGAACTGACCTTCTTGAAACTCCACCTTGATAAGCTGTCCGTCGACGCGGCTTCGCACGGTGACGGTGTTGAAGGCGGTCACCGTGCCGAGCCCAGTCAGATACACGGGCATGTCCCCTTGTCGCGCAGCTGCAGCCACCACGGGGACGCCCTGGGTGGCCGGCTTTGCTGCCATTGCGCTGCCGGGTACCGGCGGTTTCGACTTGTCGAGCAGCCGGTATCCGGCACCCACGAGCACAGCGAGCACGAGCAGCCACGGCCATCGCTGACGTCGTGCCTGAGGCGGCTCGGCACTTGCTGCCCACTCCTGGGGTTGCTCAATCGGTTCTCGGTCCACGGTCGTCGGTGTCTTCACTCGCATCTCCGTACCCTCGAGGGTGGCATCACAGGGTCTGGGTTCGTGAGGTTCAGTAACGGTGTCGGTGAGCTAGCGCCAGTGCACGGTGCGCGCGTCGGTTCCCGACCTTGGCTGTCATCTCCGTAGCCCGGCCGTCGACTATTCGGTCCATGTTGGCCACGATCTTGCGCAGGGAGACGCGCAACGCCCTGAGCTCCGCTGCGCTGAGCCCGCGAACGACGGCGGCGCGCACGGACGTCGCCAGTGCCTGCAGCTCTCCTCCCAAGGCCGCACCCGACGTTGCCAGATGGAGGTGAGTGCGGCGCCGGTCCGCCGCATCGACCCTGACCTGCACCAGCTTCCGCTTCAGGAGCGTGAAGACCACCCGAGAAGCCGTCGGCTTATCCATGCGGAGATGCGCAGCGAGCTCGCCCAGAGAGGCTCCTGGGTGTTCGTGGATGGCGACCAGCACCCAGAATTGCTGCGTCGTCAGGTGATAGCGGCGCACGTGGCTGCCGACAGCCTGCCTAATTCGCCGCCGCACGGCCCCGATCAACAGGCCTATGGGCTCATCAGCATTCATTCGTTTCTCCAACAACAGTTGCTTTACTAACTACCGGGCGGTGCAGCTCGACGCAAGAGGGGTAGGGCTAGGTGGGCGGAAGCTCGAGCAGCTCGGAATCGGCAGCGCGAAAAGGCGAAACCTGCGGTGATCGCGATCCAGCGGGTGAAAATGGCTGGAGCCTGGCCTTGATGCGCGCCGTCGAGATCAGAGGATCGCCGCGGTGCCCATCACGTTGATCTCCAGGCAGCGGTTGTGCCGCCAAGAAGGGTGAGCCGCGCCGAAATAGCCCGTGTCTGCCGCGAGGGAAAGCCCCTTCGGATCGCCTCCGCGCGGGCGGTCAGCGGCGGCAGAGCGCCTGGTGGATCTCCGCCGTCAACGTCTCGATCCTTTGGCTGAGCTCCTGCGTCATCTTGGTGAGCGTGGTGTTTTGCTCGAGGAGATCGAGGATCTGTGCCGACTGGCGACCGGCGAGGTTCTGGCGCTCGAGGCTTGCGGCGGCGAGCGCCTCGCGGTGTTGCGCGTCGGCGTCGGAGAGCGCCTTGTCGCGGTCGGCCTGGCGGGTCTGCGCGAGGAGGATGAGCGGCGCCGCGTAGGCCGCCTGAAGGCTGAAGGCGAGGTTCAAGAGGATGAAGGGATAGACGTCGAACTGCGTGACGCCGGCCATGTTGATCGCGATCCAGATGGCGACGAGGATGCTCTGCGCGATCAAGAACGTCGGCGTGCCGAAAAAGCGCGCGAACGTCTCGGCCTTGAGGCCGAACCAGTCGCTGCCAAAGGCGGACGCGAGATGGGCGTGGCGGAGGTGGAATCTGAGATGATTACCGGTAGCATTCGGGTGCTGGTCGGTGATCGTTGCGGTCTGCATAATCGCTCCTCGCGCGGGCGCTGACGTAGCGCGTTCGTTGGGACGTTGGCGCCGCTCTTTTCACGCGCGGCACGACGGCTCGCAAGATTCAGCCCGGCTAGCCAGCGGTCATACCGGCTCATCGCCGGCGTGTCGATTGACTCGACCCGCGGGACGGCAGTATGGGCGGCGCATCGATGGACGGCGGACGGCGGGATCCGCGAGCGATCGTCTCGTGGGCGAGATGGGTGCTGCCAGCGCCGCTCGCGCTCGTCCTGCTCGCGATGCTCCTTACGGTGGCACGCGCCAAGCCCCACGGTGAGAATGTCCACCGCGGCGACGGCGACTGCCGCGCCTGCCACACCACCGACGTGGCGACCTTGAACGCGGACAAGGTAGCGGCCAAGACGGATCTCGTCTCCGACCTCGAGGCCCGCTGCGCCGGTTGCCACGGCGACGAGGGCCCGTCGCACCGCACCGGCATCCGCCCGGCGAAGAACGTGCCCCCGGGCCTGCCGCTCGCCGCCGACGGGACGATCGGTTGTGCAACCTGTCATTTCATGCACGGCGAGAACAACAGCTTCGGCGACTTTCTCCGCCTCGACAACCATCGTGGCGGCCTCTGCCTCTCGTGTCACGAACTCTCGGAGCTGCAATAACCCGCACGGAAGGAGATCGCTCCATGCGACGCACTCGTTTTCTCCATCCCCACCGACCTAACCGCACCCGCCAGCTACGCTGGGTCGTGCCGATGTTAGCGCTCCTGCTCGGCGCCGCTCTCGCAACGCTCGTCGTCCAGTATCGTCTGAGCGATCAGGCGGTCGGCAGTGAGTTCTTCCGCGCCCACAAGACGATCAGCCACACGGGCCAGCTTCTGCAACGCGGCCTTCTCGTCGGCGCGATGGTGCTCGTGCTCTCGGTCGTCGCGATCGGCACCTGGGCGTTCCGTCTCACTCATCGCATTGTCGCGCCCGTGCACACGCTCCACCGCGCCCTCGACGCGATCATGGGCGGCGACCTGGGCGTGCGCGTCGAGCTGCATCCCGGCGACGAGTTCCAGGAGGTGGGCCAAAGCCTGAACCGTCTCGTCGAGGAGTTCGGAGCGACGCTCGCGCGCGTCCACACGCTCGCCGACGACATCCAATCCGCCGCGGCGGAGGTGGCGCGCGAGGCCGGCGACGCGTCCGCCGAGCGGCGCCTGCACCGGCTCGCGACCGAACTCGATCGCACGCTCGACTTCTTCCGCCTCGCGCCGCGGCGGACGATCCGCGAGGACGACACGAGTGCCACATGACAGTCGGCCGGGCGCGTGAGAACGGTGGCGCCCACGACGAGCGCGGACACCGCGGCCGCACGCTGCGCCTCGTCTTCTGCGCGGCGGCCATCTTCGCGAGCGTGCCTGCGGCGGCGGGGCCGACGGGACTCGCCGTGATACCGACGACAGATCTCGTTCGCTTTCACCAAGTAAACGTGGTCCTGCAAAACGGCAACACGACGGTCGATGGGCGTCACGCGTTCTTCCGCGACGTCGAACCGGTGCCGCAGCTCGAGGTCGGGTTGCCGTGGAACATCGAAGGCGGCATCGACGTCGCCCCCGCCGATCCCCCGGGCGAGTACCGGCCGTTCTTCAACCTCAAGTGGACGATGCTCGCCGAGGATTACCGCGTGCCGGCCGTCGCCATCGGCGTCACCCAACTCGGGCCCGGCTTCTCGCCAGCCGGGTTCGTCGTCGCCAGCAAGACCCTCAACTACGACGAGATCGAGTACCAGAAGTTCCAGGCGCATCACCGCAACCTCCGACTGCATGGCATCCGTGCGCACGCCGGAGTCCTTCAAGTGGGCGCCCTCACCCACGCCATGCTCGGCTGCGACGTCGAACTTTCGGAGCACTTCATCCTGTGGGCGGACTGGATCTCGGGGGCGAAGAACGCTCTCTCGCTCGCCGGCGTCGTCGTGTTCGACCGCCAAAACAGTCTCTTCGTCGCGCTCTTGCGCGAGAACGACGAGAACCGTCTGAGCGGTGTCCTCTTCAATTTCACCCATACCTTCGACTGGTGAATCCCGCCACGGAGCACGCGCACGCCGCAGGCAGCGCTGAGGGGGCGTTCCTCGGCGGCCGGGGCCTAGCCATGGACTTTCGGACGCGGTACGTGACCTGCTATCCTGCTCGCGATTCGTCATCCGGCGTAGTCGAATACTCGGGCGACGACTGTGAACGTGAAGTTGGCGCGTCGCTCAAGACGCCGGCTTGAAGGGGGAAGGATGATGCGAGTGTGTGCTCACGTCGTCAGGGTCTTCACGGTGGCCGTGGGGCGAGTGCGCGACAACCGATCCGCGGAAAGAGAGGCTCGTGGGAGCCGAGGGACGATGGTTCCGGTGCGGCGCCTGCGGAGCGTGCTCGTTGTCGCGCCCGCTCTGTTCCTCGCCTACTCGGCCTGGGCACCGTTGCCGGCGCTCGCCGTTCCGAGCTTCGCGCGTCAGACCGGAATGCCATGCACCGCCTGTCACACGAACTTCCCGACGCTCACACCGTTCGGACGCGTGTTCAAGCTGAACGGCTACGTCATGCGCGGTGGCCAGCGCAGCGGATCCTGGCAGGATTGGCTGAAGGACGTCCAAATCGCCGCGATGGCTCAGCCATCGTTCACGCACACCAACAAGGCTCAGACCGAGAACGCCGCGCCACACTACGACGAGAACGACAACTTCGCAGTCACCCAGGTGAGCCTGTTCTACGGGGGGCAGCTTTTCTGGAAGATCGGCGCGTTTGTTCAAGGCACCTATGACGGGGTTGCGCGCGAGTGGGCGTGGGACAACGCGGACATCCGCTTCGCGGACACGACGACACTTGCGGACCGGAGCCTGGTCTACGGGATCACGTTCAACAACAATCCCACCGTACAGGACCTCTGGAATACGACCCCGACGTGGGGATTCCCCTTCACAGGCTCTGGGCTCGCCCCAACGCCGGCGGCGGCGACGCTCGTACAGGGCGGTTTCGGACAGCAGGTCTTCGGCTTTGGCACCTATGCCATGTGGGACGACCTCATCTACGGCGAGGCGAGTGCGTATCGCACTCTCGGACAAAACGTGCAGCGCTCCTTCGGTGTCGATCCTGCGGGCGAGGCCGAGATCGACGCGCTTGCTCCGTACTGGCGCCTCGCGCTGCAGCATGCCTGGGGCTCCCACTACTTGGAGGTCGGGCACTACGGGCTTTGGGCGAGCACGTATCCTGGCCGAGATCAGAGCGCTGGAACCGATCACACCAGCGACATCGGATTCGATACGGAATATCAGTACTTCAGTCCGCAGCACGACGTGACGATCCTTGCCACCTGGATTCGCGAGGACGACGACTGGCACGCGAGTCGGCAGCTCGGCGCCACCGACCGGGGTGCGACGGTCTTCAATGCGTTCAATCTCGCCGCATCGTACCTCTACGACAAGACCTACGGCCTGACTGCGGGCTTCTTCGACATCAACGGTCGGAGAGACGCCGCGCTCTTCCCGGACAGCCGGACGGGCTCGCCCGACAGCTACGGAGAGATCATCCAGCTCGACTATCTCCCCTTCAACAAGGCTGGCGGACCGTCATTCTGGCCGTACAGCAGCGTCAAGCTCTCGGCGCAGTATACGCTGTACCAGCAGTTCGACGGCGCCCACTCGAACGTCGACGGGGCCGGTCGTCATCCTTCGAACAACAACACGCTGTATGTGGAGGCCTGGATCGTGTTCTAGGTTTGACGGTGACGACGCGCTAAGGGCACCGTGGTCGGCGCTTCCAACTGCAACTACGAAAGGGGCATTGCACGATGCGTACACACGTGGCGAGCTTCGGCTTCGCGGCTCTGACCATTGTCACCACGATGATCGTGGTGAACGAGGGGGTTCTTCGGGTTGCGAATGCCGAGACGGCGGCGGCGATTCCACCGGCTGCGGCGAAAGAGGCCGCCGAGATCTACACCACTCGCTGCACCCTCTGTCACGGCACGAGCGGAAAGGGTGACGGCGCGGCGGCGGCCGGGCTCAACCCCAAGCCCAGGGACTTCAGCGACCCCGCATGGCAGACATCCGTCACTGACGAGCATATCGAGAAGATCATCGTCGGGGGCGGCACTGCGGTCGGGAAGAGCCCGATTATGCCCGCGAATCCCGACCTCGAGGCCAAGCCTGACGTCGTGAAGGCGCTGCGCGCTACCGTTCGCGGACTCGGGTCGAAGAAGTCGGTGCCGGCGCAATAGGAGGTCACGACGTCGCGTTGCGTCGGCGATGAGAACATCGTCGCGAGCGCTGAAGTGCACTCGTCTCCGTGTGGGAAGACGCCGGAACACCCGGTGGGGGTCGTGGTCGAAGTGGGATAGCTTGGCGACTTCGATCTCGAGGTAACGCAGCCAACTGACCCGATGCAGTCCCACGCCCAGCAGAGCCCCGATCGTGGGGCCGAGCCAGTACACCCACCAGTTCCGCCAGTCGGCTGAAACCAGTGCGGGTCCCAGGCTACGCGCGGGGTTGGTGCTGGTGCCGGAAATCGGCGCCTCGAGATAGACCATGGCCGCGTACAAGAAGGGAAAGAGTAGCGGAGTAAAACGACGAAGGCGCCGCTGGCCGAGGAAGAACAACAGCCCGACGATGAGCGCGGACGTGGTTGCGATCTCTCCTAGCATCGCTGCTGTGGCACCGTGGCCCGCACCGGGCACCGTCGTACCGAAGTGGATGGCCTCACCCATTCGGCCCCAAGTCAGAAGCGGCAAAGCGCCCAGCGCGCCACCGGCGAGCTGTGCCAGGGCGTAGCCGAGGGCGTGGCCAGAGCCCATCTTCCCTTCAAGCCAGAAAGCCAGGGTCACCACCGGGTTGATGTGTGCGCCGCTCGTCTTACCGATGTGCGAGAGCGCGATCAGGCCGCCGGTCGTGCCGAACAAGAACCCGGTGATGAGCCGGCGCACGCCCGGATCTGGAAGCAGATCGATCACCGGACTTTCTGCCCCGAAGTCAATGATGACCACTGACACCCCCACGGCGACCAACAGAGCAGTCCCTACCATCTCCGAGAAGAAAAGGATGAGCGGCACTCTCGTGGTGCGCACTATCTCGCGGAGCTTCATTACTGGCTCGGCTCACGCCGACGTGGCGCCAGGCGACGCGGCCGGTCCAACCTGAGACCCTCCTGCACCGAGCTGACCGGAGCGCGGCTTGACATCACGACAAAGGCGTTGTGATCTTTGAGGATCCTCAATTGGCCATATACCTCCGAGGTCGGTGCATGAGAAGCGGGATCACGGCGACTCGAGGGAACGCGCCTGCTGGCCATGCGACCGTGCTACGCGTGGCAACCTCGCTACTCGACGCTGTCTTGGAAGGCGGCTCGCAAGTGCGGCCCGTTCATGCGCATTCTGATCGTTGAGGACGAACGGAAGGTCGCGAGCTTCCTCCAGCGCGGCCTCGAGGCCGAGCACTATAGCGTCGACGTCGCGTGCGACGGTGAGACGGCCCTCGCTAGCGCGCTTGCGGAGCCGTACGACCTGATGATCCTCGACGTCATGCTTCCGAAGCGCGACGGCCTCGACGTGCTCCGTGAGCTGCGGGCGCGTGGGCGCATGCTTCCGATCCTCCTGCTCACCGCCCGAACGACTTTGCAGGACAAGGTGAGCGGACTCGATCTCGGAGCCGATGACTACCTCACGAAGCCCTTCGCATTCGAGGAACTGCTCGCCCGCGTGCGGGCTCTCCTGCGCCGGGGCTCGGGGACAGGGTCTGCGAAGCTCGTGCTGGCCGACCTTTCACTCGATCTTGCGACGCACGAGGTGAGCCGCGCACACCGCCGGATCGACCTGACCGTCCGTGAATTTGCGTTGCTCGAATTCCTCCTGCGCAATCCCGGCCGTGTGCTGAGCCGCGCCCTCATCGCGCAGCACGTCTGGGGCGTCAGCTACGACACGTTCACCAATGTCATCGACGTCTACGTCAACTACCTCCGGCGCAAGATCGACGCCGACTTCGAGCCAAAGCTGCTGCATACGGTGCGCGGGGTGGGCTACGTGTTGAAGGATCCGGACCCCTGACCGTTCGACGACGGCCCGTGAGCCTCCGCTGGCGTCTCACCGCCTGGTACACGGCAGCGCTCGGCGGTCTGCTCGTCCTCCTGGGCACGACGGCGCTCGTGCTCCTCGATCGCGGATTGCGCGCCAACATCGACGCCTCGCTCGCGTCGGTCGCGCGCACGATCGCTGCGTCCAGCCGTGAGCCCGGAGGCCTCGGAGCGGATGTCGACGAGGCGCTCGAGTCGCTCCTCGGCCCTGGAGCCGCCGAGCGCTTCCTTCAGCTTCTCGATCCACTCGGGCGTTCGGACCCCCGCTGGGCTCGGAGGAGCCGCGTACACCTCCCGCTCAGTGAGATCGCGTTGCGCAACGCAAGAGAAGGACGCGAGACCTTCGAAACGCTCACACTTCCCGCCTATGTCGCATCACCGGTGCGCCTCCTCACGTTCCCGGTGACGGAACGCGGAGGCCTGACGCACGTGCTCCAGGTAGCGATGCCGCTGGCGAGCGTGGATGCGGCTCGCTCGCGCTTTCTGCTTATCCTTCTGGGGCTCGGACCCCTAGCGGTCGGTGCCGTAGCGGCCGGTAGCTGGCTCCTCGCGGGCCGCGCCCTCTCGCCCGTCGACGCCATGGTGAATGCCGCGCGGCACATCGGCGCCCGGAATCTCGGCCTTCGCATCGAGGGTGCGGCGCGAGACGACGAGATCGGCCGCCTGGCCAGCGTCCTCAACGACATGCTGGACCGCCTCGACCGGGCATTCTCCGCGGCACGCCAGTTCAGCGCTGACGCGGCGCACGAGCTGCGCACCCCGCTCACCGTTCTCAAGGGAGAGATCGACGTGGCTCTGCACTCCGCCCAGAGCCCCGACGGGTATCGGCGGGCGCTGGCGAGCTGCCGCGAGGAAGCCGACCGCCTGGTGGCCCTCGTCGAGGATCTCCTGTTCCTCGCCGGCGCGGATGCCGAGGCGGTGCAGCCGCGGCTCGAGCCGCTGGACTTCGCAACCGTGATCGAGGACGTGGCCCCAGCCCTGCACGTGCTGGCCGATCGGGCGGGCGTAACCCTCAATACGAGCTACGGCCGGGGTGTGTGGGTCCGCGGCAGTGCACCGATGTTGTTTCGCATGACGCTCAACCTTGCGGAAAACGCGATCAAGTACGCGGGAGGGGGCGGTCGGGTCGAGATCGCGCTTGCCGATCGGGAGAGGACCGCCGTGCTCGAGGTCCGCGACGACGGTCCAGGTATAGCGCCGCAAGACCAGGTGCACATCTTCGACCGTTTCTATCGCGGCGATCCGGCCCGGACCCGCGGCGGCACGGGGCTCGGCCTCGCGCTCGTGCGTTCGATCGTGCTCATCCACGGGGGTGCAATCGGCGTGGAAAGCGA